>ERZ1370068.1125-contig-11027_pt1 | contig 24115 bp, 29 predicted proteins | sample MGYA00561227_ERZ1370068 | MGnify/ENA primary metagenome ERZ1370068 (study PRJEB38410, sample SAMEA6850437) | metagenome | study: Metagenomic assessment of the ecological functions of the soil: analysis of the soil microbiota associated with the...
GGTAGCCCGCGCTGGATTTCCGGTTACGTGTTGCTTCAATCGGCCACACGAACGAGCCTGAGTACCGCCGCCTCCAGAACAACGAGTACATGGAGGCGCTGCGCGACCGCACCGTGAAGGTCGACATCCCCTACATCACGCGGCTTTCGGAAGAGATCAAGATCTACCGAGAAGGACTACAACTCCGGGAAGATCCGCGGAAAGCACATCGCCCCGCACACGATCGAGATGGCCGCGATGTGGGCCGTTCTCACGCGCCTCGAGGAGCCGAAGAAGCACAACCTCTCGGTGATGCAGAAGCTGAAGCTCTACAACGGGAAGTCGCTTCCGGGCTACACGGAGAGACAACGTCAAGGAGCTTCGCAAGGAGGCCGCCCGCGAGGGCATGGACGGCATCTCGCCCCGCTACGTCCAGGACAAGATCTCGAACGCCTTGGTCGCCGAGCTCGATCAGCGCTGCGTCAACCCGTTCATGGTGCTGAACGAGCTGGAGGCCGGGCTGCAAGGGGCCACTCGCTCGATCACCAGCGAGGAGCAGCGCCAGCGCTTCCGCGAGCTTCTGGACGACGTGCGGCGCGAGTACGAGGACATCGTCAAGAACGAGGTGCAGCGCGCCATCGCCGCCGACGAGGCCGCGATCTCGCGCCTGTGCGGGAACTACGTCGACAACATCAAGGCGTACACGCAGAAGGAGAAGGTCCGGAACCCGTACACCGGCCAGGACGAGGAGCCCGACGAGCGGCTGATGCGCTCGATCGAGGAGAAGATCGACATCCCCGACAACCGCAAGGACGACTTCCGCCGGGAGATCATGAACTACATCGGCGCGCCTGTCGCTCGACGGGCGGAAGTTCGACTACCGGACGAACGAGCGGCTGCACAAGGCGCTCGAGCTGAAGCTCTTCGAGGACCAGAAGGACTTCATCAAGCTGACGAGCCTGGTGTCCTCGGTGATGGACAAGGAGACGCAGGAGAAGATCGACATCGTGCGCGGCCGGCTGGTGCGCGACTACGGCTACTGCGACTCGTGCGCCAACGACGTGCTGCACTTCGTGGCGAGCATCTTCGCGCGCGGCGACGTCAAGGAACGGTAGCGCGGACGCGCCATGCCCCGCATCGAATCCGACGTGAACCGCTTCCGGCAGATCGTGCGGGGAAGGTGCGCGAGGAGCTCGAAAAAGCACCTCGGGAAGACCGAGCTGTTCGGCAAGCAGGGCGGGCACGTCGTCTCGATCCCCGATCCCCCACCTCGAGCTGCCGCACTTCGTCCACGACACCGGCGGGAAGGGCGTTGGCCAAGGCGAGGGCCAAGGCGGAGAGGGCAGCGGTCAGGCCGGCGACCAGCCGGGCGCGCACATCCTCGAGGCGGAGTTCACCGTCGAGGAGCTGGCCACGATGCTGGGCGAGGCGCTGGAGCTCCCGCGCATCGAGCCGAAGGGCACCGACGAGACTCGACTCGCCGTCGGGGCGCTACACGGGATCTCGACCTCCGGCCCCGAGTCGCTCCGCCACTTCAAGCGCTCGTACCGCCAGGCGCTGCGGCGCCTGATCGTGTCCGGCACCTACGACCCGACGAACCCGCGCGTGTCGCTCGCAGCGCGCCGACCGGCGCTACCGCACCTGGAAGCCGCGGCCCCTTCCCGAAGGCCGAACGCGGCGATCATCTACGTCATGGACGTGTCGGGGTCGATGGGCGACGAGCAGAAGGAGATCGTCCGCACGGAGAGCTTCTGGCTCGACGCGTGGATCCGCAGCCACTACCAGGGCGTGCGCACGGTCTACATCGTTCACGACGCCGCCGCGAAGGAGGTCGACCGCGAGACGTTCTTCACGCTGCGCGAGTCCGGCGGCACGGTGATCTCGTCGGCGTACGAGCTCGTGCTGCGCGCATCGTCGAGGAGCGCTTCCCGGCGACGGATTGGAACCTCTACCTGTTCCACTTCACCGACGGCGAGAACTACAGCCGTCAGGACTCCGACAAGTCGGCGGACCTGCTCGCGCGGAGAAGCTGCTTCCCGCGGTCAACCTCTTCGGCTACGGCCAGGTCGAGGCGTTGGGCACGCGGGGCGATTTCATCGACGTCCTGCGCTCGCGCTTCGCGGGCGACGAGCGCGTCGCGCTCTCGCGGATCCCCGACCGCGACGCCATCGTCGTTTCGATCAAAGACTTCCTCGGACGCGGGCGCTAGCGCGATGCCGAGCACGCTGTCCGTCGAGCTGCAGCGCGAGCAGGAGCGCATCGAGAAGATCGCCCGCGAGATGGGGCTCACGTTCTTCCGCGTCGTCTTCGAGATGGTCGACTGGCGGGAGATGAACGCGCTCGCCGCCTACGGCGGATTCCCCACGCGCTACCCGCACTGGCGCTGGGGCATGGAGTACGCCGAGCTCGCGAAGAGCTACGAGTACGGACTCCACAAGATCTACGAGATGGTGATCAACAACGATCCCACCTACGCCTACCTCCTCGAAGGAAACGCCCTGGTCGATCAGAAGCTCGTCATGGCGCACGTCTACGGCCACGCCGATTTCTTCGTCAACAACGTCTACTTCGCGCACACGAACCGCAAGATGATCGACACGATGGCGAACCACGCGACGCGCGTGCGCCGCCACCAGGAGCGCCGCGGCGTCGAGACCGTCGAGCGATTCATGGACGCGTGCCTGTCGGTCGAGGACCTGATCGATCCGGGCGCCGTCTTCCGCGAAGCGCGCGCGCGCCGGGACGCCCGTCGAAGAGCCCGAGCAACAGGATCCCGGCCGCATGCCGGCGAAGGCGTACCTCGACCGCTACGTCAACCCGCCGACTACCTCGAGGAGAAGCGGAGAGCAGGCGCGAGCAGGCGCGCGAGGATGCCAAGCGCTTCCCCCGTCGCCGGACCGCGACGTCCTGGGCTTCCTCATGGCCGCGGCGCCGCTCGAGCCGTGGGAGCAAGACGCGCTCGGAGATCGTGCAGCGACGAGAGCTACTACATCCTCCCCAGCGCCAGACGAAGGTGATGAACGAGGGGTGGGCCTCGTTCTGGCACACCCACATGATGACGACGCGCGATCCTCGACGACACCGAGGTGATCGACTACGCCGACCACCACTCGGGCACGGTCGCCGTCACGCCGGGCCGCCTGAACCCCTACAAGCTCGGCCTCGAGCTGTTCCGCGACATCGAGCGCCGCTGGAACATGGGCCAGTTCGGCCCCGAGTGGGAGGCCTGCGACCGCATGGCCGAGCGCCTGCGGTGGGACCGCAAGCTCGGCCTCGGGCGCGAGAGAAGATCTACGAGGTGCGCCGCCTGCACTCGCGACGCGACCTTCCTCGACGAGTTCCTCACCCAGGACTTCTGCGAGCGGCAGGGACTGTTCGTCTCGAAGAAGAACGCCCGCACCGGCAAGGAAGAGGTCGAAAGCTCGCCTTCGAAGACGTGAAGCAGGCGCTTCTCTTCCACTTCACCAACGGCGGCCGCCCCGTCATCGAGGTGTCTGGACGCCAACTACGGCAATCGGGGCGAGCTGTCTGCTCGTCCACCGCCACGCCGGCGTCGGACCTCCGCACCGACTGGGCCAAGGAAGTCCTCGAGAACCTCACGCGCATCTGGAAGCGCGCCCGTGCGCATCGAGACCCAGATCGGGAACAAGCCCGTGCGCCTCGGCCACGACGGCGACAAGCCGATCCAGGAAGACCTCGACCACGCCGCATTGAAGTCGAAGACGCGCTGAAGGTCGGGTCGGCGGCTAAAACGGCTCGCGACTTCCGAGCTTTTTCCTGCAGGATTCGGGTTCCGTGAGCCGTGAAACAGCGTTCACGCTCGAAATCGGCCTCGTAGGATCGTCCCAGGGGCGCGATCGCCACACCGCCCAGGCAAACGGGCGCTCAGAATTCGCACGAAAACCAGGCGAAAAGCGTGTGCAGTGGCTGAACTTGGCGGCGTGCCCGGGACCTCGCGCCATCGCCCGGCGGGCAGCTGCACACACCGAGCTTCTCGGCGCTTCGCTTCGGCTTCCGCCGCTCTTGAAGCGCGGCTTCAGCGTGAACTGGAACTTGTCGTACACGCGCGCGTACCCCTTGCGCACGAACTCTTCGTTGACGTTCGTGCCGTCGTCCAAGATCACGTAGCGCAAGAGGCGCGCCGTACTCGGTCACGGTCGGGCTTGGTGCGGCTCGGCGTCGAGCGTGACCGTCTCGCCCGCCCAAGCGCGATCGCGCGTAGTTCCGCGCGGCGTACGCCGCGTCGCGATACGCCTGTCGCTCGTCGTTGAGCTCCGGCGAGTCGATGCCCACGAAGCGGACCTTCTCCGTGCGCCCATCGATCCTGCACCGTGATCGTGTCGCCGTCGTGCACCGCCACGACGCTGCGCCGTTTGCGGAGCGCGGCGAGCAAGCAGGGAGAGGAGAAGGGCGGAGAGCACGGCGCGGAGTATAGCGCGAGGCGACTCGAGCGCTCGATGGGGCGTTGCCGACTGGGCAACCCGGTGTATGCGTCGCAGCAGAGGCGAAAGGTCGTAGATAATCCGACCGACCGCGCTCGGCGAGGGGACAGCGTCGCATGGCGCGGACCGCATGCTGATCGCCTTCGGGAAGTACCTCCGAAGATCCTGCGCGACCGCCGGAAGCTCTCCCTCAGCGACGTCGTGACACTGACCAAGTCGTACCCCGAGCCCGTCGGCAAGGGCTACCTATCGCGCGTCGAGCGCGGCCTCGCCCGCGTTGGCTTTCTGAAGATGGTCGCGCTGTCGCGGGCGTACGACGTTTCGCTCGACGCGTTGGGCGAGAAGCTTTCGCTCGATCTCGAGGTGGCAGGAGCCGAAGAACGCGCCCGAATCACGAGGCGGGAAGACGCTTCGTGAGGAGCTGGCGTCCGAGGCGCGGAGTCGAGTCCGGCAAACGCGGGATTGCGTTGGCAAATTTCTGCGCGGCGACGCGTGACGCGCTGCCGCGCGCGCTCTCGTCGATCCGCTACGTCGGAGACTACCGCACTCAGCAGGGAGCAGGTCACGAGGGCGGCGCTTGCCCAGCTGGGGTGGCTGCACGCGTGCGACATGGACGCTACGTGCTGGCCGCTTGTCGGAGTTGCGTATGTGATCATCAGGGGGCACACCTAGACGCGCGTCAGCGACGTAGACAGTTGCCGATCGCTATTCTCAGCGCGTCGGCCGTCGCGACGCCGCACGGCTCGGCGCGATTCGAGGAGGCGAAGAGCACTTCGCTGCTCGAAACGGCTGTCGATCTAGCGAGGAAAATCCCCGCTCAAGACGCATCGCGGGGACGCGCTGGAGACTCACGCGGACTTGGCTGCTCAGGCGAACGACCACGTATCGCGCGATCAAAAGCCGCCCTCAAGGGATGCGTTCGCGGCGTACAAGGCAGTGGACCGTACGCGTCGACTGCGCGCGAAGTCGCTGAACAACTCTGGCGCAGTCGTATTTCAGCGCGCGTCGGTCTAAGGCGGCGCGGTGGCGCGCGCTGGGCGCCGCCGATCGGCTTCGCGACCGAGCTCGGGCGCGGACGCGATTCGGTGCGCGATCTCGAATTCTGCTGGGGCGAGATCGGGGTCAAATGCTGGAAGGAAACCTCGAAGTGAGAGGGCTTCTGGTGCTTTGGCGTTACGACACCATTGAGATCGCTCGACGCACTCACGATACCGTCGGCGCATTTCAAAGGCGGAGTTTCAGCTCTTTTCAATGGCGCCTCGATCGAGCAGGGGCACCTGACGGCCGCCAACGCTTGGGTCGGCGCCTCAATCGCATGATGACCCCTTGGATCTCCGGGAGTGAGCCTGAGGTAGTCGAGTTCCGCCGACTGTTTGCGATCCACCGCAAACTAAAGCAGCGCGGTGTTGCGAAGCCGCAACTTGATCGTATCGCCAGCGGCAACCCAGAGTAGCTCGAAGGCTTGTAACGCGCTGTTAACGACGGTATTCCCTCAGTGGTCCCGAACTCCGCTGGAAGGAACGCTCATGAAAACCTCAATTCGGCTGGTTGCCTTCGCGCTTGAAGACTCTCCTGTGCTGCCACGGTTCAATCGAACGCCGACAACAATCAAGTGCGTTTTTCAATGGGCTTCATTGCCAAAGTGGTGGAGACGCGTGAGGCACCGCCAGGGCGTGCTGGTCACAACAGTCTTGCTCTGTCAGATCCGAGGATTTCTCCCAATCCGACAGATACGGGCTCGTCGCGTTCGAATGGACATAGTGAAGTGATGCCCGGTCAATCACTTCTCGAGATCTTCGTCACCGGAGACCTCAGGCTGCACATCTCTCCACCACACCACACGACCACGCCCCTCCCCACCCACCCCCTAGCGCCCGCGGGGCGTAACCGGCACACACTCGCGCCCTCCAAAGCCCGCGTTACGTCTCCCCGCGCCGTCTCACCGTCCGCGGCGGATAGCTCCACGCCGCTCAACGACGCTCTCGATGACGTACCCTGGCGCCGCCGGATCCGATCACCGCCTGATGGTCGTGCGTCGTCGCCGCCGGAGCGGCCGACATCCGAGACGTCGGCTGTGGGTGGCACCGACCAGACTCCTCACGAGTCAGGTCGCGTCCACACCGTTGCGCACTTCGCGGAGATCGAGGTCGCCGGTGACGCTGCTGGCGTGGATGCCGCGTTCGCCGGCCCAGCGGCGATGCGCCATGCTCAGGCCGGCGGCGAGAGAGCTCATCGAGGCGGCGCGTAACTCGGCGACGGTGACATGCCCGGCAATGCTCTCGAGGCCGCACCATGCCGTCGGTGCGGGCCGATGCCGGACGTGGCCGGCGATGTTCTGGAGGGCTGGGATCCACCCGGCGCGGCAATTTGAGCGCGACGCTTTGCTGACCTCGAACGATGGGACACTTCGCCTCGCTGCTGATCCGAAGACGTGTTGGGGTCTGCTCGATCGCGATCTTGCCGCATTCACGATCGGCGTGAGTCGGGGCCGAGCGGAGCACGTTGACTCCCGCCGTGTCGTTGCTCGTCGTCTCGATTCTCGACCGGGCCCGCGATCCCGGAGATTTCGACGCTCGCCGCCACGAGCGAGCTTGCAGCTCTGATGGATTCGCTCGTGATCGGGCGGATCCGCCTCTCGTCGCGTTCGCAATGAGCATCGGCGTGAGCAGAACCAAGAAAGCGAAAACTAGCCGGGACCCCTATCTCGCATCTGTTTCCCTCCACAGCGCACCACCCGATCCATGACACGGTTTGTAGTTCTCGCCGATGTCCCCACGATCTCGAACGAATCGAGGACGTCACCCTCTACGTACGCTCCGCGGGTCCTCGGCGTCACGCTGTCGTCCGTTTTCCAAGATGAGCCGGAACACCCCGGTGGCGCACCGATGCCCGTGTTACGCTCCCGCCCCATGGCGTCGCCGGCACGATCACGCGCGACGATTCTCGCGCATCACCTGTATGACTTCGCCGAGTGCGAGCATCGCGTCGCGCTCGATGCGACGCTCGATCGCGAGCTGCGCACGCCGCCAGACGACGCGATGGCGCTTGCTGTTCGAGCACGGGCAGCGCTTCGAGCGCGAGGTTGTCGAGCCGCTGGGGTACCCGGCCGTCGAGGTCGAAGACGGCGACTGGGACGAGGCGTTTCGCGCGCACGTGCGCGCTGATGCGCGAGGGCGTCGCGGGGATCGATCAGGGCGTGTTGCTCGACGGGCGCGCGTCTGGCGCGGCCCGATCTGCTCGAGCGCGTGCCGGGTCGAATCGGCGCTCGGGGAGTTTCACTACGTCCCGGGGACGTGAAGTCGGCGCGGACGACGCGCAGCGACGCGGTGTTTCAGGTCGGGTTCGCGGCGCTGCTCGCTCGAGACGGTGCAGGGCGTGGCGGCCGGATGCGGGCTTTCTCATCTTGGGCGACGGACGGCGCGAAGAGCTGGACCTCGGCGCCGATCCGGTGCACGGTGGACGACGCGGTCGCGAGGACCGAAGAGGTTGCAGCGCGGCGAGGCGGAGACGTCGCCGTTTTTCTCTCCCGCCTGCGCGCGCTGCCGCTGGCGCGGCGACATGTCTTCCGCGCCTCGAGGAGGCGCGGGACCTCTCGTTCGTGCACGGGGTCACGCGCGCGCGCCGGCGGGTGCTGCTGCGCCACGGGAGTCGCGACGATCGACGATCTCGCCCGAGCCGACGTCGCGGCGCTTGTCGCGGCGGGCGTGCCGCTCGGACGGGCTCGATCGGATGCGGACTGCAGGCGAGGACGCTCCTCGACGGGCAGGCGTTGCGCCATCGCCCCGCGGGCTTCCGCGCGGCGTCAAGCGCGAGCTCTACCTGCGCATCGAGACCGATCCTCTCGACGGCGGTGAGCCGTTTTCGATCGCGTGGGGCGAGGCGGCGCCGCGGCGGGCCGATCGACGTCGCGCGGGTCGCGATCGTGTCGACACGCGCGACGAGCGTGCGGCAGTGCTTGCGCGAGCTCTGGTGGACGTGCTCGAATCCCCGCCGCCCGCGACGAGCCGATCTACACGTTTGGACCGGCGACAGCGCCGGGCGTTCGACGCGCTGGCGGAGGAGTGCGCGCCTCGACCCGGCGCGCGCGGGCGATCTCGCGGGACGGTTCGTCGATCTGGCGCCCTGGGTGCGGCGCGCGGCGCGTGCTCCCGGTTTTCCTCTACCGGTTCGACGAGGTGGCCGCCGTGGCACGCAACCTCACCCGCCCCTCGCCGGGCCAAGCGGAGGATGCGCTCTTCGTGCTGCACGCGGGACTCGCGGCGTCCGGGGATCCTGCGGCGCGTCAGCGTCGACTGGAGGACGCAGGCCGCGACGCGCTGGAGTCGCTGCAGCGCGATCCGCGTCTGGCTGGCGTCGTGACCGCGCCCTCGCTGTGGGACCGGCTCGTGCGCCTGCTCCATCGGGAGCACCACGCGATCCTCCTCGGCCATCGCGACCTGATGACCCTCCCTCGACGAGCGGGTCGAGCGAGGCGACAAGCCTGGCGGGGCTCGCGCATCGCGGTGAGGCGGCGGGTGGCGCATCACGCTGCGCTGCGCCGACAACCTCGCGAAGTATCGCATCGGGGATTCGCCTGCGTCTCGGGAACGGCGAGCGCGCTGGAGGGCGCCCGCGGGCTCGGCGTGATCTACGAGTCGTTCGACGACGCGACGGGCACGCTTGATCGTCTCGCGCGATCCGTTCAGGTCGGACGGCGCGTTCGATCCGAGCCTCCCGCTGCAGCTCGATCCCGAGGCGCAATCGTTGACCGGCTTGGCGCTCGAGGCGCTGGCGCGGGTGCGGTCAGGACGGTCGGCCGCGGCGTTGAGCCGTGCGTGCTGTGCTCGAAGGCGTCGGCGCAGCGGAGCGTCGATCCCGGTGCGACGGGCGCGGCAGGCCGAGGCTCAGGCGCGCGTTCGTTCCCGCCCTCGACGCGTCGCAGCAGGAAGCGTTCGTCGCGGCGATGGCGGCCGACCCTGTGACGCTCGTTCAAGGGCCTCCCGGCACCGGGAAGACCTACGTGCTCGCCCGCATCGTGGCGGCGCTTTCCGCGCCAGGGCCTGCGCGTGCTCGTCGCCGCGTACACGCACCGGGCCGTCAACAACGCGCTGCGCATGGTCGCGCGCAGCCGACGCGCGCGCTCACCGTCGTGAAGGCCGGCAAGGCGAGCGGCGCCGACGATCTCCGGGGAACGCGCGTCGGCGTCGCGCCTTCGATTTCGAGGCTTCCGGCCGGGCGCGATCCGCGGCGCGTCGTGGGGGCGACGCTGTTCGGGCTCAAGGCCGCGTGGGAAGAGGACGCCTTCGACGTCGTGGTCGTGGACGAGGCCGCGCAGATTCCGCTCTCGTTCGCTGCGTGCGCGCTCCTCGCGGCTCCGCGCCACGTCCTGGTCGGCGACCACCGGCAGCTGGGGCCGATCGTGCAGGGTCAGCACGCCGACACGCTCGCCGGATGCTCGCTCTTTGGGCACCTGGCGGCCGCCTATCCGCCCGCTGCTGCTTCGACACGACCTACCGGATGAACGCGGGGCTGAACGACTTCCCGAGCCGCGTCTTCTACGACGGGCGGCTTTCCCCGGAAGCGCGCGTCGCGAAGGCCCGTTTCCCCACGTCCCCGGCGGCGCCGTACGACGATCTGTTCGATCCCGAGCGGCCCGCCGTGCTCGCGCTCGTCGAGCACGAGGGGTTCCGGACCCGTTGTCCGGCCGAGGCGCAGGTCGTCGCCGGGATCGTCCTCGACCGCATCGTCCGTCAACGCGGAGACCCCGGCGACATCGCGGTCGTGTCGCCGTTTCGCGCGCAGCTCCGCCTCATCCGCACGCCTCGTCAGGCGCGGGCTCGACGCCGCGGGCAATCGCGGGCCGCTTCCCGTGATCGACACCGTGGAGCGCATCCAGGGTCAGGAGCGCGAGCTGGTCGTCGTCTCGCTCGTGGCGTCCGACCCGGACCACCTCGCCGGCGAGGCCGCGGCGTTCTTCTATTCGGGAAACCGGCTGAACGTCACGATCACCCGCGCGCGGACGAAGCTCATCGTCGTCGCGAGCCCGCTGGCGTTCACGGCGTTTCCCAAGACGCTGGCGGGCTCGCCGACGTCGAGCGCTTCAGGCGCTTGCGGAGGGAGCTGCCGTCGGTCGTCACGGACACGCGGCGCTGACTTCTTCGGATCCGCTCGATGCGTGACCGTAGGTCCCGATCCCGCAGGCGTTCTTGCCCCGCACGAGGTACCAGTACCCGTCACCGAGCGGCCGGGGTCGAAGGATCCTGGGCGGTCGCTCCGGCGCTTCCCGGCGCGACGCACGACTCGGATCCTCCAGCGCCCACCGGGAGCTGGCTGAGCCGGCCCCGGACGAGGGTCGTGCACCGTACCGCTCCCGCCCTCCGGGGCGCCGGAATTCCACTTCAGGGGTGATCTTGTCGGAGTTGAGGATGAGATGCGTCACCTCGGCCGGAACCGAAAACGCGGTCGGGTTCGACGGCGCGCAGTCGCAGGAGTCGGCCATGCCGTCCGCGTCCGCGATCGGGGCTGTCGACAACGTACCGCCCGCCGCTGTCGAGCTCATAGTCGCCAAGGCCGCCCCAGACCATCATGAAGCTCGGGAGCCACGCGCCGGCGTGATCGTGTCGCGCGGATGGGACGCCGACGAGCGACGTCGGCGCCCACGAATTCGCGCGTCGGGTTGTATCGGCCCGCCCGTCGCGACCGCGTCGAATCCCTGAGCGCTCGTCTCCCCGCCCCAGACGATCATCTGGCTTCCGGTCCACACCGCGGAATGGCCGAGCCTCGCCGTTGGCGCCCCGGCCGTTGCCGTCGCGCTCCACTGGTTGCTTCGCGGGGTCGTAGATCGCCCCGGTGTTGAAGTCGCTGCTCCCGGTGCCGCCCCAAACGATCATCTTGTTCCCGGTCCACACCGCCGTGTGTCCCGCGCGCGGCGACGGCGAACCGCCGTTGGCGATCGTGGTCCAGCTCCCGGCCGAGGGATCGTAGCGCCTCCCGTGCCGGAGTATTTCGGCGAGGTGCCTCCGTCGCGCCCTCCCCACACGAGCATCTCGCTTCCGGTCCAGACCGCCGTGTGCTCCTGGCGCTGGCGTCGGAGCATCGGTCGTCGTCAGAGGCGTCCAGACGTTCGCGACCGGATCGTAGAGCGCTCGGAGTCGGTCACGGAAGTCGCGGTCTCGCAGGTCAGTCCACCCCAGACGAGCATGCGAGAGCCCGTCCACACGGCGCTGTGGCGCCGCCTGAACAGCAGGCTCGGTGAGGTAATCGATCGGTTGCCACGTGTCCGCGATGGGATCGTAACGCGCCCCGAAATCATGGGGCCACGGACACGGCTCCCCGCCCAGACGAGCATCTCGCTCCCGCTCCAGACCGCGGTGTGGAACACGCGGAGCCGGGTGTTACCGGTCGCCGCTGTCGGCGTCCAAGCTGTCCGTCAGCGGATCGTATCGGCTGCCGGTGTTCAGGGGCTCGTCCGCGTTCAGGCCGCCCCACACGATCAGCACGTTGCCCGTCCAGACGGTGGAGGCACCGTGACGCGGCCTCGGCGCGTTCGACCAAACGGTCGGTGTCCAGCGATTCCGAAGCGGGTCGAAGCGCCCGCCCGATTCGTAGTAGCTCGATCCGCCGCCGAACCCTGTCCAGACCAACATCTCCGATCCGCTCCAGACGGCGACGTGGTCCGTCCGGGGAGACGGGAGCGCCCGCCGATGTCATCGGCACCCATGGAATCCATCGAGGGCACATATCGACCGCCCACCGTCAAAGTACGTGCCCGCGGCAAAGCCGCCCCAGACGATCATCTCGCTCCCCGTCCACACCGCCGTGTGGCCCTGCCGCGCCGGCGGGGCGCCCGCGAGCGAGATAGGAGCCCACGAGTCGCCGAGAGGGTCGTACCTGGCACCGGAGTTGAACACGTGCGGGCTGCCGGCGACGTAGTCACGCCCTCCCCACACGATCATCTCCGCGCCGCTCCACACCGCCGTATGGACCTCGCGCGCCGACGGAGCCCCGCTCTCGCTGGTTGGGGTCCAGACATCCGAAACGGGGTCGTAGCGGCCGCCGGACTGCAGCACTTCACCCGGCCCCCGAGATGCGGCCGCCCCAGACGATCATCGTGGTTCCGGTCCAGACGGCGGAGTGGAACTGGCGGCCAGCAGGAGCGTTCGCCGATCGATGTCGGCTGCCAGGAGTTGGCAACGGGATCGTAGCGTCCGCCCGTCTGAAGGTAATGCTGGCCGCTAATGTCGCTGAAATAGCCCTCCCCACACGACCATCAGCGCTCCCGGTCCAGATGGCGGTGTGGTGGTCTCTGCCGAGGGCCGGGTCCGCCTGAGGTCGGAATCGCGGTCCACGCATCGGCGATCGGGTCGTAAAGACCACCGGTCTCGAGCTGTCCGCCGATCGTGAAGCCGCCCCAAACCGCGACCCGGCTGCCGGTCCAGACCATGGTGTGGCCCGTTCGACCCACCGGCGCGTTCAACGTCAGAGGTCCGCGACCATGTGTCGGTGACGGGATCGTAACTTCCCCAACGACCGGATAGACACCGTCGCGGTAACCCGCCCCAGACCACCATCGCGCTTCCCGTCCACACCGCGCGCGCCGCTCCGCCCATCGGGCACCGCACCAGAGCCCGCCGTTGTCCCAGGTGTCACTCGGCGCGCACGACGGAGGCCCGACGGCGCTGCGCGGCTCCGGCTAGCGTGTCGGAGCCATCGGCCACCGCGCGGGACCATGCGCGACTCGAACCCAGGCCCGGCGCGCCGTCCACCAGTCGTCCCACGGTTGTCTTGGGAATCGACGTAGCTCACGACGGTCGCGCGATCCGGCGCCTTCGGCCGCGAGCACGCGGATGACGAACCTGTCGTCCTCCTCGGCGATCGGGCCGACCTCGCCGACTCCGGTTGGGACGCTTCTGCACGAACCCGCGCGAACTCCTCCGTCCCCCACGCTCATGCGGAGACGGCGCTCGCCGAGGAACTCGACGGCCGCGTCGCCCCTCGATCCGGAGTCGGTCTCCGATCGCGTGCGCGTGAATTCGGTGACGTGCCGCCGCGGGTCGTCGGCACCCAGCGGGAGGGATCCGTCGACCAGCCGAACATCGGGCGTCATCCGCGTCGCCCCAGGCCGCCCGGTGGATCCGCGGATCGCGTGCGAAGAGCTGGCGCGCCCAGCGGTCGGCGAGCGTTCTGCGGGCGAGGCACTCCTCGACCATGACGGCGTCGTGGCGCGAGCGCCTCGTACACCTCGCGCAGTCGTTCCGGAAAACGGGTGTCTCGAGCGATGCGCTTCATCTCGGTGCGGAGCGAATCGCCGTCGGATCGGAACGTTCCAGAACGATTCGAGCGGCGGCGGACTGCCCGAGGGTGCGACGGACCGACCGCTCCAGGACTTCCGGGGATACCGCGTCGTCGAAACGGGCGGGTCGCAGCGGACTGGTGGCCGTAGTAGACCTTGGCGATCGCCCTCTCGGCCGCGACCCGTTCTGCGAATAAGATGTCCCTGGAACCCCAGACCGGGCGGGCGGCATAGCGCGGCGCAAAGACACCGGTCGTCGCGAGCGCGCTCGGCTCATGGGACTCATGCCCCGTGCGGCGGCTCGGCGGGGTCGACCGCCATCGACGACGTCTTTATACGGTGTCCCGGGCCGATGGGGCCAGCCGCGGCGTCGCCTCACCGGCGAGAGAAAAAACGCCGCCCCGTCGGCGGGGCGGCGTCTGGACTTGCGGTCGGCTCGAGATCAGTTCGTGCCGGTTGCCCGCCTTCGGAGCGGGCACGCCCTTGCGGGAAAGCTCGTCGTTGATGATCGTCGCGGAACTGCTCGATCGGCTGCGCGCCGACGAGCATGCGGCCGTTGATGAAGAAGGCCGGCGTGCCGGTGACGCCCAGCGCGGCGCCGTCGTCGTAGTTCGTCTTGATCAAGCCGTCGTGCTTGTTCGCCGTGGTGCACGCCTCGAACGCGGCGCTGTCGAGCCCGAGATCCGTGGCGCGCTTGGTGAGGTCGGCCTGTGCTCAGGTCGCCCGCCGCCTCGAACGAGGTTCGTGTGGTATTCCCAGAACTTGCCCTGGTCCTCGGCGCAGTGCACCGCTTGCGACGCCGGCATCGCCATCTGGTGGAACGGAAGCGGGTAGTCGAGGTAGATGAAACGGACCTTGTCCTTGTACTCGTTCAGGACCTGCTCGGACGGTCGGATGCGCGCGCTTGCAGAACGGGCACTGGTAGTCGGACCATTCGACGATCGTGACCGGCGCGTCGGCGGGACCCATCGCCGGCGTTCCCGGGCGGATCGTGACCGTCGAGCGCGGCGGCTCGAGCAGCATCTTCACGTCGTTCTTGGCGGCAGCTCGGCCAGGAACTGCCCGCGGCGCTCGTTGGCCTTCTGGCCCTTGAGCGCCTTCTCGATGTCGCCCTTGACGTCGTCGAACGACTTGCCGCCCATGCGGGCCTTCGTTCTTCTCGTAGAACTGCGAGACCTCGTCCGGCGGTCGGCGCCGCGGATCTTGTCGTCGACCTCGGCCTTCATGAGCGTCCGCCTCGGTGACCTTGCGGGCCGCCGCTTCGCTCGTGATCAGCTGGTCTGCTGGATCAAACCGCGTCAGCGCGCCGCGCGCGCACGTCGATACTCCTGCTGGCGGATCTTGGCGAGCTGGTTCGCCGCCGCACTGGTCGAGCTGGTCCATCGTGATCACCGTCGCCGCCGACCGTCGCCGCCGGACGCGAATCGCTCGACCCGGAGGTCGCGGCTGCTGGTCGCCGTCGTCGCCGCCGGTGTGGTTTCCGCCTTGGTCTTGTCCTTCTTCGCGAACGCGGGGCGGTGACCGCGGCGGTGAGGAGCAGAATTGCCGTCGTCTTCCGAAAGCGTCATCGGTTCTATCTCCCATGCCCGGGTCGCCCGCGATCGTCCATTGCGACGAACCGGTCCCGAATCCCGGATACATGTACAACCGGCTCGGGGCCGTCCAACGCGGCCCTGCCCGCTGCGCTATCATCCGCGCCGGAATCGCCATTTTTGCGCTGGTTTTGGAGACAGAGCCGCCATGCCGGCAGCCCGCGTCACCGTCGTCGGGGCCGGCCTCGCCGGCAGCGAGGCCGCGTGGCAGATCGCCCAGCGCGGGGTTCCGGTGCGCCTCTTCGAGATGCGCCCGACGCAGCAGACGGCGGTCCACCGCACGTCCGACTGCGCCGAGCTCGTCTGCTCGAACTCGCTGAAATCGCTCGAGCTCGCGACGCCTCACGGCCTGCTCAAGGAGGAGATGACGGCGCTCGGCTCGAAGATCCTCGAGTGCGCGCTCCGACATCGCGTCCCCGCCGGAGGGGCGCTCGCGGTCGACCGCGACGCCTTCGCCGCAGCGGTCACCGCGGCGCTCGCGTCGCACCCCAGCATCGAGATCGTGCGCGAGGAGGTCGTCGACATCCCCGACGGCGGGCATCGTCGTGCTCGCGGTCGGCCCGCTCGTTTCGGCGCCGCTCAAGAGGCGATCGCGCGGTTCACCGGGCAGGACTACCTCCACTTTCTTCGACGCGATCGCGCCGGTGATCGAGGCCGACACGATCGACCGCGACGTCGTGTTCGCCGCGTCGCGCTACGGGAAGGGCGGCGGCGCGGACTATCTGAACTGCCCGATGACGCGCGACGAGTACGAGGCGTTCGTCGCCGCGCTCCTCGCGGGCGAGAAGGCTCCGCTTCACGAGTTCGACAAGACGCCGTTCTTCGAAGGGTGCCTGCCGATCGAGGAGATGGCCCGGCGCGGCATCGACACCTTGAGCTTCGGGCCGATGAAACCGGTCGGCCTGGTCGACCCGCGAACCGGCATGCGCCCGCACGCCGTCGTCCAGCTCCGGCAGGACAACCGGGCGGCCGAGCATTACTCGATGGTCGGGTTCCAGACCCAGCTGCGTTGGCCCGAGCAGAAGCGGATCTTCGCGACCATTCCGGGGCTGCGCCCATGCGGAGTTCGTGCGGCTCGGACAGGTGCACCGGAACTGCTACATCAACGCGCCGCGCGTGCTCGCGCCGACGATGCAAACGCGCGAGCGGCCGACGCTCCTGTTCGCCGGGCACAGATCTCGGGCGTCGAGGGTACACGGAATCGGCGGCCACCGGACTTCTCGCGGGAATGAACGCCGCGCGCTTGGCGACGGGACGGCCCGCTCGTCACGCCTCCGGAGAACACGATGCTGGGCGCGCTGACGCGCTACATCGCGTCGGCCGATCCTGTCGAACTACCAGCCGACGAACGCCGCGTTCGGCCTGCTTCCCGAAGCGCCGTCGCGATCGAGAAGGAAGCAGGACCGGCGCGAGGCGCGCTCGGCGACGGCGATGAGGTCCCTGACGGCGTGGATCGACGCCCAGGGCGAGGGCGCGCTCGCCGGGCCGGCGCTGTGACCGAGGCGAACGCCTACGATCGCGCCGTCTCGCGGTTCCTCGCCTACCTCGAGGATCAGCGGCACGTCTCGAAGCAGACGCTGCGCGCCTACGTGAGCGATCTGGCGCAGTTTCGCGCCTCGCTCGCCGAGCGTCACGCGCGAGCGGCTTCCCGGCCCCGAGGCGATCGACGCGCTCGCGATCCGCGGCTTCGTCGCCCGCCTGCACCACGACGGCCTGGCGAAGTCGTCGATCGCCCGGAAGCTCTCCGCGGTGCGCTCGTTCCTCAAGCACGCCGTGCGCTTGGGCGTGATCGACGTGAGCCCCGCCGAAGGTATTCCGACCCCGAAGCAGCGCGAGCTCCTGCCGAAGAACCTCACGGTCGACGAGGTGTTCGCGCTTCTGGACAGGATCGCGGGCGACGACGTGGCGGCGCGGCGCGACCGGGCGCTGCTCGAGTTCCTCTATGCGACCGGCTTGCGCGGTGGGAGAGCTGGCCGCGCTCGACCTCGACGACGTCGATCCTGCGGGCGGGCTGGTACGGGTCGTGGGAAAGGGCAACAAGAGAGCGCATCGTCCCCTTCGGGAGCAAGGCGCAGGACGTCGCTCCTGGCCTGGCTTTCGGCGTCCGAAGCCGCTGCGCCGGCGGCGCCGGCGACGCCAACGCGCTCTTCCTGAACCTTCGCGGCACCCGCCTGACCGACAGGAGCGTGAGGCGCATCCTCGACCGTCGCATGCGCGAGGCCGCGATCGCCGCGCACGTCTCGCCGCACGCGCTGCGACACACGTTCGCGACGCACATGCTGGGAGCGGGCGCCGACCTGCGCGCGATCCAGGAGCTTCTGGGGCACGAGTCGCTGTCCACCACGCAGCGCTACACGCACGTCGGGCGTCGAAGCGCTGATGGCCGTGTACGACAAGGCGCATCCGAGGGCGCATCGGGCGAAGTAAGGTTGAGAGTCGAGAGTTGAGGGTCGACGGCGTTGAGAGGTCGGAGCGGAGCTCGAGCAGATCGCCATCGAGGCGGCGCAGCGCGGGGGCGAGGTGCTGCGGCGCCGGTTCGCCGATCGCGGCCGGCTGACCGTCGAGATCAAGGCCGAGCACGACTACGTCACCGAGGTCGGACCGCGAGGCGGAGGCCGCCGTGGTCGCCGTGCTGCGCGTGCGCGCCGCCGGATCACGCGATCCTGGCGGAGGAGGGCTCGCTGGGGCGGCGGACGCCGCGTACCGCTGGATCGTCGATCCGCTCGACGGCACGACCAACTTCATCCACGGCGTGCCGACGTTCGCCGTGTCGGTCGGCCTCGAGGACGCGAGCGGCCTCGTCGCGGGCGCGTCCACGACCCGTGCCGCGACGAGACCTTCCACGCGCACCGCGGCGGCGGCGCGTTCTCTGAACGGCGCGCGCATCGCGTGCACCGGACTCGACCACCTGGACGCGGCGCTGATCGCGACCGGCTTCCCTTCCGCGAAATGGACGCAGCTCCCCGCCTACCTCGCCGCGTTCGAGCGGTTCGTGCGATCGACGTCGGGCTTGCGGCGGGCGGGATCGGCGTCGCTCGATCTGGCCTACACGGCGTGCGGACGGTACGACGGCTTCTTCGAGGTCGGCCTGAATCCTGGGACCTGGCCGGCGGCGCGCTCGTCGTCATGGAGGCGGGCGGCATCGTCACCGATGTCCGCGGCGGCCCGGGGTTCCTGCGGGACGGGTCGGTCGTCGCCGCGGGGCCGCGGCTTCACGCCGCGATGCTGGCGATCACGAGGGGAGACGCTCTAGCCGGCGGGCGTTTCTTCTTCCTGCTTGAACATGTACTTGATGGCGTGCTTGTACACGAGCAGGTTGGCGGTGCCCTCGCGGTTCACCTTGATGCAGTTGCGGTCGTACCACTCGATGTGGCCGCGAAGCTCGGTCGCCGTTGTCGAGCACGACGACCATCGGCGTGTGGTTGGTCATCTGCTTGACGTAGTAGAAGGCCTCGGCGCTCGTGTTTTCCGGCGGGACCTGGCGCCTGCGGTTCTGCTCGCGCGCGCCGCCCGGCTCCGCCGGAGCGGACTCGGCACCGGATTGCGGGGACGGTTCGTCGAGAACCGCTCCTTCATCTCCGCCAAGATTCGGCCGAACGAGTTTTCTGTTGATCATGGACTTGAAATAAGTTTAGCGGCGACGTCGCGCGACCATCGCAAGCTTGTCGCAACGAAGGATTGAACCGGAGCGCCGCGGCGCGGTTTTTGGGGACCGATCCGGACCTCAGTTCGAGGCGTCGACCGGCGACAACCGATTCTCGTACTTGGGCGAGATCCAGATCGTCGCCTCGGTCCAGGCCTTCTTCATGTAGTTCTTGTACTCGGCGGCGAACCGCTCGTTCTGGATCTTGGTTTCGATCTCGGTCTTCACGTCGTCGAACGGCTTGACGCGCCGTCGTCGGTGCGCGCATCGACCTTCAGGATGTGGAACCCGTAGCCGGCCTCGATGACGGGGCTGACCTCGCCGACCGGGACGCGTGAACGCCGCGCGTCTCGAGCGCCTCCGACGAGGTCGCCTCTCTTGACCGTGCCGAGCAGTCCTCCGCTGTTTTGGTCCCGGCGTCCGACACCTCGGCGGCAACCGCGGCAAAATCGGCGCCGGGCTCGGCCACCCTCGCGCGCACCGCCTCGGCTGTCCGTCCGCTTCGCATCGCGTTCCGAATCGCGCCGCCTTCAGCACGATCTCGCGCACCGTCGCCTGCGCCGGGACCGTCGAAATCCGCGGTGTGCGCGTCGTAGTAGTCCCGCTCGTCCTTCTCCGAAACGGCGATACGCTCGGCGACCTCCGCGCGGATGACCTGCTGCGGGCGAAAACTCCTCGACGAGCCTCGTCTTCAGGTCGGCCATCGTCATGCTCTTGCTGCGGCGAGGAGCTTCTCGAGCTCCTTGTCGCTCTTGATGTTCTGCTGGTCCTTGAACGACTCGAGGTAGAACTCCTGCATCTTCGTCATGTCGAAGAGGTGCGCCGCTCGTTGGATCGAGCACCCGTGCGATCGATCAGGCGGCGCAGCAGCTCCTTCTGGCCTCCGCGACCTTCGCGCGTCGAGCTCGGTGCCCGAGTACCGACGGTAGAGACTCTTGGAGCAGCCCTTGCTCTTCGGTGTCGAGATCGGACTTCGTGACGATGTCGTCGTTGACCTTCGCGACGATCTCGTCCACGACCTCGGCGCGCGCGCAGCCGGCGCCGATCGCGAAGCGTCGCAGCCACGGCGCCAGCCAGCGCGGGCGGACAGCGTCATCGGATCGGACCCCATCGCGCCGAGAAACGGCCTGCTCATTTTGCACGCGGGACGGCGTCCTCCGCCACATACGCGAACGGCAGCTCGCTGGGGATGCCGGATCACGATCGTTTTCTCGCGGAGCGTCGCGAGGAGCTTGTCGGCGACGGCCTGCGACTTGTCGAGGGCGATCGCGCGTCGGGCGCTTTCCCGCCGCCGCGACGTCGCCGCCGACGGGTCGTCGGCCGCTTCGAGGAGAAACAGCGAGCACGCTCGACTCGAACGGCAGCGGCGCGCTGACGCTCCCCGGCTGCAGGCGCTTGACGGCGGCGGCGATCTGCGGAGGGAGGGCGTCGAAGATCCTCGTCGCGCGGCGCATCGGGGAGCGAGTCCGCGCCGTAGGCCACCTCGGCCTCGGCGAACGACAGCTTCTTCGCGAGGATCTCCTGCCGCACCCGCGTCGCCTCCGGGTACGACGCGAGCCGCAGCGTCCGCAGCGTTCCCTGAAGCGCCGGCTCTCCCGGTGGCGTTCGCGCGGCGAGCCAGGCGTCGATCTCCTTGTCGTCGACGTGGACGCTCCGCGAGCACGACCGCCTCGCGCAGCTTCTGGATCGTGAGATCGCGCCGCGCCAGCTCGCGCACGTCCGGCGCGGCCGGCGCGATCTCTGCCCAGGTACTCGGCCAGCTCGTCGTCGGAGACCGTCACGCCGCGTCGCTCGCGCCTCCTGGAGCAGGATCTCGCCGTTCAGGAAGTCGTCGAAGAGGCGGCTCTTGACCCGCGCGAGGTCGGCCGGCGCCAGAGGCTCCGCGGCGGGGTCCTGAAGCTGGTTGGCGTCGAGGCACGCCTGCAGCTGCGGCGACCGTCACCTTCTTCGATCCGACCTCCGCAACGACGCGAGCTGCCGGATCGGCGGCGAACCCGGTCGCACGCGGACATCGCGAGGCGTGAACCCGCAGGCAGAGCAGCGAGGCCTCGGTGGGACGGCACGGGCCCTATGGTGACGCGCCGGTGTTCCGTCGGCACAAGCCCCTCCGTCGCCGCCCCGCCGTGTCCCTCCCGCCGTGATCGTGATGGCATCATGAGGTCATGGCGTCCTCGATCGTGAGATCGCTGAAACTGGACCTGAAGAAACTGGTAACGACGGAGTGCGACAAGAACGTGGACATCGGCCGAGATCGGCGATGACGAGTTTCTGATCGGCGGGCCGCTGATGCTCGATTCGCTGGATGCGCTGCAGATCTGCATGGAGGTGAAGAACCGCTACGGGGTTCGCATCGAAGGCGGCCCGAGGCGCGCCGCGCCCTGCAGTCGATCAACGCGCTGGCCGACACGATCCTCGGCGCCGAGCAGGATTGCCCGGCTTCATGATCCGCCCCTGCTTCCTCGGTTCCGGGACTCGCCACGCATCCTGGGGCACCGGGGTTGCGGGAACCTGCGCCGGACTGCATCGACCGCCGCGCCGCCTCAACATCTGCAGAGGGCGCATCGACGATCGCATCGAGGCATCCCCTACAAGCCGCTCTGCGGGTTTCCGCTCGATCAGCCGAAGCCCGTCTCGACGGCGTCATCGACGCGCGGTCATCGAGGAAGCCTTGGACGAGGCCGGGCTGAGCGCCTTCGGAGCAGGGCCGCATGGCCCTTTCGTCGGCTCGTCTTCGTTCGACATCTCCGTGTCCGAGACGCGCTACCGGAAGGAGCTGACGCGGGCGGCGACAGCCCTGCCGCTGACGCTCCTCAAGCTTCGGGAATCTCGCCGAAGCGATGCGGCAGCGTTTCGGATGGCTCGGCGAGGACTCACGTTCAACACCGCCTGCACCGCTCGGCGCCAACGGGGCGTGGTATGCCGCCCGGCTGATCAGGGCCGGAGCGATCGAACACGCGTTGGTGCTCGGCGTCGAGCTGGTCAACGAGCCTCACGGCTCTCGGCTTCTTCGGGCTGGGGTTGCTCACACGGTCGACGATGCAGCCGTTCGACCGCGGCCGACGGCCGGACTCGTGTTGGGCGGAGGCCCCTGCAGCCGCGCTGGTGCTCCAGGACGCGGCAGCGGACCCGGGCGCTTCCACCTGAGCGCGGCGGCGCGAGCGCCTGCGACACGCACAGCATGAGTGGCGGCGCGGGCGCCGACCGGGTCCACCGATCGCCGACGGTCGATCGAACAGGCGCTGGCGGACGCCGGGCCGTCCGGGCCGGCGAGATCGCGGCGGTGAAGGCCCACGGCACCGCGACATCCTCGAGCATCGACGACGCGGAGGCCGCCGGGGATGCTGCGCGCGCGTTCGCGATCGGTGCCGCCGATGTGCGCGCTCAAGCCACCCGGTTTCTTCGGCCACACGCTGGAGCGCCTGTGGGTTGGCCGAGACTGGTCCTGTTCTATCGCGCCCTCGAAGCGAGGGCTTCCTCGATCGCGACGCCAGGCATCGGCGCCGGGCGCCCGCTCTCGGCACTCAGTGGTCGCTGAGCCAGACTCGAGACGGGCCGATGACGCGCGGGCACTTCGTGCTTTGAGGCGAACTCGTTTCGGCTTCGGTGGCGCTTCAACACCGCGCTGGTCGTTCTCCCGGGCGTGACGGATGGCGGCAGTTGCGCATCCTCGCCGCCGGGTAGCTACGGCCACCCGAAGTCTGCCAGGTCGGCGCTCCCGCCGCTGGGATACCCTGGCGCGCGAGGCGGCCGGCGCTCCGACGCGCCGGACCGGCCGCTTCGTCCAGCTGGCGCTGATCGGCGCGGGACGCTGCGTCGAACACGCACAGCTGCCGCCCGACACCGCGACGTACTTCACGTCCGGTCGCGGCGATCTGGAGGTCACGCTCGACGCTGCTCGTGCAGATGTGCGAGCATGGCCGCTCGCCGGCGCCGTTCGACTTCATCAACACGGTGGGAGCTCAGCCTGCTTCCATGTCGCGCAGAGCTTTCGGCCTGCGGGGCCGCAGCCAGTTCGTGACCCGCCGCCACGCCCGCTCGAGAGCGCGCTGCGGCTTGCCGCCCTCGACATGGCGGCAGGCGGCGTGACGAACCGGCGCTCGTCGGCTCGACCGACATCTGCACCGCGCCACTCGCAGCTCACCGCGCACGCATCGGCGTCGCACGCGGACACCGGTGGGCGAAGCGCAGCCACTGGTTCCTGCTGGCGGCCGGCGCCCGGCTCCGGCGTTCCGTGGTCTGGGCGTCTGATGCGCGAGCGTTCGCTCCTTCTCCGACGACGCGGGCGTTGTGCGAGCAGCGGGCTCCGATCGACTCCGACTCCGGACCTCGGACCGCGATCGCTCGCCGGGGACAGCATCTCGGACGCGGAGCGGCTGGAGCGATTTCCACGAGGCCTCCGGGGTCTCCGGAAGGCGTGTGGACCTACCGTGAGCGGCCTCCCGTGGTACGACAGCCAGGCGGGTCAGCGGCGATCCGTCGGCTTGCTCCCTGACGTCGCGGGGTCGGCGCGCACGCCGGTGCACGTCGAGCGGACCGCAGGCGCGCTGCGCCACCTGGTCATGGTCAGGCGACCGCGCGCTCGGGCACCGCGCGCAGGAGGTCCCAGGCGTCGCCTTTCGCGATCGGCGCAGCGACGCGACGATGTCCGCGAGCAGCGGTGGCATCCATGGGCTCGCGGCCCTTGCACATCTTGGCCGGCGCGCAGGGGCGAACTAGCCGCCACGTGTCGCCGGCGTCGGTCATCGCCTCCGGAGGCGCTCTCGCAGCGCGGTCGGAATCGAGCAGCGCGGCCAGACTCGCGCAGGAACGCGCCGCACAGCTGAAGCGAAACCCGGCGCCGCCGATGCCGATCTCCTCAGCAATACGTAACTTCCTCGTTGTGCTTCGTTCAGTTACGTATTGCTTCCCCCTACTTCGCGCGCGACCTGGGCACCGGTACATTGCGGCGGAATGCGCGATGGATTCTCGCCGGCAAAAGTATCGATCAATTCCTCGTGTGTAACCCGGGTGTGGTGGTGATCGATCACGCGATCCTGCACAGTCGTGTACTCCGTCCATGTGCCGACGAGCACCACGTCTTTATTGCGCATCCAAGAATTCCACTTCGCGTCACGCAGGCGTTCAGGCAGGCAGAGATCGTCGGCATCCAGCACGGCGACGTATTTGTCCACGCGAGCAATACGTAACC
>ERZ1370068.9749-contig-8503_pt1 | contig 24114 bp, 29 predicted proteins | sample MGYA00561227_ERZ1370068 | MGnify/ENA primary metagenome ERZ1370068 (study PRJEB38410, sample SAMEA6850437) | metagenome | study: Metagenomic assessment of the ecological functions of the soil: analysis of the soil microbiota associated with the...
TCGCGCGCCGGATACTTTGCCTGCCTGCAGGCGCCGCGCGACGCCACGCCGCGGAGGCACCGCGCCGATTGCGCACATCAGGCGCACAGGTGGTCTGCCACCAGGTTGCCCACCAGGTCAGTCGACGACACGCTGCCAGCGCGATGCTGGCGCACAAAGGCACGCCAACGCAGTGCTGACGGTGAGACTCTGGCGCCACCACGGCACCGGCGCCGGCATCCCGCGAGTGCCGGCGGACGACTGAGCCACCGCCTCGCGAGTCTACCCGCGGCGTGCCGCCATCACCTCGCCGACGCGTTGCGACAGGCGCGCCGCGCAGACTGGCGCGCCGGCGCGGCAGACGCCGACGCTGGCGGCTGCTCGCCACGCGCGAGCGCACGCTGGACCTGCGCGGCGCGGCGCGGCGCAGCTCGAGGACATCGAGGCGCTGCTCGCCCTGGCCGGGCGCTGCCGCCGGAGACTCCGAAGGCGACGCCCGCCGCGCCGAGGCCGCCTGGCGCCTGGCGCTGCGACGTATCGCCGACCGCACCGGCGACTGGCCGTGCGCCGCGCGCGAGGCCAGGCGCGCGATCGAGCTGGCGGAGCGCGGCGGCGCCGAGGATCATCGCGCCGCGGCTTTGTCGACAGCAGCTGGCGCAGGCGCTCGCCGTGCGGGGCGACCTGGCGCCGGGCTCGCGATCCGCCGAAGCCGGCCAACTGCGCGCGCAGAGAGCCCTGGGATCGCCTGTGGCGCAGAGCCGGGATGGCCAACGCCGTAATCGCTCTGCGCGGCCGAGCTGGGCGACCAGGCGGCCGGCCTGCGCCACGATCTGACGATGCTCGCCCGCTGCCGCCAGGCGCGGGCGACCGGCGCAGCGAGGCGGTGGCGCTGATCAGCGTCGGCGTCGCCTACCTGCGCTTCGGCGCTTACCCGGAGGCCCGCCTGCACCTGGAAGCCGCTCGTTGCGCCCTCAACCGCGAGCTCGGCAACCGGGCGGTCGAGGGCGGTTCGCTGGCCGGCCATGTCAGAGCTCGCGCTTGCGCGAAGGCGAGCGCGGGCGTCGGCGCTTGCGCATGCCCAGGAGGCCCTCGAAATCCTCGTGGCAGCGGACTCGCGCCTGTACCAGATCCGATGCGCTGCACAACCTCGGCAACGCCTGCTTCGTACTGGCGCTGGACCGAGGCGGCACGACGCGTTCGAGCGCGACGAAGCCGCTCGCCCGCGAGATCGACGTCCCGCACAAAGGTGACCAGCAGCTCGAAGGCTGTGCGCGCGTCGCGCTCGCGCGCGGCGACCCCCGGCGGCGGCACCGCGGCGGCGGTCGATCCGGTTGCTGGTGGCACGTGGGTGCCGGCGGCGCCGTGCCGACGGCCGCACGCCTCTGGCTGGTCGGCGGGGACGACCATCGCGTCCGCCTGACGCTCTGGCGGGTGTGGCGACGGACCGGAGACGCCGGGCCGGCGCCGCAGGCGTCGAGGCACGGCGCGCATTGTTCGAAGGCGGCCGACGCCGATCGCCGGCTGCCGCGCTGCGACAGAGCTTTCTGACGCTCATTCCCGAGAACCGCGAGATCGCGGCGCTCGGCAGCGAGCCAGCGCGGCTCGCCTAGGAGGACGGTCCCTCACCGGATCGATGGACGTCCCTGACAGCGACCTGGGGCGGGTGACGGAATCGGCAGACATAGCTCGAGCGGCGAGGCAATGACGACAGCCGAAGGCCGCATCCAACTTGCCCGCTGTCGGCCAAGCGCAACTCTTTCAACGCGCGGCCCGCCAGAAGCCGCCATCGGCACGAGTCGGGAGGAACCTATGCTAATCGGTCAACTAGCAAGGGTGCCGCAACTCAACACTCGCATCGCTTTGCGCAAACTCTGCGTCGCGTCCAGGCCGAAGCAATTCGCCGCAGGCGATGTGTCAATGAGCCTTGTTTCCCTCTTCGTGTTGGCCGGTACGGCACCGCCGGCAACCGCCGTCCAGCTTCCGGACTACCAGGGGTGGCTATCTGTACCCCCTGGCACCGTCTCTCCGGGTTCCACGCCGGATAGCCAAGCTTGCGACTTTGCCACGTCGATCGGTGAAGGGATTCGCAACATTGCCGTAGGACCGCGTAATCATTGAGCTTCTTCGAGGAGACGCCTTGTTGTACCCCTTTCTACCCCCCATTGTCTGGCGAGTGTTGCGGGACGACTGCTCTTGAGGCTCAACCGGCAACCGCAGGTGGTGGTCCGGAGCGAACAACTCAGCGCCACGCCAGCGCGCCCTGTTCGACGGGCCGATGGACGGCGACCGCCGGCACGAAGAGCAGATCGCGACAACCTGGCTCCAGAACAAGCGCTCTGCGCCCTGACCTTGCTGCCCGGGACGCAGCGCCGTGGCTGTGCCTGGCAACCGGATGTCGGATCGGTGAGCTTCGATGTCGCGCTGGGAGACGTCGTCATCTCGAGAACGCGGCATGGTTCGTCCCTCGGAGAACACCAGACGCGAGTTGACTGGCAGGTCTTCCTGTCGGACTTCGCCGTTCGGCACTTCCAGAGGCTGCGGTCGCTGACCGGGAAAGCCCATGGTGCTTTCCGTCTCGCCTCGCCGAGGACACGTCTCGGTCAGAAGCGTCACGCAAACAAGTCGGCGATCGGCAGATGCGCTTCAAGCGTCGCAAGCCGCTGTCCAGGCGTCGCAACGACGACTCTCTGTTCTTGATGGAGGCCGGCGAGGCGAGTGGACACCCCATGATCTCAGGCGCACCGCGGCGACGATGATGCAGGCGCTCGGCGTGAGTCCGACGTGATCGACCGACGTGCCAAAACCACAGTTCTCCCTGGGAGCAAGGTCCGTCGGCACTACCTGCATCACGACTACGCCGAGGAAAGCGACAGGCCTGGCGGCTTCGAGGCCAACGTCTCGAGACGATACTTGGCGGCGGCAACGTGCCGCCGCTTGTTAGGCAGCGTCAGGACGTCGGCGAAAGGGTCGCAGCTCCACAGGCTACGGCGCTTCTAACCTATCATCTCTTGAGACAGCCGACGAGATGGCAACCAGGCGTCAGGCTGAAATAGCCTTTGTGCGCTGCAAATGAAAAAGGTGAGGCAAAACTGACTGTTAATCCGTAGGTCCCTGGTTCGAGCCCAGGTCGGGGAGCCAAGAATGACGGGGGTTAGCCGGTGATTGCCTGCTAACCCCTTTGTCTTTTGGATCCTATCCGTGTCCGAAAATCGCGGCTAGATGCTCCCAAATCTGGCTGACGACAGGCAGGGGCAGACTCCCAGCTCTCCTGTGACGCAGGTCCATTTGTCCGACTCTCTCGAGACCTCGTTTCGACTAATCCGTAGGTCTTGACCAGGCCGATTGCAGGTAGCGACACCCGAGGATTGACTCACGCGCGATGTGGATCGGGTCCTAACCGAGCGCAGTTGGCTTGCCCGAGAAGCCGTGTCCCGGCAAGGTACCCCCGACGGATACAACCCTGATCGTCAAACGTGACCAGATGCAGGGCGTAGATGACCTTCGCAGAGGTGCGTTTGACACGGTCAGAACACAGGGCGGGACGAAGAAGTGCCGTTGCGGCCACTAGCCGAAGGGTGCAGTTCAGCAGAACCGGTCGAAGAACACCCTGTCTGCCTGCGCACGGCCGGAGGCGACGAGTTCGCGGATCACGTGGTCGACGAGCCCCGGCGGTCCGGCCATGTACAGATCACACGACGCAAGGTCGGGCACATCGCGATTCATCACGTCACCGACGGCACCTTGGATGCAACCGGCAGGGTCGTGTGGCAACACTTCCCATCAGGAGCGAGTGAACCTCGAGTTCGGGGTGACACCGTCTCGCCTGCTCGATCTCTGCGCAACCAGAAAAGGTCGTCGATTCGATTGACGCCGAAATACAGGCGCAGGGGTCGCCGCGGCGAACGCTGCAACGCTCCTTGCGCGATGGACCAGATCGGTGCCAAGCCCGAGCCGCCCGCAAGCGAGGACGATGTCGCGCGGACTCGTCGCGCAGCCACGCGCGTCCGTAGGGGCCCTCGAGGTCCAGCCAATCGCCCGGCTTCAGGTCCTCGAAGATGAAGGTGCTCGCCCGACCGCCGGGCTTGCGCTTGACGATGAACTCCAAACGCCCGTGCCTTCGGGCAGGTTCGACATCGAATAGGCGCGCCGGCCGATCCTGGGGCCCAGATCGAAGACCATGAACTGGCCAGGCAGGAAGTCGATGCCTGTCCGTGCGTCGAGCACCAGGTGCATGACGTCGTGGTTGAGCGGTCTCAGAGTGCTGACCCGGGCGTGCAGCAACGCGGGCGAGCTGCGGCGGCGGCGCGTTCCCGGGTCGGGCTTCGATGACGCACTCGCCCTGCGCAATGCTCTGGCAGCACAGAGATGCGGTCGCCCTTTCGCCGGTCGCGCTCGCTCAGGCCCGGTGCGTCGGCCCACAGTGACGCCACGGCACCGGTCACGAGGCGGGCACGGCAGGTTCCGCAGCCAGCCGCTGGCGCACTCGTACGGCAGGTCGATGCCGGCGGCGAGCGCCGCCGCGAGCACGGTCTGTCCCGGTGCGCAATGAAAGCTGCGCCCGTCCGGCTCCAGGCGAACGCGAGGCCCCGGCCCGCGCGGGCCGCGTCGATCGGGATGTCATGTGGTGCGCGGCCTAGACAGCGGCGCTGGCGATGCCGGTGTCCGATAGGAAACCAGCCCAGGCAGTCGAGACCCGATCGGCGATGACCGGCTCTCATGGTGGCAAACGCGTGGCGCGCGAGCAGTCGGCTCGCCGAGGCGATGATCTTCTCGCCATACGGTCGCCACTGCGCGAGGCGTTCGCGCAGCACCGCGGCATTGGCCGTGTCGGCTTCGACCAGTGCCTTGCACGCGTCCACGGTCCAGCGCCGGCTGCGCTGCGCGTCGAGGTACAGGTTCTCCGCGATCAGCGCATCGAGCTCATCGCCATGCTCGCGCGCCAGCTCGGCAAAGACCTTCAGGAACAGCTCGTCCACGAGCGGCTTGTCACCAGGATTCAGGCCGACGAACGCCTGATCCCAGTCGTAAGGCCAGCAGCAGGCGTTCGATCGCCTCGCGGCTGGGCCTGCCAGTCGGCGTCGCCTTCCCAGCGCTGGCGCTCGGCAGTCCCCGAAGCCGCGGTCGGGGTGTGCGTCGGCGAGCTGGCGCGTCCGGTAGGCCACGCGCTGTACGCGGCGCAGCTGATCGGCCGTCTGGAACGCGGCGCAGTTGGCCGAGGTAGCTGGAATGCGCGAGTTGTTGCACGTAGGCCGAGACCATCTGCAGGCCATGGCCCAGATAGCGTGCGGGCGTCATCGCGGCGGCCAGCAGATCGAGCGCCGCCGGACTCAAGCTCGCGGTCGCTGTGCTGAACCTCGCCGTAGTGCTGCAACAGACCGTCGATGTAGGTCTCCTGCTCGTCCATCGCCTGCGTGTACTTGCGATAGGTCATCCGGTCAGGATCGCGAAAGGCGTCGAGCCTGGCGGCGCTTCAATGCGATGCCGTCGCGGTGCTCGAGCAGCCAGCGATTGCCATGCACGTCGGGCCCCATCTCCAGTGGCGTCGCGCCCACGGTGTGGTTCATGCCGTGGGTCACGATCTCGTACTCGTTCGGCTTGCGCCCAAGCGAGCCGAAGGCTGGACCACGTCTTGGTGCGGCGGCTGCGCAGGGTCGCGGGCGTGGATGGGCTGGTGGTCATCTTGTGTCTCCTGGCGATCTCGTCGTCGGTCTGCGAGGCTCTTCAGCTCACGGCCTTGTAGTACCAGCGGTACTCGCCGTCGCTGGTCTGCATGCGGCCGGCAAAGGACGGCATCTCGATCTCCAGCATCGCCAGGTCGTAGTCGCGGCCGAGATTGCGTTCGAGACTGGCCCGGGTCAGCCGGCAGTCCATGAGCGTGTGGATATGGACGTAGTCGCCGCGATCCGTCACATAGACGTCGCGCTCCGGGTTGTCGTCTGCCACGGCATCGATCACGGCGTCCGCGATGTCGCCGCTGCGCATGACCGGCCCGACAGCGTCGTACGCGACGGTCTCGGTCATGAACACCCGTTCTGCTGTCATCGTCATCTCCTATTCGTTGCTCGCCTCGACGGCCACGAAAACCTTGCCGTCCTCGATGCGCAGCGGAAAGCGGCGCAGGCATTCGCCTCTCGGATTGATCCCCTGCCCGCTGCAGGCGTCGAAGCTCCACTCGTGCGCCCGGCAGATCAGCGTCTTGCCATCGAACCGGCCTTCGACGAGCGGCATGCTCTGGTGCGGGCAGACGCCGTCGTAGGCATGCAATTGACCGTCGACGTTGAGGATGAGGACCTCCGCGAGTCCCACGTCGAAGCAACTCCATCTCTCCAGCCCACAAGTCGTCGACGGCACAGACCTCGACGAACGCCAGGGCTGCTGCGGACTTCGGCCATCGGTGGCTCCTTCGCTCTCAGGCCGCCCAGTCGACCGTGACCCACTCCAGCGGCTTGAGCCCGGTATCGGCGAGCACCCGCGACAGTGGCAGGTCGTTGGCGACCGTCCGCTCGCCGATCCTGGATGCGGTAGGCCTGCACCCGGGGCCGGCGCGGCACGCGCGCGACCGACGCTGTGGACCGCGATCTTCTCCGCCACCTGGCTCATCGTGTCGTCGGTGTCGACGGCCACCAGGTGCGGCACGAAGTCGCCCTCGAAAACGCCATAGATCGGAAACAAGGCCATGCATGTCTCTCCTTCGGGGTTGCCGGTACGTCAGGCCGCCTTGCGGTCTGGCTGCGCATACTCGGCCGCCCAGCGGTAGGCGTAGGCGTCGTCGCCCATCACTTCCGGCGTGATGCCCATCCACTGCAGGCCGCCGCCCAGATTCATCGGCTGGATCTGGCCGAGCAGGAAACGGTCGACCACGTTGGTGTGGCCGGCATAGCGCTCCGGCTCGCTGTCGAAGATCCACTTCGACACGTCGGAGTCGAAGTTGTAGAGCCGCCCCTTGTATTCGCTGGTGTGCATCTTCAGGTGATGACGATCCCAGGCCGAGCCGAGCGGCAGCTGCGTGATGTTGCACAGCGCCGGGCAGCGTCTCGGGATAGGTCTGCGCCATGTCGCCGCGATTGACGTTGGCGATGATCTCGTCCCACAGCACGCCCCAGCTGTCTTCCCAGTCCGGGTACTTGCTGTTGAGCCACGCGCGCTCGGCCTTCGACACCCCGGCGTTCGGCTTCCAGAACAGCGTCGGTCGCCAGAACCAGGTGCCGATGTGCATCGCGTGGTGGCCGTGGTCCAGGCACTGCAGGAAGGTGTCCCAGTACCAGGGCTTGGCGAGGCCGTAGTCCTTCATCGTGCGCTCGTGGTGGTGCACCACCCACTCGAGCATGAACTCCTTGAACGACAGCTTGCGCTTGGCCACCGGCGTGTAGTAGTCCATCGAGGTGCCGGTCAGCGTCTGGAACAGGCGGAACGAGCGCCAGAACGAGACGTCGAAGATGTACTGCGCGCGCTTCGGGTCGTGCTTCATCAGCACCTCGAGCGTCGGGAAGCCGAGCTGCGCGTGGCGCGCCTCGTCGGTCTGGATGCTCGACAGCAGGTTCGAGAAGTCGACGTCGCCGGCTTCCATCGCGTCGGCCGCGAGCGCGACGAACTGGATGTTGGTGAAGCCGTGCTCGACCGACCAGGCTGGTGGCCATCGCCGCTTCGACGCAGTTGGCGTTCAGCATCCAGTCGTCGAAGAAGTTCTTCACCGCCAGCACGCCCCACTCGTTGGTGTGGAAGGCCTTGTTGCACCAGTCGAAGCGTTCGTCGTGCTTGAGCAGGTCGTGCGAGAACGCGAGGTCGAGCTGCGCGTGGCGGATCTCGTCGAGCATGCCGAACACGCCGAGGCTGCGCCAGCGCGGCGTCGGCGCGAAGCGGCAGAAGCGGCTTTGCATCGTCACCGCCATCTGCTCGACCATGCAGGTCGTGCCCATGTGCAGCTGCGACGAGGCGGTGTGGCCCGGGTCGAGCTTCTCGTAGATGTTGGCGCGCTTGAGCGCCTCGCGCACCGCGTGGGCGCCGGCTTCCTTCTCGCGCTGCACGCGCACGTAGTCGCGGAAGGTGACGCGATAGGGCTCGTCCCAGGCGTCCCAGGCCTCCTTGGGCATTCGCCGACGCCGGTCCATGCCTCGGGAAACGCCTCCTTCTCGTCGACGTACGACAAGGTCCAGTCGACATCCCGGGCGATGTCGTACCAGTCGTCTCTGCTCAGCGCGGTCATCTTCGTCTCCTGCAGTTGTCTCCTTCGGATGCCGGGATCAGGTCAAGCAAGCTTCACGTTCAGCACCTGGATCGAGCGTGTATTCCTCCAGCCCGAGGCGGCCGAGCTCGACGCCGATGCCCGAGCCCTTGACGCCGCCGAAGGGAATGTCCGGGCCCATCGCCGGATGCTGGTTGACCCATGCGCCGCCTGAGTCGAGCCGAGCGGCCAGCTGCGCCGCGCGCTGCGGCATCGCTGCTCCAGACCGAGCCGCCGAGGCCGTACTCGCTGTCGTTGGCCGAACGCAGCGCCTCGGTCCTCGTCGTCGATACGGCGTGATCGTCAGCACCGGCCCGAAGACCTCTTCCCTTCACGACACGCATCGTCAGGCGTCACGTCGGTGAGGATCGTGATCGGCAGGAACAGGCCGGGGCCATGGCTGGCACGGGGCTCTGGTACAGCACCTTCGCGCCGCGCGTTGATCGCCTCGTCGACCATCGCGCGGACCAGGTCGTACTGCGCCCGGTTCTGGATCGGCCCGATGTCGACGCCGTCTTCCGTGCCGCGGCCGATCTTCACGGTGGCGGCGAACTTCACGAGCTCGTCGCAGACCGCGCGGGTAGACACTGCGGTGCACATACATCCGCTTCAGCGCCGCGCAGACCTGCCCGCAGTTGGAGAACCTGGCCCAGAACAGGTCGGCGGCGATCTTCGCGGGATCGACGTCGTCGAGCACGATGCCGGCGTCGTTGCCGCCGAGCTCGAGCGTCAGGCGCTTCAGGTTGCCGGCGGCGCTGGCCATGATGCGCTTGCCGGTCGGCCCGGAGCCGGTGAAGGCGATCTTGCGCGATGCCCGGGTGCTCCGGTCATCCAGGCGCCCAGTTCGTTGCCGCCCGAGACGACGTTGACGACGCCACGCGGGAAGACGTCCTGCGCCAGCTCGCCCAGGCGCAGCGTCGCCACCGGCGTGTGCGGCGAGGGCTTGAGCACGACCGTGTTGCCGGCCAGCACCGCCGGCACGATCTTCCACATCGCCAGCAGCACCGGGTAGTTCCAGGCCGTGATCGCGCCGACCACGCCGAGCGGCCGGCGGCGCAGCTCGACGCGCTGCTGCGGCGTGTCGCGCAGCACCTCGGGCGCGAGGCTCCACGGCGGCATAGCCGCGCGAGAAGAAGACGGCGGAGTTGATCTCGCTGCGCGCCTTGGCCAGAGGCTTGCCCTGCTCGCGCGTGATCAGCGGAGCGAGCGTGTCGGCATCGGCGACGACGCGCTCGATGAAGGCGTTGACGAGGCGGCGGCGTTCGTCGAAGTGCTTCGTTCGCTCCAGGTTACGAAGGCGCGCTGCGCCGCCGCGACGGCCGCGTCCAGCTGCTCGCGCGTGCAGTCCGGGACGCGGGCGAACGCCGCCGCCGTGGCAGGATCGATGACGCGCAGGCTGTGCCGGGCTCGCGACGGACTCGTCCGTCGATCGACATCCGGTGCACGGGTGAGAGTCGGGAGCTGTCATGGCTGCGTTTCTCGAGATGAAGGATCGATCGTCAAGTCGGCCGGGGAGCGATCGGGGGCGTGGCCGCCGAAGAGCACGATTCCAGGTCTCGTCGGTGTAGTAGTTCGTCTTCGCCGCCTGCTTCGTGGCGTCGTCGCGTTCGAGCTTCTTGCGCGCCGAGGGACGCTCGCGCCATCGCGATCGCACCAGCGCTTGACGTTCGGAAAGTCGTCCAGGTTCACGCCCTGCCCCTTCGCGACCCGCACCCAGGGAAGGCGGCGATGTCGGCGATCGAGAACTCGTCCGTCGATGTAGTCGCGGCCTGCGAGTTGCGAGCTCCAGCACGCCGTAGAGCCGCCCGGCCTCGTTGCGGTAACGGTCGACCGCGTACTGGACGTCGATGCCACGGCTCGCGGCGTGGCTCACGAAGTGCGCCGCCTGCCCGAGCAGCGGCCCCTGGCTCGATGTCTGCCAGAACAGCCACTTGATGACGTTCCAGCGGCGCAGCGGATCCGTCGGCAGGAGACGCCCGGTCTTCTCGGCCAGGTACAGCAGGATGGCGCCGGACTCGAACAGCGTGATGGATCGTCCGCCCGGGCCATCGGAGTCGATCAGGGCCGGAATCTTCCGGTTCGGATTGATCGCGCCGTACGGCTCGTCTGTGCTGGTCGCCGGCGCTGATGTCCGTCCACCGCACCGCGTAGGGCAGCCCGACCTCCTCGAGCATCATCAGCGCCTTGCGGGCGTTGGGCGAGGTGTAGTAGTAGAGCTCGATCATTCGAGGCTGCCTTGCGGTGTGGGGTCATGGTTCGCTCAGATGCCGAAGCGGTCCTTCATGCGACCCATGTAGGCTCACCAGGTTCTTCTTCGACGCCGCGTAGTCCTTGGTGTCGAAGGTGAACGGCGCGTCGATGACGTGGCGCAGGATCGACAGGACCGGCGCATCGACCCAGCGCGCCTTGTCGCCCATGAAGAACGGCTTGTCGCCGAGAAAGTCCGACAGCGCGTCGACGTCGGTGCGCGCGCGCCGGTAGATCACGTCGGCCGGGCAGGCGGCCCCAGCCGCCGTTCATGAACTCGTTCAGGATGCGAAAGCGGAAGTCGTCGGCGAACGCGCGCAGGCCCGGCGGCACGTCGTTGGTCCCGGCGATGATGCGCAGGTACTTCTCCCAGTTCTCCGTCTCGCGCCAGCGCGGCTGGATCACCGCCACCCAGTAGGTGTGTTCGTCGATCATCCGGTTGAAGGCCACCATCTGTGGCGCGCTCTGCGGCGCTCGCGCCTTCGTCGATGGCATCGCCGTACTTGCCCTGCAGGTACTCGATGATGTGCGTGGAGTCGTTCACCGTCGTGCCGTCGGTGTCGACGATGCACGGCAGCTTGCCGGCCGGCGTGTCCCTGTCGAGGCGGGTCAGGTCCTGCGGCTTGGTGTCGAACTTCAGGCCCGCCATCGTCATGTAGTAGGCCACCTTGGTGACGTACGGGCTGATGCAGGGAACCGACCACGCGGGAAGGTACTGGTACAGGGTGATCATTGCGCTTGTCTCCCGTTGTGCTCTGGTGACTCGAGATGGACACGTAGGGGCGGCTACCAGAGCAGCTTGTCCCCGTTGGCGTGACGAAACTGCCCGGACGACTCGGAGCGTCAGCTCGTCCATGCGCGCGATCAGGCCGCGCGCCGCCTCCTCGGGCTGGATGTAGTTGAAGTTGCCCGGGTAGTCCTTGGTCAGGTCGGTGGCCACCATGCCCGGATGCAGGGCCACGACCGAGATGCCGCGCTTGCTCAGGTCGTGGTGCAGGTTCAGCGCCACCATGTTCGCGCCGGCCTTCGACACCCGGTAGGCATACATGCCGCCCGAGCCGTTGTCGCCCGAGCGAGCCCACGCGGCTGGTCACGATGCCGAGCTTGGAGCCCGGGCCCATGAACGGGATGCAGGCCTCGGCGACGCGCAAGGGCCCCAGCGTGTTGATCTCGAACTGGCGGCGCATGTCGTCGTAGTCGATCTTGCCGAGTTCGTCGAGGCCCAGAACGCCGGCCACGTGCAGAACTCCAGTCGAGCCGGGCAGCTGCGCCCGCGCAGGCCCTCCACGAGCTTGCGCACCGCGGCGTCCGAAGTGACATCGATGCCGCCGATCGTGTCGACACCCCCTTCGGCGAAACCTTCGCCTTCGCCGAGGCAGGCGGCGATCACGCGGTCTCCGCGAGCGTCGAGTTGCTTGCAGATCGCGTTGGCGATGCCCCGATCGGCCCCAACCACCAGAATGCTGTTCATCGCATGTCCTTTCAGCCCTTGTTGCGGAGGCTCTCGCTGCCGATGATCTTGCTCGGCGCGCAGCTCCGAGCGCGTCGACTCGGAGTAGCCGAGTTCCGCCAGCACTTCGTCGTTGTGCTCGCCCGAGCAGCGGCGCGCCGAACCGGATGCTCGAAGGCGTGCGGTCGAAGCGGGCGGGCGAGCGCGCCTGGCGCAGCCGCCCGGCGGCGTGGTGATCGACTTCCACGATCGGTCCCGACGCCAACGACCTGCGGATGCGCGATGACCTCGCTGCGCCTGAGCGCCGGCGCGCACGGCACGTCCTGCGCTTCGAGACGACGCATCCACTCGGCCGTCGTCCGTGTCTTGAGCACCTCCTGGGTCATCAGCAGAGCGCTCGTTGACATGCTTGTCGCGCGCGCTGGGCGTCGCAGAAGCGCTCGTCGGCCGAGCCACTCGGGCTTCTCGAGCGCCTGCGTCAGGCCGATCCACTCCTGGTTGCTCATCACGGCGACGGTCATGTAGCCGTCCTGGGTCTCGTAGATCAGGTCGATGAAGCTGGCGGCTTCCTGATTCGTCATCGGCGTGTCCGGATAGGTCTGCGCCCCCATGTCGGAGGCCCACAGGAAATACAGCACCGAGTCGAGCATCGAGATCCGCACGTGCTGGCCCTCGCCGGTGCGCGCCTTCGAAACGAGCGCCGCCGAGATCAGACTGCGCGACCGTGACGGCGGCGAGCTTGTCGGGCAGCACGGTGCGGATCAGGCGAGGCCTTTCCTGGTCCGAGCCGGCTTGCACGGTCGTGAGGCCCGGAGACCGCCTGGATCACCGGGTCGTACACGGGCTTGCCGACCCACGGACCGGACGTCGCCGAAGCCGCTGATGGATGCGTAGATGATGCCCGGTGCAACGCGACGGATGTCCGACTTCGCCGACACCGAGCCGGTCGACCACGCCAGGGCGGAAGTTCTGCATGAACACGTCGGCGCTCTTGGCGCAGGTCGAGCACGATCTCGCGTCCACGCGGGTTCTTCACGTCGACGGACACCGACCGCTTGTTGCGGTTGATGTTCAGGAACATCGCCGACATCCCGGACACGCTGGTTGCCGAGCGAGCGCACGTGGTCGCCGGTATCCGGAACCTCGACCTTGATGACGTCGGCGCCCTGGTCCGCGAGGATCATCGCCGCCCACGGGCCGGACAGCATCGTCGTCATGTCGATGATGCGAATGCCGGCGAGAGGTCCGCTCATGCGCTGTCTCCTTGGTTCACGTCACCGATGCCCTGTCTCGGTCCGCGGTGGCGCTGTTGTCTGCCTGGGACGAACAATATGCGTTCCAGCAAAACAGGACTAGATGCGTTTCGCAGGAAATACAGTACGGTGGAAGCGCACAATCCAGTCACCGCAGGAGGCAGCCTGGATGATCAAGGAACTGCATCGAATGGCTGTCTTCGTGGAGGTGGTCGAACACGGCTCGTTCTCGAAGGCAGCAACGGCGCTGGGCCTGGGCAAGTCCATCGTGAGCGCACACGTGGCCGCCCTCGAGAAGCGAATCGGAGCGCAACTGCTCACTCGCAGCACGCGCGCACTGGCGCTGACGCAGGAGGGGAGCGTCTTCTACGAAAACTGTCGACGCATGGTCTCGGCCGGCGAGGACGCGTTCGCCACGGTCGAATCGCATCGAGCGAGCGTCAGCGGAACGATCCGGCTCACTTCGTCCTACAACGTCGGCGTCAGCTTCCTGATCGCGCAGTTGGTTCGGTTCAGGCAGGCCCATCCCGAGGTGACGTTCGACCTGGTTCTCGAGGACTCCGTGTCGCATGTGATCGAAGAACGATTCGATCTGGCCGTTCGAGTCGGGCGACTTGCGGACACCGGCCTCTTCGCGACGGAACTCGGAACATGCCGAATGCTCCTGTGCGCGTCGCCGGCGTTCCTGCAGACTTGTCCCAGGATCAAGAAGCCGGATGATCTCGTCAAGCTGCCGTGGATCACGATCATGCAACTACCTCACCCTGAGAAGCTGCACTCTGGTGCATGGGCGGACCGGACAGCGGCTCACGCTGGCCCTGCACGACACGATCAAGACGCACTCGGGCATTGCGGCGCGCGAGTTCGTTCGCTGCGGAGCGGGGGTCGGTCTGCTGCCCGACTACGCCGTGGACCAGGACATCCTGCGCGGCGACCTGGTCCGCATCCTTCCCACCTGGAACGAGGCCCACGATCGGCCGATTTCCGCGGTGTTCCCGAGTCGCGATCGGTTGCCGACTCGCGTGCGGTTGCTGATCGATTTCCTGAGGGTGTCGTTGAGTGATTCACGCCCTGGCGATGGCGTCAATGGCGCAAGGTGCGCGTGCCGGCACGCGACTCTACATTCCGCAATCCCTTTCAGATACGATGCCCGCTTCGCATCTCACGCAGGCGCGGCTGCAGCGCGGGGCCGCCACTGCGACTGCGAGCCCTGAGAGGGGTCATGCTCATGCCGGACAAGCTGAGCGAATCGGCCCGGAGCAGCTTCACCAAGAAGCAAGGGCTCAAACTGGATGATGGTGCCTTGGTCAAGGCGCTGGCGAAGTTCGCACAAGACGGACGAGTCGAAGCCCGACGCCGCGGTCTCGATGCGCTCAAGGACATCGTCGAGCAGGTCAGGAAGCAGGTCATCGCGCTGGCCAGGCAGAAGAAGGAGCTGGGCGACAAGCCCTTTGCGCTGGTCAGGCGCAAGCTCGACGAATTGCTGGGCCTGGCCGAAGGCGAGCAGAAGCAGGTCCGGGCCGCCGCCGCCGAGGCGGACGCGATGACAGCCGACTCGCCCGTGCTGCTGACCACGAAGATGATCCCGCTCGTGCGCGAGCTGCGAAAGGGCGAGGCCCGCATGCCGGCGCTGATCTCCACCGCCGGCAAGGAGACCGCCGTGCTGATCTCGCGCCGCTCGATCGCCCCGACGCGCCGCAAGCTGATGATGGAGTACCTCGACGCGCAAGGCGGCGCGAAGCACATCGCCGGCGAATGCGGGTTCGAGAACGGCGCGCTCACCTTCGTCGTGGCGAGCCCCGGCGCGGGCCTGCCAAGCGCGTCCGCGCGGCGCCGCTGAAGCGGCTCGAACTGCGCTGAAGGTGCGGGTGCGCGGCGAGGACGGGACCGGAGGACGAGGACGGCGAGGAAGGGGCGAGGACCAGGAGGGTGGTGCGGCCCAGCCCCGCAGGCGCCGCCCGGCAAGCTGGCGTCGGCGGCCGCGCTGGCAGCACACGCAGCGGCCGCTCAAGGTCCGGGATCGGCTGGAGCAGGCGCTGCGGGACAAGCATCCGGAGGCGACTAAGCTGTGCGCGCTGAGCGGCTTCGCCAGCGAGAAGGCGGCAGCCGAGGACTACGCCGCGCGGCCACGCAGGCGCTGCAGATGCTGGAGAAGGTGCTCGACATCGGGCAGGGCGGCCGGCGGCGGGGCACTCAGACGACCGCAGGACCGGGCAAGCCGGCGTCGGCGTGCCGCGCTGAGCAGTACACGCAGCGGCTGCTCAAGGTCCGGGATCGGCTGGAGCAGGCGCTGCGCGGACGAAGCATCCGGAGGCGACCAAGCTGCGCGCGCTGAGCGGCTTCGCCAGCGAGAAGGCAGGCTGGCCGAGACTCACGTCGCGGCCACGCAGGCGCTGCAGATGGCTGGGGAGAAGGTGCTGGCAGCCCATGGCCCCGGCGGCGGGGGGCAGGCGAGCGAAGAGGCGCACGCCGGGAATGCGCCGCCTGATGCCGGGTCTGCTTGCAGACATCGCCTGCAGACCGTGCGCGAAGACCGCGCTGCGGCCTGGCGCCGCGGCGGCGACTTGCGGACGCCTGCGCGAAGCCACTGCGGCAGTGCAGTCGAACGCCGGGAACGCGTGCATGCGCTGCTCGACGCGCTCGAGCAGCGCCTCGCCGCCTCGCCGGCGAGCAGCGCGCGCCTGCCGCGGCCCGAGACCATCGCCGCGTCGCAGTACCGCGGGCGGCGTCGGCGTGCGTCGAATTCATGAAGCTGCGCTGGAACTCAGGAGGCGCGCGGTGGAAGTTCGAAGACGCGATCGACAACCTGAAGACGTCGTTCGAGGCGCTGTTGAAACCGACGACTTCGTCGACGATCCGCGCAGTTCCGACCCCGCGACGCGAGGCGAAGATCGACACGCTGGAGCAGCGCCTGCCGTCGTTCCAGAGCCGGCCGACCGCGTCAGACGGCGCGATCGACGACATGGGCCAGCGCCACCGACCCGAACGTGCGAAGCAGCAACAGCGACGCGGCGCTGAAAGCGATCGCCGCATTCCGCAGTGCGCATCGACGAAGGAGACGGTGCTGGAAGGGAGATGGAGGCGACCGACGCCGGCAGCTTCCTGATCCACGCGCCGATGGAATCGCGGCCTGGAGCGCATGGCAGGGCCGCGCCGGGCGCCTGACGAGCGACACGGCCGGCCGGCACAGCGCCGGACGTGGCGACTGCAACCCGCGTGGAGGTGACGCATGAGCAACGTGATCAACCCGACGGGGCCGAAGCAGGCTAAGCGTGACAACATGCTTCGCCCTGCTCGGGATCGGCGCGCTCACCCCGGCAGTTGGAGGCGCAGAAGCTCTGGCGCGCAAGGTCGTCAAGGCCGACGTCAAGCAGGCCAGGGGCGACGCCAAGACGGAAGCCCGGGACGAGCAGGCCCGCATCCCTCTACGAGGCGCGGCTCGGAGAAGCGCCAGCTGGCCCGCGCCGAGCTGGCCGAGCACCTCGCCGGTGACCGCGAAGATGGTCGACGACTTCGACGCGGCGCAGAGCCGCCAAGATCATGGCTCGCAACGGCGAACGCGAAGGCGACGGAGCAGCCCTCGACAAGGTCAGCGCGACCCATGCGCCCGGCAAGGGCCTCAAGGCCTGGAACGGGGCCGCCACCGCCGCCGAGAAGGTCGCTCCGCAGGCATTCCGGACCCTGGCCCAGATCGACCGGCTGCTCGCCGACCCCGAGCTGCGGCCTCGCGCGGCGTCGTCGCCGGCGTGCGCCGAGGCGAATACGACCTCGGCCGATCGTTGCGCTGGTGCCGAAGCCGACCCAGGCCGTGATCGACACCGCCACCCGGGACATCCAGGCGCTGCACGACCGGTTGACGACCTGACATCGAGGCCGGCAAGACCGACTGGCTGACGGCAAGTTTGCGCGCCGCGACCTCGGCGCAGCCTGAACGCCATCGCGCCGCTGTCGGGCGACGAGGTCCCGCTGCTCAGCGAGCGCGAGGCCGCGCCGATGCGCCTGCAGCTCGCCAGCGCGGCCACGTCGATGAGCGTCTGCGACTTCGCGGCGGCACGCGCCGTGCTGCAGCCCCTCAGCGACGAGCTCGACGACATCGCCGCTCGCATCGGCCTCGCTGCGCAACGAGAGTGGAAGCGGCGAGCGCCGAGCCGGGGCCGCTGGCGGTCCAGGCCCAGATGTTCGCAGCCGAGGCGCAGCTCGCCAGGGTCAGCGTGGAGCATGGTGTCGGCGCTGGCGGCCGAGCTCCAGCAGCTGATCGCGCAGGGGTCCGGCAAGGCCTGCACACCTCGTCCACGGCCATCGACCTGGTCGACGATGCCGAAGGCCGGACGGACGCCCTGCTCGGGCAGGGAGCAGGCCCGGCTGCTGTTCCAGGGCAAGGCGGCCGGACCGGTGCAGGCAGGCGCCGACGGCGCGCCGCCGAGACGCTGAATGCCGCCAAGAAGAGCATCGCCGAGCTGCGGCTTCAAGGAAATCGACCAGTGCCGCTGCACAAAGCTGCGACAGATCGCCAGCAATGCGCCACGGGCGGCAGCTTCCGCCATGCGGCCGACAGGAACTGGGTGGCGCGCCGCGACGCTGCCCGCGCCGAGTGGGACGGAGAGGTCAGGCGTGTGCGTGCGACGCCGCCACGCTCGGACGAGAGCCGGCATGCGCGCCAGCTGGGAGACGCACGCGCCGTGACATCAACTCGACGCGGCGCGACCCATGGCGATAGGCTCAGCGCCGCCATCGACGACGGGCGGCTGGACAGGGCCGTGGCAGGAATACACCGAAGCCCGGCAGGCCGCGATGGCGGCGTGCGGACGCTGGTCGCGGTCGACGCGGCCCTCGGCGCGAACGACCTGATCGGGCGATCAGAGCGATCTGCGCTCCGGCCGTCACCCCTCGCGGCGCGCTCGCGGCCCCTGCCACGGCGACCGGCGCGTACGGACTGCAGACCGCGGGCCTGAACCCGAAGCCCAAGCGGCATCCAGAAGAAAGAAGCAGCAGAAGGCGCAGCCGGACGGGCCCTCGCGGCGCAGACCGCGCGCCGACGCAGAAGCTCGACGCGATGGGCAAGCGCCTGCTCGAGGTCAAGGCGCTGGCCGATGCCGCGAAGAACGCGACGAAGCAGGCGCCGCTCGTCGCGCTGCTCGACACGCTGCAGGCGCCGCTCGACGGGCTGCGCGCGATGGGCGGGGCTCACCCAGCTCAAGCCGCCGGCGCTAGAGACGCAGTGACGAGGCGGACGCGCGCTCGGTCTGGACCGCGAGGAGTTCGATCGCCGCCGCCAAGGGCGAGAGCACCGACGGCGCGATGTACCTGCGGCTAAGGCGCACAAAGTCGACCGCCAACCTGAAGGACGACCTGGGCGACAAGAAGTCGCGGCTCTACTGCATCGGACACGCGCCCAGACGATCTCCGACTGACGTCGCGACGCTGGAGAAGGGGCTCGGCACGGCGGCGACGATGGGGAGATGACCACGCAACCCGCTGCGCTGGCGCAGCGTGTGAAGTCGATTCATGAAGGCTGCAGCGCGCACGGCGGTAGAGACGGCGACCGAGGACTTCAGGAAGACCGAAATCGTCGAAGCCGCTGCTGCAAGCGCCTCGAGGCCAAGGCCTACGACGATGCGCCCGACTCATCGCAAGCCGATGAAGCGCGCAGATCGAGGCGCGGTGGCCGACCACCGCTTCGAGGGCGGGCCGGCCACGCCCGCGGCCGACCAAGGCGTTACAAAGACGCGCCCGGCGACCAGCTGGACGGCGGTGCTGCAGGGCGCCAAGTGACGCCCGCGGCGTGCCGCAGCGTTCGCCGATGAACAGCCGGCTGCGCTGGAAAGGCGCAGAACGACAAGATCGTCGAGCGTGGGCAGAGTGGGAAGGTGCAAAGTCGGCGGTGGTCGGCAAGAAGCCTCGACGCGCTGAAGAAGCTCAATCCCGCGCTGAGGTCCAGCCGCTTTGCTCGATTCCCGCTCGAGAGCGCCCCGCACCAGCGTGAAGAAGAGCGGCGATCACGCGGCGGCCGCGAGCAGGTAGATGGCGATCCCGCAAGCGCATGGCGCTGATCGAGGCGAATCCGCGGGGCCCGGGCGATCACCGGCGCGCAACAAGCTGCCGCAGCGTCAGCGCCCGCGCCAGGACAGGCGATCGCCGCCTGCCTGGACGCCCTCGGCGCACATTACGGCACGCGCAGTGCAGGCGCTGTCCGCGACCGACGTGAACGCGGCGGGCAAAGCAGGCCGTCACGGAGCGAGCCTCGACGCCCTGCGCGGCCTGGTCAGCCCGAGCGTCTCTCGACGCGGTGGTGGCGGCAAAGGCGTCTGGCCTGGGGCTGGCAGCCGCGGGGCGGCGCTCCGGCGAGCGCGGGGAAGGGGCCCGCGCGCGGTGCGCCGGATGCGGGGCTACCTGAACAGCGACACCCAGGCTGCGCACGCTTGCGCGATTCGCCCCATGTCACGAGGCGATGCCGAGCGCGCTGTCCGAGCTGATGCTGGCGCTGCTCGACATCGAGAACAACATGCTCTGGCGTCGATCTGAACGGGAGATGCGGACCATGGCACTCGAGTCAGTTCCCCAGGCTGGTGATTGGCTGTTCCGACTCACCGGCGGCGCAATCCCGCTGCCGCAGGGGGCATGGTGGTGCCCGACGCGCCGAAATCCGCTGCAGACGCAGCTCGCTGAGTTCCTGCAGGCGAGCGAATGGGCCGAGGAGCAGGCCTTGTACGATCAGTGCTGCTGGCGCGCGCCTTTCGGCGTGATCGAAAAGGAAAGGAGGCGAGTGCGGCGCCAGTCTCTGGACCTGGCAGGTCGAGACCTGCTTGACGACCCGGATGCGCCGCAGGTCGACCTGCCTTCGACGATCGTAGCGGCCAGCCGACTCTGGCGCGGCGAAGGAGAAGTCCTGGCGTCACGCAGCGGGTGTGGTGCGCGATCAGCGACGGGTCGGCGCCAGGAGCGCTGCCTACGACGCGATGGAGCTCGACGCGGCTGGCGAAAGCGGCCAGGGGGCCGCACCAATTCGACAAGCTGACCGCCACCGACGCGTCGCAGCCGATGGCGGCGATCCTTTCGTCGGCGAGAAGGACAAGCTGGAGTGTCGCATGCTGATCGCGCACAGAATGACGCCAAGGCCGCAGCATCGTGCAGGTGGTGGAGCCGCCGTTCACCGACAAGGAGCTGATGGAGGAGTTTCATACGCCGCTGGTGCGCGACCTGGTGGCCCCCGGCAGACCATCAGGCCCAACAAGTACAGCGCGACGCAGCAGTGACAGATCGACGGCAGCGATTGATCTACTACATCAAGGAGTGCAAGTCCAAGGGCAAGCCGATCCTGACCGGCGCGGCGGCGTTCACCAAGGGTGCGATCAACCTCGGCGCTGCGGTGCCAACACCGTGCTCGGCAGCATGAACCCAGTCATGGACGGGCAGGAAGCCATGGCCGCGTCGGGCAAGCCACCAAGGAGTATGGCCCGCGCCGGCGGCGACACGCGACCGGTCGGCGCTGCTGACGAGCCGTCGATGTCGTCGACCAGATCGACGACCTGCGCAAGAGCGGCACCGCCGGCTACCGGGTCGGTGCGCTGAACAGCCTGGCAACGGGCCCTGAAAGACCGTCGCCGGATCGACCGGGCAACATGGCCCTGGGGCATGGTGGTGACGGACGCGATCACCGGCGGCCGCCCTGTCGGCGATTGCCGGCGACGTCACTGTGTGGAAGAAGAAGGGCGGCGTAATTCCCGCTCGACAGGATGTTCACGCTGGTCGGCAACGGCATCGCTATGGGACTCAGCTCCGCCTCCGACAAGACCTGACACCACCCGACGCAGCGACAACGGCAAGGTCAGCACGCATTTCGCGCAGGCGAGTTATAGCGGCGACGGCGCTGTTCTGAGACTGCTGGACGCGCCGCCAAGGCCACTGCTCGAGCAGATCAAGGCCGGCGCAACTGGGGCGCGGTACGCGACTTCATCGCCAGCACCGGCGTCGAGATCGCGCAGCTGCAAGCCGCCAGATCTACACTTCGACGAGCAGTACAACAAGCAGAGCGACTACGACAAAGCAGAAGGCCGTTCTCGCCTCGTTGGGCACTACGCCTGGAAGTTGCTGTCGACAAGGCAAGCGGCGCGATCGGCTCGCTGGTCGGCCAGGGCGTGCAGCGTGGCTGGCGACGCGCTCGCGCAAGACTGGCGCGTCGCGGATGCCGCAGACGCCGCAGCAGAAGCGCTCGCCGAGATCGAGGCGGCGTTCAAAGGCCAGGCGAAGCAAAGGCGCGCTCGACAAGGCGGTCGAGGACGCCCGCGCGACGAGATCGAGAACATCGAGTCGCGTATTGAAGAAGGAGCAGGAGGCGTTTCGCGCGTCGCTGAAGTGCCTCGGCTCGCAAGAGCCGTCGGACGCTGACTTCAAGTCATGATCGCGAAGCTCGTCGAGCAGCTTGAAAGCGCGACCGCAAGATCTGGGACGGCCTGACCGCGCTTTTCGTTCGGCGGCGGGCTCGGCGCGGCGCCACCGGCATGGCGACCGCGATGACGGCCGCCGAAGTCGTGCGGCGCTGAAGGCCGCGGGCCAGCTCGTCAAGTACTGCGTCAACCTGAAGGCCGCGGCATGATGCTGCGCGGCCTGGCTGACCTGGCGCGAGGGCCGCAAGTAGACGCGGAAAGCGCCGCCGTAGCCTGTACGCCACGTCGATCGACAACTTCACCAAGAACCAGGGCACGCAGTTCACGTACCACTCGATCCAGGCAGCGTCCAACGCGATCCAGGCGATGCTGGCCTGCGACGCCGCTGGCGCCGGTTTCCGGCACGCCGGCGGCGGCGCGGCCGCGGCCGCTGCGGCCGAGGACCCATCTATCAGTTCACAGCGCCAGGCGCTGAGCAACGCCTGAAGATGACCAAGCAGGCGCTGGACCCGAAGAACTACGGCAACCGTAAGATGGCCCTGCTGGTGCGCCAGGTGAACCCGACGCTGGCCAAGTACACGACTGGCCTACGGCGCGCTGGTCGAGGAGTCGCCGGTTGCGATCACCGCCCGCAACCGCATCGGCATCGATCGCGAGATCGCCGCGCGCTCGTCGGACAAGGTCGGCGAGCTGAAGACCTATTTCGAGAAGCTCTGGTATCCGGAAGACGGCGTGTCGTGTCGTCGGCCTGAGGCTTGAGGCGACGCCCGGCAAGCACCGGCTAGCGGTACCGGCGCTGGCGCTGAAGACCAAGGCCTGGGCGTTGTCGATGCTGATCTGAATCGACGAGTAATCGCTCGCCACGCTCAACCTCCGGCGATCGTCGCCCATCTGTCGATCATCGAAGCGCTGCTCGCGCACCGGGACCGCAGTGACGATGGTGACCGACCAGCTGATCGATCTGCTGTGAAGACGCCAGTGGGTCTCCTTCGCGTCGTTCGAGGCCGACTTCCCGAGCGGTGAGCCGATCGCGGCGATCCAGCGCGCGGTCCGCGAGATCTGACCCGCCGAGGCGCAGATGACGGCGGTGCAGGTGATGGAAGCCGGCGCGGCGGTGGGTAGCGGGCTTCTGTGGATATAGAGAAGAGACAGCAGGCTGCCTGGCGGTAGCGGGGCGAGTGCCGAGGAAAAGTGCGCCCTGATCGAGGGAAGCCGTCCTTCGATCGGCATGACTTGCCATACAGCCCCCGCGCCCGGGAGGGGGCTCCAGATGCCGATCTGTTTCGCAGCCCCTCCAAGAGGAGGCCCAAAGCATGTTGATCAGGTGCGGCCGGCCACGGCCGCCATGCGCGCGCAAAACGCTGCCGATTTGCAGCCTGCGGCGTGGATCGGACGAAAGTCTGCTTACCCACGGTGGCGCGGCACTACCGGCGTCGTGGTCTTCCGGATTCAGAGGATCAGATGAGCAGACCCCCGCGAGTAATCGGCGTGCTGTGCCTTGTGGCTGCCTTTGGTTCCTGGCTGCGGCGGTGTGAAGGGGCCGGCTCGGCAGACCAATGGCTTTGGCCGCTCGGTTAGGCGACGACGCCAGCGGTCCGTGTTGACGCCCAGCTTTCGGCTCCATCCAGTCGTGCATGTGTTCACGCCGGTCTGTTCGCTGCCATGCAGGTGGCTCGGAGGCTGCAAGGCCTGCGGCTGGACGCAGGCAGTTTAGCTGGCGATGCTGGTCATGCCCAGTAACTGAAGTGCCGTCACTGGCAAGGCTTCGGCGACCTGACAACAGCTATCTGGCAGAAGATCGAGGGGCATGCCTCCGCTGGCGCGCATGCCCTTGGCGGGCCCCACCCTCGACGCAACACTGTCGCGTGATGATCCGTCAGTGGATCAGCAATGGATAGCGCCACGAGCGCCTGCATGTTAGCGTTAATTGGCCTGCCGGCTCGCAGCCAGCCTGTAGGGGCTTGATCCTGACTGCGTTAGGCCTGCTCCGTGCTCTGCCAGGCGGAACCCTCATCTGGCGATACGTACCTGACCTGCTGTACCGCCATGTAAACCTGACTGGCGGCGGCTTTGCGCAATGTTGTTGGTGTCGCGTTCGGCAGGGGTCGATTCCAGCTGAATCACCAGTTCGAGGCGCTGCCGGTACGGTGGCTGCCGACATCCTGCGTGTAAAGTGATTGCGGACCGCCTACCGAAATGCGAGTGCCTTCGCGCAGCCGAGCAAGGATCGCACTGAGCAGTCTCGCCGGGATCTGCGGCTGCCGGCCGATCGCCTGGGCTTCCCGCCAGATCGACGAGGACGTGGCCCTGACAAAGCCGCAGCGCCTGGAGGCCTATGGTGCGGCTGTCCACGCCAGGTATGGGTTGGTATGCCGCTGGCCGGCCAGTTCTATCTACCGTTTGGCTGGCGTCTGCAGGATAACTCGGCTCGTGCGTCAGCCTAGCGGCATCATGGCGACGGCGCCGGGACAAGGGCGTCGAGATCGGTATGGAGCGTCCCAACTTTTCGGCCCAGCTCGCTCTACAGCACGGCCCCGGCAACAAGCGGGCGAGCAATACGTAAACTGAACGAAGTGCCAC
>ERZ1370068.2329-contig-1485_pt1 | contig 24109 bp, 42 predicted proteins | sample MGYA00561227_ERZ1370068 | MGnify/ENA primary metagenome ERZ1370068 (study PRJEB38410, sample SAMEA6850437) | metagenome | study: Metagenomic assessment of the ecological functions of the soil: analysis of the soil microbiota associated with the...
TCAGTTACGCATTGCTGATTTCCTTGGCGTCCTCGAGCCTTCGACCTGACCATCTGGCTGCCGTTGACGCGCCGCGAAATCGCCGGTCCCCGTCGAGCACGTAGGCGACGCCGCCCGACATTGCGCGCCTGCCGCGCAGTTGCGGCCGGCGCGGCACCGAGGACGACGACGCTGCCTGCCCGTCATGTATCCGGAGCGCGTGGCCACCGTTGATCGCCCTCGACGACCGGCGGCGGTGACGCCAGATGTTGCGCACGCGCGAAGCGCTCTGCCCGCCATGCCAGCGGAGATAAGCCTCGCCGGCGGTCGCGCCGTAGAAGCGCGACGTTGCCGACGACTGATGTTTTCCGGACGGCCTTGAACGTAGCGAATTGGCCGTGCCGGGTAGATCGACGAGCTTGCCGCCCGAGAGCCTTTGCCGACGTAGCTTCCGTTGCGCTGGCATCACGCCTCGATGGCAGAGCGTCGTGCCCTGCGGCTACGAACGCGCCGAAGCCTGGGCCACGGCGGAGCCCTTGGAGAACCTGAATGCGTGATGGTGTCGTCGGCCCTGCGCGGCGCTGCTTCTTCGTGATCCTCGCTGCCGGTAATGGTGCCGACCACGCGGTTGACGTTGCGGATGGGCAGCGCTCGGCGATGACCTTTCGCCCCGCTCGATGGCGGGCTTGCAGAGCATCGAGGAAAGCGCCGTGACGTCGTCGAGCGACTTGTCGAGGCCGTGGTCCTGCTTGCATCTGCAGAAACGACCGACTTCGGTGCCAACGTCGGCTTGATACAGAGATGTTGCTGAAGTCGAGGCCCTGGGCCTTCCAGTGCTCGATCGGCCTGCTTCGGCTCGAGGCGATCGACGCGGCCGACCATCTCCTCGATGCGTGCGGAAGCCGAGCTGTGCCATGATCTCACGCATGTCTTCCGCGATGAAGCTGTCATGAAGTTCACGACGTGCTCCGGCTTGCCGGCGAACGTCGCCGCAGCTGCGATCCTGCGTCGCGACGCCTGACCGGACAGGTGTTCGAGGTGACAACACGCGCATCATGATGCAGCCCGTCGCGACGAGCGGCGCGGTGGCGAAACCAAACTCTGGCTCTGGCAGCTGCGGCGACGCATGACGACGTCGCGGCCTGAGTCTTGAGCTGGCCGTCGGTTTCGATGCGGCGATGCGCGACGCGAGATTGCTGAGACGAGCGCCTGGTGCGTTTCGGCGAAGCCGAGCTCCCACGGGAGGCCGGCGCGCTTGAATCGAGGTCTGGGGCGGTGCAGTTCGTGCCGCCGTCGTACCTGGAGATCGAGCACGGAACATCCGCGCGTGCCTTCGCGACGCCTGCGGCGATGGTGCCAACGCCGACCTCGCGACAACGAGCTTCACGCTGGATGCGCGCGTCACGGTTGGCGTTCTTCAGATCGTGATCAGCTCGGCGAGATCCTCGATGGAATAGATGTCGCGGTGCGGCGGCGGTGAGATGAGGCCGACGCCCGGCAGTGGTGTCGCGAGTCTTCGCGATCGCACGGATAAACCTTGGTGCCGGGTAACTGGCCGCCCTCGCCGGGCTTCGCGCCCTGCGCCACTTTGATCTGCAGTCTCTTCGGCGCTGACAGGTATTCGCTCGTGACGCCGAAGCGCCGCCGAGGCGACCTGCTTGATCGCGGAGTTCTTGAATCGCCATTGCCCATGCAGCTCGACAGCGTTCGGATCCTCGCCACCTCCGCCGGTGTTGACTTGCCGCCGATGCGGTTCATCGCGATGGCGAGCGTTTCATGCGCCTGCCGATGGAGCCGGTGGACATCGGCGCTCCGGTCCTGAAGCGCTTGAGGATCTTCCGCAGATCCGACTTCTCAGCGATGTGGCGCCTGCCGGCTTAAAATCGAGCAGGCCGCGCAAAGTGCACAGAGCTTCTTCGACCGTCGCGATCAACGCTCTTCGCGTACGCTTGATACGCTGCGCGGCTAGCTGAACGACCGCGCGTCTGCAAGCGATGGATCGACTCGCGTGAATAGGTGAGCTCACCGCCGCTCGAGCGCCATTGGTATTGACCGTCGACCGGAAGCGATGTGGCCTGTTGACTTCGCGATCTGCGGAAGACGCGCTCGGTGGCGCGTCAGTACTTCCCGCGCTGATGACATCGAGGCCGATGCCGCCGACTACGCGATGGCGTCCGCGTGGAAGCAGTGATCGATGACAGTCCTGACGGAGCCCGACCGCTTCGAACACCCGCGCGCCGCGTAGCCTGGATCGCGAGACGCCCATACCTTGACATGAGTCTCGACGACGCCCTTCGACGCGGCCTTCACCAATGTTCTGCATGCCGTCTTGGATCCGATGCCCGCAACATGCCAGGTCGCGGAATCATCGCTGTCGTCGGATCGTTCGAACGCGGCATATATGGATTGATCGCCGAGCAGCCGTAGCCGATGAGCAGCGAGAAGTGGTGCACCTGCGCGCGTCGCCGGTTTCGAGAACCAAGCTAACGCGCGTGCGGAACCTTCTCGCGATGAGATAATGGTGCAGGCCAGCACACGGCAAGCAGCGTGGGGATCGCGCGCGAATGCTCGCGACTACCGCGGCCGCTCAGGATGAGGACGTTGATGTCGTCCTTCGAGCACGCGGCGCGCAGCGGCAGAGAGCTCTCCATCGACTTCTGCGAGGCCCTTCTCGCCGCGCGGTGACGCGGAAGAGAATCGGCAGCGACGCCGACCTGTGCAGGCCCGGCAGATCGAGTCGGCGGACCTTCGGCGAACTCCTCGTTCGTCGTGAGCACCGGCCACTTCAACTCCACGCGGCCGGCACGCCGTCGGGTTGCGGATTGAGCAGAGTTGCCCTCGACCGGAGGCGGGTCACCGCGAGGTGACGATTTCTTCGCGGATCGAGTCGATCGGCGGATTGGTGACCTGCGCGAAGAGCTGCTTGAAGTAGTCGTAGAGCAGAGCGCGGCTTGTTCGACAGGACGCGACGCAGCGGCGTATCGTTGCCCATCGAGCCGATGGCCTCGACGCCGTCACGCGGCCATCGGCGCGAGATGATGACGCTCGTCCTCGAACGTGTAGCCGAACGCGATCTGCCGATGCAGCAACGTCTCGTGATCCGGCACGCGGCGATCTTCGGCGCCTCGGGCAGATCGCTCGAGGTGGACCAGGTGCTCGTTCGAGCCACTGGCGATACGGCACGCTCGCGTCGCGATCTTGCGCTTGATCTCTTCGTCGGCGACAGATGCGGCCCTGCTCGGTGTCGACGCAGGAACATGCGGCCCGGCTGCAGGCGGCCCTTCTGCACGATCTGGTCCGGCGGGAATCGTCGAGCACGCCGGCTTCGAGGCCATGATGACGAGGTCGTCCTTGGTGACGTAGTAGCGCGACGGACGCAGGCCGTTGCGGTCGAGGATCGCGCCCATTTGCTTGCCGTCGGTGAACGCGATCGACGGCCGGGCCGTCCCACGGCTCCATCAGGCAGGAGTGATACTGGTAGAACGCGCTTCGGTCGTCGTCCATCGACTCGTGGTTGGACCACGGCTCGGGAATCATCATCATCATCGCGTGCGGCAACGAGCGGCCGGCCAGCACGAGCAGCTCGAGGCGTGTTGTCGAACATCGCCGAGTCGGAGCCGTCGGGTTGATGATCGGGAGGATCTTCTTGCATGTCGTCGCCGAACAGCTCGCTGGCAACATCGCCTGGCGGGCGCGCATCCAGTTGATGCTGCCGCGCAGCGTGTTGATCTCGCCGTTGTGCGCGATGATAGCGATACGGATGCGCGCGCTCCCAGCTCGGGAAGGTGTTCGTCGAAAAGCGCGAATGGACCAGCGCCAGCGCCGATTCCATCGCCGGGTTCGTCAGGTCGGGATAATACTGATCGACCTGCTCCGGTCAGTGAGCATGCCCTTGTAGACGAGCGTCTTGAAGGAGAGGCTGGCGACGTACCAGTACTCGCGCGCCGGCGACCGTCGGACGTGCGGATCTCGGCGTAGGCGCGCTTTGCGAATGACGTAGAGCTTCCGCTCGAACGCGCGATGTCGTCGGTCGAGCTCGGCGCTGCGGCCGATGAACACCTGCCGCATGAACGGCTCGGCTGACTTCGGCGGTGTCGCCCGAGCATCGAGTTGTCGGTCTTCACGGTGCGCCAGCCAAGGAACCAACCCCTGGATCAAAATGACCGCCTGAAACGCTCCCGAATCTTGCGTGACGGAAGGGTTGCGCGGCAGGTAAACAGACCGCAAACAGTATTGCCGGTTTCGGGTAGCGTATGCGACGATTTGCAGACTCGGCAAAAACTTCAGTGGCATCTGGAAATTGCGATGCCGGCGCTTATCGCCCGTGTTGGATTTCGGCACCGCTCGCTCCCATGGTGGTCGAGGTTGCGCAGCACCTGAGCATCGGCAACAATCTTGTGCGACTTGTGGTTACGCATATCGACCACGGCCCACGCCGCAGGCCTCGTGCTCGGTAGCTGAACGGACGTACAGCCCCGTTTCACCGGCTGTCCGGGAGAACGGCGCGGCGTGGCGCTTGACTGGCGGCAGCGGGCTGGGGACCGTCACTACGGATGCGTTGGTTCATGTCTTCGAATTCGAAAATCGTCGGGCGGGGTCCAGGTCGGTCGTGGGCGGTGCGTCGCTTAGAGTAAAAAAGGGCTGCTCCTTGCCCTCGGCGAGAGCGGCCCGTGAAAGTATTATTTGCGGAGTGCTCAGTTGAAATGATTAGAAGAAGCGGATCGTTTTTTCGTGGCCATCTTGGCGTTCTTTCGTCGGAGCAAAATGCCGCGTTCGTCGCGACGTCCAATCGGACGTCGGCTGGTTTCATTTAGAGACGTTGCTGAGTGGCGGTAATCTCCACCCTCTTCTCCGGACACGCACAGCATCACCCCGTCGACTTCGACGCAGGGCGGTAGCGGCCGGGCCCGACTGAACCATCTCCGCGTAATTAGCGCGGCATTGCCGCATCGCGTGCCCCGGATCTGCTTCGTCAACAAGCCTCGACCGTGCCGGGCGCGAGCTTTTCGAGCTTCTGCGTCGAGAGACGATCAGGAACCGGCCGAACGCCGATACCCGGCCGTGGTGCAGCTGCCGATCGGCTCCGAAGCGAGCTTCATCGGCGTCGTCGACCTGATCAGGATGCGGGCCGCTCTACCGCGGCGCGGCGAGACCACGATCGGCGAGAGGACTACACGGTCGAGGAGATTCCGGCCGATCTCGCCGATCATGGCCAGGCGGCCCGCCATGCGCTGATCGGGCTGGTCGTACGGACTACGACGACCACCTGATGGAAGGCTTTTCCTGACCGAGGAGGAGTCGATCACCCCAGAGCTCCTGCAGGACTCGATCCGGCGCGCCGTGCTGGCCTCCAAGATCACCGCCGTACTCTGCGGCAGCGCGCTTCTGCGAACAGAAAGGCGTGCAGCCGCCGGCTGGACGCCGTGATCGCCTATCTGCACCTCGTCCGGTGGACGTTCCCGGCGATCCTCGCCCGGCGGGCGACGCGTCGGTCACGATCGAGCGGCACCCGACCGATGACCGATCCCGTTCGCATGCGCTCGGCGTTCAGAGGTTGCCGCCAGCCTCGCACCTCAGCCGGCTGACCTTCCACATCCGGGTCTACTCCAGGCAAGCTCGATCGCCGGATCGACGGTGCTGAACGCCAACGAAAGCGACGCCGGGAGCGGATCGGCAAGATCATTCCAGATGCACGCGAACAAGCGGCAGGAGATCGCTTCGGTCAGGCGCCGGCGCCAGATCGTCGCGGTGATGGGGCCCAGGCGACACCACGACCGGGCGAGACGCTGTGCGTCACGGCCAGCCCGATTCGTGCTGGAGCCCGACGGATTTCCCGGCGCCGGTCGATCGAGCGGTGCCGATCGAGCCGGAAGACGCAAGTCCGACCGGAGAAGCTGGGCATGGCCGATCCAGCGGCTGGCCGAGGAGGACCCGAACCTTCCGCGGCGCATACACCGACGACGAGACCGGCCAGACGATCATCGCCGCTGGGATGGGCGAGCCGCACCTGGAGGTGCTGATCGACCGGATGAAGCGCGAGAGTTCGGGTCGAGGCGCAACATCGCGCAAGCCGCAAGGTCGCCTTATCGCGAGAGTCGCCATGTGGTGCGCGCCGGAAAGTGGCGAAGGCCGAGTACACCCACAAGAAGCAGTCGCAGGCGGAGCCGGGCAGCGTGGTACCACGGGTCGATCATCAGCGTGGCTTGCCGCTCGAGCCGGAGCTCCGGCTAAGGAGTTCGTCGAACTCCAGCACCACGGCAGGCGGATCCCGTTTCGAGGGAGTACAGCATCCCAGCTGTCGACGACGGCGTCCAGGACGCGATGCAGTTCCGGCGTGCTGGCGGGCTATCCGGGTCGAGGACGTGGAAGCGTCACGCCTGATCGACGGCGCCTATCACCATGACGCTCGACTCCTCCGAGCTCGCCTTCAAGAGTCGCCGGGTCGATGGGCTTCATGGAGCGCCTTCGCCGCAGAGCGCGGTCAGCTGGCGCTGGCTGGACCGGTGAGTGGCAACGTCGAGGTGATCACACTCTCGAGGTCTACCTGGGGACCGTGAGTCGGCGACCCGGTAACGCCCGCCGCGGCCATGTCCGAGGCGATGAAGGACCAGCACGGCAACAAGGTCGTGGAGTGCGCTGGTGCCGCTGTCGTGGAGATGTTCGGCTGGCGTCGGCGACCTGCGGTCCGCGACCTCTGGGCAGGCCTCGCACGTACTCGATGGAGTTCCACTCCTACGCCGGAGGCGCCGAAGAGCGTCGCGGACGAGATCATCCAGAAGGCCCGGTGTGGAGTGATCGAAAGTGAATAGTGAGCTCGATCAAAGAGCGAAGCGAGAACAACCAAGAAAAGGCGGGAGCGCAGCGACCTCCGCCCTGCGGCGAGCAGCGCTCGGTAGCAGAGCGCAGCGAGGTTATCGAGCGGGGCGAGAGCGCCTCGGAACAGGTGAACAGCGCGAGCGTAGCGGCACGCCTGTCCCCAGTGGCGAGCGGCGTTTAACATAGTGAGCTTCGATCGTGTGCGAGCGAAGCGTGAGCACAACCAAGAAACGACGCGAGCTTACAAAGCACTGAAACAAGGACAGCGAGCGAAGCAGAAAGAGGGCGCGAGCGCAGCGAGCCCCAGCGGCGAGCTGTGTGCACCAGCCCCTGCGGCGAGCAGCGTGGACGATTGCGTTTGACCTGACGCGGAATCGTCCATAAAACTTAGGCCGGGTCAAACCGGCCGGCTGACCAATAACCCGCAAAACGAAGACGCCTCGCGACCAGCGCGGCGAAACATGCAGGAAGAGCCTCAGTGGCAAAGGCGAGGTTCGAGCGGACCAAGCCGCACGTCAACATCGGCACCATCGGACACATCGACCACGGCAAGACCACCCTGACCGCGGCGATCACCAAGGTGCTGCACGACAAGTTCCCGACCCTCAACCAGGTGTCGGCCTTCGAGCAGATCGACAAGGCGCCCGAGGAGCGCCAGCGCGGCATCACGATCTCGATCGCCCACGTGGAGTACCAGACCGAGAAGCGGCACTACGCGCACGTCGACTGCCCGGGCCACGCCGACTACATCAAGAACATGATCACCGGCGCCGCCCAGATGGACGGCGCGATCCTCGTGGTCGCCGCAACGGACGGCCCGATGCCGCAGACCCGCGAGCACGTGCTGCTCGCCCGCCAGGTCGGCGTGCCGGCGATCGTCGTCGCGCTGAACAAGTGCGACATGGTCGACGACGAGGAGATCTTGGAGCTGGTCGAGCTCGAGGTCCGCGAGCTGCTGACCGAGTACGAGTTCCCGAGCGACGACCTCCCGTGATCGGGGTCGCGGCCTTCCAGCGCTCGAACGGCGACGCCGAAGTGGGGCGAAGCCGATCATGGAGCTGATGGACGCGGTCGACGACTACATCCCGCAGCCGGTCCGCGAGGTCGACAAGCCGTTCCTGATGCCGGTCGAGGACGTCTTCACCATCACCGGTCGCGGCACCGTGGTCACCGGCCGGATCGAGCGCGGCGTCGATCAAGGTCAGCGAGACCGTCGACATCATCGGCATCCACGACACGCAAGCAGACCACGACGGTCACCGGTGTCGAGATGTTCCGCAAGCTGCTCGACGAGGGTCAGCGCGGGCGAGAACGTCGGCCTGCTGCTTCGCGGCACCAAGCGCGAGGACGTCGAGCGCGGCATGGTTGTGATCAAGCCGGGCACGACAACCCCGCACACCGGACTTCGAGGCTCAGGTCTACATCCTCTCCAAGGAGGAGGGCGGCCGCCACACGCCGTTCTTCAACAACTACCGGCCGCAGTTCTACTTCCGCACCACGGACGTGACCGGCGTTGTGAACCTGCCCGAGGGCACCGACATGGTGATGCCTGGCGACAACACCGACATGACCGTGCAGCTGATCCAGCCGATCGCCATGGAGGAAGAGCTCAAGCTTCGCCATCCGTGAGGGCGGCCGTACGGTCGGCGCCGGTCGGGTGACGAAGATCATCAAGTAGTCATCGGACGGCTCTGGTCACGACGCCGGACTTCCGATGAGTCGGGGCCGTCTGAGCTGGATGACCGCTCGGTGGCCGAAGCCGGAGTTAGATGGGTCAGCAGCCAAGCTGATCGTCCTGATCCAGCTTGACTCCAGGAGGCCATCGTGCCAGGCACCGTCGCTCGCGTCACCGAGATCAGCGCCAGGTCCGACCAGCTTCGACGACGCCGTGAAGGTTGGCCTTGGATCGGGCCAACTCGACACTGCGCAATGTCACGTCGGCATGGGTCAAGGAGATGTCGGTCGACGATGCGAGAACGGCGCTGTTGTTGCCTACCGCGTCAACTCTGCTGGTGACCTTCATCCTCGAATAGCGACTCACTCAGTCACGAGCAGCAGCGCCGGGGTATGAGATCAGGATGTCTCAGTGCAGTATCTGCCCCGTTCAATGGCACCGCACCGCAGGTCGATGTGGCGTCGGGATCTCAACGGCGGTGTCACGCCAGCCGCTGCGCAGCGAGCCCGACGGGCAGCCGGGTGGCCAACGTGATCGCCCCGCCGCGATCAAAGCCGACGAGGTGATCCTGCGCCGGACCGCTGGCGACCTGACCGGCCTGGTAGCCGCTGAACAACCAGGCGGCTGCGACGCAGCCATGCAGGCCTTTCGGTCGATCCACAGCTTCGCGCCGCGCCGGTCTTGTCGATGGCTGGCGGTGCGTCGCCAAGCATCTTGAGCAGCCGAGCGCGTTCGGGCAAAGTCGACCAGGCGCCGGTTGTCCGGGATCTACCAGCGAGTCGTCCCAGAGCTCCGGTGCCTGGTAGACATCCGGCACTCCGGCATGGTCGAGCTGAACCAGCTTCTGGCCGGGCGCGTTGGACCAGCCCGGGGGCGTGATGAGCACGTCGAGCTGTTCCCACGCGCCACGGAGCCGCGGATCGTCGTACGCGGTGTCCACGGCCTCATGCAACGGCGGCTTCGGACGCGGCGTCCGGAGCGTGTCCAGATGGTGCCATCGCTGTGCTTCACGCGTCGCCTTCTCGGCGTACGCAGCAGACGCGCTGCGCTCGATCTGGCCCGGTGCCGAGCGAGCGTCTGCGCGAGGAAGTAGCCGAAGAGACTGTTCGGGATGGTGCAGTCAGCGCGTCAAGAACTAGCTCGGCGAAGCGTGCCCAGGCCTCCGGAATCTCCGACAGCACCGTTAGCCGGGCGCGCAACGTCCTCGCCGCGCTTTGGTGTCGTGGGTCGACAATCCGGTCATGGAGGCAGGCTGCCGATCTCAGCCCGATGCGCCTGCAGAGAGCGTGGAAATCCTGCAGCGGAATGCCGAACTGATCTCGGATCGCCGCCGACTCTCGCTTGAGCGCGATAAAGCGCGGAGTACCGGTAGTAGGCGGTGTCCTCGACGCCCTTGGCCATTGCCGCGCGCCGCTCAACTGCTGCATGCGTCAGCGCCAGCTCGTCACCATGATCATGGAGTCGAGGACCCGAGCTGATCAACCGTGCTGGCCAGGTCGGGTCGTGCGCCGTACGGCCGTCGCGAGTGGCGTGATCAAGATCAGCAACTCCTTCGGGCAGGTAGGAGCGGTAAACCTTGACGCGCGATCGCGATCTCGGCAAGCGCCGCTCCAGTATCGGGACGTCGGTCCAAGGGCGCCGCCATCCGTCGCACCTCGGCCGGCAGCAGGGTGTGCGACTGCCAGGCGCTTGCCAGCCTCGATGTGATCGCTCGATCGTGCGCGTGGTCGCCGGTCAGCCGCTGATAGAGGGCCGTGAAGCTGCGCGACCATGATCATGGTCGATGAAGAGCTCCATTCACCTCGCGCATGGCGTCGTAGCCCGGTGGTCCCGGCAACGGGCCAGGTCGTTGGCAGCTCCTCGCCGGGTCTCAAGGATCTTCTCCACGGTGATCCACTGCTCCGCGGCAAACGATCGCAGTCGATCTCAGGTAGTCGAGCTGGATCGCGCAGGCCGTCCGGGTGGTCGATACGCAGCCCGGCGATTCCGTGCCTCGCACCAGGCCTCGGATGAGAGCATGCGGTCGCCGCGAGTACCTCGGGGATCCTCCAGCGCGCACCCCGGCAGGAGGTGGTGATGGCGAAGAATCGACGGTAGTTGATTTCGCTGTTGCCGCGCGAGTGGTCGGATGAGCTGGTAGTGCTGCCGGTCATGGCACCACGTCGGCATCCTCGCCTTCGGTCCAGCTCCCGGAGCGAGCTGGTGGCGGTGTTCGAAGTAGCGCAACTCGCCGTCGACCGCGACTCTTCAGAACTGCGGCATCATCACCTAGGATCGGGACCACGATCCGCCCTCGGCTCCAGTCGATGTCGAACCACGAGGCGTACGCGGACTCTGGCCGAGCACGAGCACGTCCACCAGGGCTGGGTTCTCGATCGGTACGGTCAATGCCGAGATGGTTGGGCACGATGTCGATGATCACACCCGAGTCCCGCCGCCGCGGCGCTGGTCATGAGCAGCTTCAGGGCCCATCAGCTCCGCCTCGCGATCACTGATCGACACCGCGGTGACGTCGGTGGTGTCGCTAAGCCGTGATCAGAGCCGGTCGTCGACTGCAGTATCGGTGACGAGAGTAGACGCGCCCCGACGCCGAGGTCGTCGAGGTAGCCGATCAGTCGAGGCACGCATCGTCCAAGGTGAAGCTGCGGTTGACCTGCAGGCGGTAGGTCGAGGAGGGGATCGGTCACCGCTCGACCTTGAATCCACCTCGAGCGAGGTCTCTGGCGCGATGTCGGTGGAAACTGGGTTAACCCAGCTTCGCGCTTTGCAGCAGGTTGTTACCTATGGCGACCGCCAGAACCCACGAACTTAGTTTCGGCAAGCCGCACGAGCCGCTGGACGGAGGCGAGACAGCCGCCGAGCGAGCACGCCATTCTTCGCCGCGACGCGGAGCGGAGCAATCTTTACACCATGATGACGACGCCGCTGCGCGTGGGTTTGCACCGCCGCCAAGTGGGCTGAGAGGCGGACACGCCGCCGAAGTAGGGATCCCGGTGATCAGCGATCGCGAGTCTTGTAGCCGTCCGCCTCGGTGAGCGGATCACGTCGGAGAAGAAGCCCGGCTCCAGTCTGACCAGATCCGGCAGGGCAGCTGAGCCGAGGTGCGTCGATGGCTTCTGCGGCGCAGCCCCGCGCAGCATCCGCAGAACGCATTGCACCAGGGCCGGACGGATCCGGCTACCGCCCGCCGCGCCTGCGATGGCGGCCAGCTGGTCCATGATCATCCAGCGCGATCAGCGGTGACATCATGGAGCCCATGCGGATGCCGGGTGCACCAGCCCGCGAACCAGTTCCCCTTCACCCATCATCGAATTGAGATGGTACGCCGTAGCCAGGCACCCACACTCCGGAGCCCAGACCGAGGCTGGTCGTGATCACGCAGCCATCGCCGCGCTCATCGACGGCAACGATGTTGGTTGTCTCGGCGTGCTTGCTCGGTGCACGCAGGGCGTCGATCAATGCGGCCGCCGAGACTGCATCTACTCGTCGGATCCCTCGCGTACCACAGGAGCGACGCGCTCCATGGTGCCGAGCAGATCATCAAGATCATTACCGCGGGCGTGCACGGTGAAGTCGTTCACCCGAACCGAACGCGGGGTCGACTCGATCACGCGGTAGGCGTCGAGGTCCTCCTGGCTCAAAGCCCCGCCGTCGGAGACGGCGATCGACCAGCGCATCGGCGTACGCACCGTGATAGAACGCGCGTGGATCCCGCAGCATGAGCTCGTAGGCCCGGTGATGATCAGGATGGCGCAGCGGATCCCCGGCTTGCAGGTAGGAGCCGTCCGGACGCTGGTAGACCTCAACACCCTCCCCGACACACATCGCCGGGGCAACCCGGGGAGCACGTGAGCGTGCATCGCCGAGAAAGGTGTGCCATAGGACGCCTCCCGCCCTGGTGCGGTGACGGTGGCCCAGGGGAGCCGACCCCACCTCTGCCACAGGTAGTGAGCTCCGGCTGGAACTCCAGGCACGGCAACCGTAGCCGACCCTATCTCGTACGGTACGTGCTGGCCGACGAAGATCACTGATCTCCGTGGCGGGACTCGGCAGCTTGCCGCCGAGGCCGGGAACGCTGGACGAAGAAGTCCAAACAGCGCACTTGGGTGGTTGCGGCATCGTAGACCGTTGCGAAACCACCACCACCGAGGCCGGTGTAGATCATCTCCGCCGCACAGCTGACCAGACATCATCGCGACCGCGGCATCGACCGCGCTGCCGCCGCGGGAGAGTATGTCAGCACCCGCCTGCGCAGTCGATGGGTGTCCGGCGGCCGACGCCAGCCTGCATCTTCATCGCAGTCCGGCTTCTCACGCCTGCGAGCCTAACGGTCGCAGGCCGCCGCGACCGATGATGCGCATCGCCGGGCGCGCTCCCGGCAGTCACCGGCATCGACTGAGAAGCTGAACCCATCGGGCCTGTGGGTCGTCTGAGTGGGTGATGAAGACATTGGTGACGCCGCTGCTCTGGACGAGCAGGCGAAGCGCTTCGGAGTACTGGCTGCTTGCAGCGAGTGGGCCGGTGCTGCTCGGGGTCCGCGCTGTTGGGCTGTGCAGCTTGGCTGGCTGTCCGCATCCACCGCAACCTTCTGCTTTCCTCGTGCTGGCCGCGTTGGTCGCGCGGTATTCCCGTGCCAGGAGCTTCGGCATCGCGGACGTGGTGCACGCTGGCGCGCGGGCTGGGCGTCTGTTTTCTCGCGGGCCTCGCGCTGCAGGCACTGGCCGGCGGGCTCGCGAGGCATGGAGTGCCGACCATGATCATCGTGCGGCACGCTGTGCCTGAGCGCTCGACGGTGTGGACGGCCGAGTCGCGCGAGCCAGGAGAGGCCACTGCCTTCGGGCGAGATTCGACGTGGAGACCGACGCCGCAATGCTGGCGGTCCTCAGCGTTGCCGTCGCGGCACTCGGCATCGCCGGCTGGTGGGTGATGGCGATCGGCGCGCTGCGATACGGCTATGTCGCCACGTCCCTCCTCGTTCCAGCCTTACGCACCCCGCTGCCGTACCGGTATTCGGGGAAGGTCGATCGCGGTCGCCTCAGGCAGTCGCCCTGCTTGCCGCTCTGATTCCTCAGACTGACGCATGGCTGCGCACTGGGTGTCGACCGTGTTCCTGCTCGCTGCGCTCGGCATCATTGTGCTGGTCCTTCTGCCGTGACTGATCTGGCAACTCCGCCAATCCTGAGGGTCAGCACGGTCACCTATCGACGCGCAAGGCAATACCCACACCGCCCAAGGCGAAGCTATCAATGACAAGCCACCCGAGGTCGGCGCCATCAAGTGCCCGCCCACTACACCACGAGCGACCCGAGCCATGTGATTGCTGACAACTTGCTCGGGGTAGGAGATTTGAGCGCGATCGTCGGAGATCTTGAAGATCGCCGCACTCATATGTCTGATTGCTGGCTCTGCGATATTGTTGGCCGGCGTTCTCGGATTGGCGCTGGGCAGGAAGCAGCCGGCATCGGTCTGGTCAGGGCCGACGTGACAGCCCTGGCCGTCGCAGCAGCCGCTGGCCAGGCATTCAGGCCAGCTTTATCCTTCCCAGCCGTCGGCGGACCAGCCTCGTCCGCCTGCAGCAGTACCCGCCTGCAGCGATAGGCGGTCAGGTGATTGCCTTGTATCTGGCCGAAAATTTGATCTGACAGTAGGACTCTGACAGAATCGTCAGGTTGCTCCGACGGGGTTGCCGGGGTGAGCCATGCCGGCTGGGCGTTTAGTCTGGCCGCGAGGTCGCCGAACCGCGAGACCCTTGAATTGCTCGGTTGCCTGGACGCGCGGTCCAGGGCCGGGCCACCTCCTCAGCACGCAAGTGATGGGTGTGGTGCGCCGAACGCTGGTCGATCACGCCCGACCACGGGGATCGGAGCGAGCGGGTTGCTGGCCCGTGAGCAAGCAACAACCAAGCGGGCGTACGCGACCCGCGACACATGACAGCAGCACACCATGCCGGCGGTCAGGGTGGCACCTCAGCCATCCCCGGCCCAAGGACGAGAAGAAGGACGAACGGTGGCGGGACAGAAGATCCGCATCAGGCTCAAGGCCTATGACCACGAGGTCATCGACTCCTCGGCGCGCAAGATCGTCGACACGGTGACCCGTACGGGCGCGAAGGTCGCCGGCCCGGTGCCGCTGCCCACGGAGAAGAACGTCTACTGCGTCATCCGCTCGCCGCACAAGTACAAGGACAGCCGGGAGCACTTCGAGATGCGGACGCACAAGCGTCTGATCGACATCATCGACCCGACTCCCAAGACCGTCGACTCTCTGATGCGGCTCGACCTGCCGGCCGGTGTCGACATCGAGATCAAGCTCTGAGGACGATCAACGATGAGCGCCACCAAGACAGAACGCACACGTCAAGGGCCTGCTGGGCACCAAGCTCGGCATGACCCAGCTCTGGGACGACGAACAACCGCGTTGTCCCGGTGACCGTGGTCCAGGCAGGGCCCTGCGTCGTCACCCAGGTCCGCACGCCCCGAGACGTCGACGGCTACTCGGCCGTCCAGCTCGGCTTCGGCGCCGTCGAAGCCCAAGCAGCTCGACCAAGCCGAGCGCCGGGCACTTCGAGAAGGCTGGGGTCACGCCGCGCAAGCACCTGGTCGAGATCCGGACCGGCGACGCCAGCGAGTACACCCTCGGCCAGGAGCTCAGCGCCGACGTCTTCGCCGCGGGCGAGGTTATTGACGTGACCGGTGTCGAGCAAGGGCAAGGGCATCGCCGGCGTCATGAAGCGGCACGGCTTCTCGCGGCCTGCGCGCCTCCCACGGCGTGCATCGCAAGCACCGCTCACCCGGGTTCCATCGGCGGCTGCGCCACCCCCGGCCGGGTCTTCAAGGGACTGCGGATGGCTGGGCGGATGGGCGTCGAGCGCGTCACCGTTCAGAACCTCACCGTGCACGCGCGTCGACGCGGACCGCGGCCTGATCCTGATCAGAGGGCGCCATCCCGGGCAACAAGGGCGGCCTGGTCGTGCTTGCGGACGCGCTGCCAAGAAGGGAGATGCGGCATGAGCGAGGCTCGTACGGTCGATGTGCTCGATGTCAAGGGCGCCAAGTCCGGTACCGCCGAGCTGCCTGCCGAGCTCTTCGACGTCGCCGGCGAACATTCCGCTGATCCACCAGGTCGTCGACTGCCCAGCTTGCAGCAGCGCGGCCAGGGGACTCATGCGACCAAGACTCGCGGCGAGGTACGCGGCGGCGGCCGCAAGCCGTACCGGCAGAAGGGCACCGGCCGCGCCCGCCAGGGCTCGAGACGTGCGCCGCAGTTCGTTGGCGGCGGCATCGTCCACGGCCCGCAGCCGCGCGACTACGCGCAGCGCACCCCAAGAAGATGATCACCGCAGCACTGCGCGGTGCGTTGTCTGATCGGGCTCGCGACGGCCGGGTCCACGTCGTCGCGAAGCTGGTGTCAGGCGATGCGCCCGTCCACCAAGACCGCGCTCGCCGCGCTGGCTGGCGTCGCCACAGTCCGACAAGGTGCTCGTGGTGATCCATCGTGACGAGGATCTCGCCTGGCTGAGCTCTGCGCAACGTCGTCACGGTGCACGTGATGCTCGTCGACCAGCTCAACGCGTACGACGTACTCGTCAACGACGAGGTCGTCTTCACCTCGGCCGCGCTGCGAGGCCTTCGTCAATCGTGGTGAGTCAAGCATGCGGACTGAGCCCGTCGAAGGCCGCGATCGATGCCGTTCGACGGCTCGGACGGCGCCTCGACAGCTCAGGGCGCATCGGAGGATGCTCAGGAGGAATCAGGGAAGCTCAGGGCGTATCGGAGGAGGATGAGAAATGAGCAGCGTCAAGATTCGTGATCATCGCGACATCCTGCTCGCGCCCGTCGTCAGCGAGAAGAGCTACGGGCTGCTGGATGAGAACAAGTACACGTTCCTGGTTGCCCCGGACGCCAACAAGACCGAGATCAAGATCGCCGTGGAGACGGTCTTCAAGGTCCGGGTCACCGAGCGTGAACACGCTGAACCGGCCGGGCAAGAAGCGGCGCACCAGGTACGGCTTCGGCAGGCGTCCCGACACCAAGCGGGCGATCGTGACGGTCGCGCCTGGCGAGCGCATCGACATCTTCTCCTCGCCGGGCGAGCTGAGCAGCGAAGCGAAGGAAGATCACATGGGTATCCGTAAGTACAAGCCGACGACGCCGGGCCGCCGCGGCAGCAGCGTCGCTGACTTCGTCGAGCTGACCCGATCGACGCCGGAGAAGTCGCTGCGTCGTACCCAGCCCGAAGACCGGCGGCCGGAACAACTCGGGCAAGATCACCACGCGGCACATCGGCGGCGGGCACAAGCAGGCGTACCGGCTGATCGACTTCAAGCGCTACGACAAGGACGGCGTGCCGGCCAAGGTCGCGCACATCGAGTACGACCCGAACCGCACCGCGCGGATCGCACTGCTGCACTTCGCCGACGGCGAGAAGCGCTACATCATCGCTCCGGAGGGCCTCGGTCAGGGCAGCCAGGTGGAAGCCGGCGAGGGCGCCGACATCAAGCCGGGCAACAACCTGCCGCTGCGCAACATCCCGGTCGGTACCACGATCCACGCGGTCGAACTCCGGCCCGGTGGCGGCGCGAAGCTCGGCCGGTCGGCTGGCGCGAGCATCCAGCTGGTCGCGCGCGAGGGAAGCAACGCCACGCTGCCGGATGCCGTCCGGCGAGATGCGGATGGTCGACGTCCGCTGCCGCGCGACCGTCGGCGAGGTCGGCAACGCCGAGCAGTCCAACATCAGCTGGGGCAAGGCCGGCCGGAACCGCTGGAAGGGCAAGCGGCCGAGCGTCCGCGGGCGTGGCCATGAACCCGATCGACCACCCGCACGGTGGCGGTGAGGGGCAAGACCTCCGGTGGCCGGCACCCGGTCTCGCCATGGGGCAAGCCCGAGGGCCGGACCCGCGACAAGAACAAGGCGAGTTCACGCATGATCATCCGTCGCCGCAAGACCGGCAAGAAGCGCTGAGCAGGAGCACGAGGAACAGATGCCACGCAGCCTGAAGAAGGGTCCGTTCGTCGACGACCACCTGGCCAAGAAGGTCGAGGTGCAGAACGCACGCGGGACCAAGAACGTGATCAAGACCTGGTCGCGCCGCTCGATGATCGTGCCCGACATGATCGGCCACACCATCGCGGTGCACGACGGCCGCAAGCACGTGCCGGTGTTCATCACCGAGCTCGATGGTGGGCCACAAGCTCGGGGAGTTCGCCCCGACGCGGACCTTCCGCGGCCACGTCAAGGACGACCGGAAGTCTCGTCGCCGTGCGCTGACGCGCGTACGCCGTAACGGCTGATCAAGACAGGAATCTGAACCTATGAGCAAGGACTCGCGTCCCAGCCGCCGCCAGGCGCTGCTCGGCGACCGTCCCGGTTCGTACGCCATCGCGCGTCAGGTCCGGATGTCCCCGACCAAGGTTCGCCGTGTCGTGGACCATGATTCGCGGCATGGACGTCGAGCGATGCGCTGAACACGCTGCGGTTCGCGCCGCAGGCGGCCAGCGAGCCGGTCTACAAGGTGATCGCCAGCGCCGCTGCCAACGCCGAGCAGAGCCGACAACCTGAGGCGGGCCGACCTTGTACGTGTCCCAGGCGTTCGTGGACCAGGGCGTCACCATCCGACGGATCCGCCCACGGGCGAGAGGGCAGTGCGAGCCGGATCCTCAAGCGGTCCAGTCACATCACCGTCGTCGTCGAACCGCGCAGTAACCGGACTGGCAACCCGCGGGCAGCGCCAGCACCCGCTCGAAGGAGAAGTGAGCATGGGTCAGAAGATCAACCCGTACGGCTTCCGCCTCGGCATCAGCCACCGACCACAAGAGCCGCTGGTACGCCGACAAGCTCTACTCCAACTACATCGGCGAGGACGTCAAGATCCGCAGGCTGCTGACCAAGGGCTTGGAGCGGGCCGGCATCTCCTCGGTGGAGATCGAGCGCACTCGTGATCGGGTCCGGGTCGACATCTACACCGCGCGCCCGGGCATCGTCATCGGCCGCAACGGCGCCGAGGCCGAGCGTGTTCGCGGCGACCTGGAGAAGCTGACCGGGAAGCAGGTCCAGCTGAACATCCTCGAGGTCAAGAACCCTGAGACCGACGCCCAGCTGGTCGCTCAGGGCGTCGCCGAGCAGCTCGCTTCCCGGGTGCAGTTCCGCCGCGCGATGCGCAAGGCACAGCAGAGCGCCATGCGCTCCGGCGCCCGCGGCATTCGGATTCAGTGCTCGGGGCGTCTGGGCGGTGCAGAAATGAGCCGCTCGGAGTTCTACCGCGAGGGCCAGGTGCCGCTGCACACGCTGCGGGCCGACATCGACTACGGCTTCCACGAGGCCAAGACGACGTTCGGCCGGATCGGTGTCAAGGTCTGGATCTACAAGGGCGATGTTTCCGGCACGCGTGCTGAGCGGGCGGCCCAGAAGGCGGCGCGCAACGCCGCCGGTGGTCGTAGCCGTCCAGGTCGCCCGGGTCGCGGTGACCGGCCGGTCCGTGCTGATCGTCCGGATCGCGGCGCGTCGACCGGCGTCGCACCGAGGGTGTCGCCCGAAGTCGCTCGCCCCGAAGGTGCGACGACGTCTCCGCCAGCGCACCCGAGTCACGGTTGCGGCACTGCCCGAGCCGAGACGTCGGGACAGGAGGGCTGAGTCGATGCTGGTTCCCCGCAAGATCAAGATTCCGCAAGCAGCACCACCCGAACCGGACCGGGTGCAGCAAAGGGCGGCACCAGGCTGGCGTTCGGCGACTTCGGCATCCAGGCTCTGGAGACGTGCGTACCTGACCAACCGGCAGATCGAGTCGGCCCGTATCGCCATGACCCGTCACATCAAGCGCGGTGGCAAGGTCTGGATCAACGTCTACCCCGACCGGCCGCTGACCAAGAAGCCGGCCGAGACCCGGATGGGTTCCGGCAAGGCTCGCCCGAGTGGTGGATCGCCAACGTCAAGCCTGGCCGGGTGCTCTTCGAGCTCTCCGGGGTCACTGAGGACGTGGCCCGCGAGGCGATGCGCCTGGCGATTCACAAGCTGCCGATGAAGGCGCGTTTCATCAAGCGCGAGGCAGGTGAGATCTGATGGCCAAGGTCTGCAACTGCGGCCGAGCTGCGCGGCCTCGAGCCGGAGCGAGCCTGAACACCAAGGTGATCGAGCTGAAGGAGGAGCTGTTCACGCTTCGCTTTCAGGCGGCCACCGGTCAGCTCGAGTCGCACGGCCGGCTCCGCGCCGTACGCAAGGGACATCGCGCGGATCTACACGGTGCTGACCGAACGTGAACTCGGCATCATCGATGATCCGGACGCGCGAGGAGGTTCAGGCATGAGCTGAAACGACGACGGATGCAGCGGTCGAGCAGTCGAAGACCTGAGAGTCAGGGCCCATTGACCGGCGTGACGCCGATGCGCCCGCCGCAGAGCAGGGCGTGCCGATGCGCCCGACGCAGGCGGGGCGACGCAAGGTCCGCGAGGGCTACGTCGTCAGCGACAAGATGGACAAGACCGTCGTCGTCGCGGTCGAGGACCGGGTCAAGCACCGCCTCTACGGCAAGGTGCTGCGCCAGACCGAGCCGGCTCAAGGCGCACGACGAGCAGAACAGTGCCGCGCGTCGGCGACCGGGTACGCGCTCATGGAGACCCGTCCGCTGAGCGCCACCAAGCGCTGGCGCGCTCGTGCGAGATCCTCGAGAAGGCCAAGTAGTGACGACCGACTGGCTCAGCGCCTGTCGGGCTGCGCTATAGCTCCGCACGACCCAGGCTGACAGGTCCGAGAGAGAGAAGGAGACAGAGATGATCCAGCAGGAGTCGCGACTCAAGGTCGCCGACAACACCGGTGCCAAGGAGATCTTGTGCATCCGCGTGCTCGGCGGATCCGGTCGTCGCTACGCCGGCATCGGCGACATCATCGTCGCCACCGTCAAGGACGCCATCCCGGGCGGCAACGTGAAGAAGGGCGAGATCGTCAAGGCGGTGGTGGTACGCGACCGTCGAAGGAGCGTCGCCGCGCCGACGGCTCGTACATCAAGTTCGACGAGAACGCCGCCGTGATCTTGAAGAGCCGACGGCGAGCCCCGCGGCACCCGGATCTTCGGCCCGGTTGGGCGCGAGCTACGCGAGAAGCGCTTCATGCGCATCATCTCGCTCGCACCGGAGGTGATCTGAACCATGCCGTCAAGAACCAAGCACTGCAGAAACCGCAAGCTGCACGTCCGCAAGGGCGATCGCGTCAAGGTGATCAGCCGGCAAGGATCGCGGGTCTGGTTGGCGAGGTGATCGCCGTCTATCCCGAGCGCAACCAGGTCACCGTGGCCGGGGTCAACATCGTCAAGCGGCATCTGACGCGATACCGCTGCTCAGCCGCAGGCTCGCCAGACCACCAAGGGCGGCATCGTCTCCTCAGAGGCGCCGATCCACGCCTCGAACGTCCAGCTGGTGGTCAAGGACTCTGAAGGGCGAGGAGGTCGTCACGCGGGTCGGCTACGACCGCGTCGAGGTGACCAAGCGCCGCGCCGACGGCTCTGAGTACCGGTCGACCCGCAGCGTACGCGATCGCCCGTGCGACCGGAGAGGAGATCTGATGATCGACTCCGACCACCGAGCGCCCACCACTGAGCGCACCGCGCAGCCGAGCGCGCGCTGCCCAGGCTGCAGCAGCGCTACCGCGACGAGATCGCACCGGCGCTTGCGAGATGAGTTCACGATCGCGAACGTGATGCAGATTCCCAATCTGGTCAAGATCGTGGTCAACATGGGCGTCGGCGAGGCGGCTCGCGACTCCAAGCTGATCGAGGGCGCGGTCCGCGATCTCGCGACGATCACCGGCCAGAAGCCGGTCGTCACCCGAGGCCCGCAAATCGATCGCCCAGTTCAAGCTGCGAGAAGGCATGCCGATCGGGGCCCACGTCACCTTCGCGGGGCACCAGGATGTGGGAGTTCGCCGACCGGCTGCTGACCCTGGCCCTGCCGCGCATTCGTGACTTCCGCGGCCTGTCGCCCAAGCAGTTCGACGGCAACGGCAACTACACCTTCGGTCTCAACGAGCAGGTCATGTTCCACGAGATCAACCAGGACAGGATCGACCGGGTCCGCGGCATGGACATCACGTTCGTCACCACGGCAACCAACGACGACGAGGGCCGGGCGCTGCTGCGTCACCTGGGCTTCCCGTTCCGGGCGAACTGAGAAGGAGGAAAACCGATGGCCAAGACAGCGCTCCGAGTCAAGCAGGCTCGCAAGCCGAAGTTCGCCGTACGCGCCTACACCCGATGCCAGCGAGTGCGGCCGACCCAAGGCGGTCTACCGCAAGTTCGGCCTGTGCCGGATCTGCTTGCGCGAAATGGCGCACAAGGGCGAGCTGCCCGGCATCACGAAATCGTCGTGGTGATGATGGCCTTCGCCGCTCTGCAGCTGATCCCGGACAACCGCCCGGCCTTCGCAGGCTACGGCCGGGGGCCAGGCCCATCCACGTCCGGGAACCAGCGCTGAAGAACGGCGAAGACGCGTCAGACCGCTTGTGATGCCGGTGGCTCGAAGCCCAAAAGATCCGAACGGAACAGGTCCGGACGGAAACCATCCGAGAAAGTAAGCACGCAACTCATGACCATGACAGACCCGATTGCGGACATGCTGACGCGCGTGCGGAACGCCAACCAGGCGTACCACGAGACCGCCACCATGCCGCACAGCAAGATCAAGGTGGAGATCGCCGAGATCTTGACCAACGAGGGCTACATCGCCGGCTACACGGTGGACGAGCCGGCCGAGGGCCAGGTCGGCAAGACGCTGTCGATCACCTTGAAGTACGGCCAGAACCGGGAGCGTTCGATCGCCGGAGTGCGCCGGATCTCCAAGCCTGGCCTTCGTGTCTACGCCAAGTCGACCGGACTGCCCAAGGTGCTTGGGCGGCCTCGGCATCGCCATCATCTCGACATCTCAGGGTCTGCTGACCGACAGGCAGGCGCACCACAACCGCGTGGGCGGCGAAGTCGTCGCCTACGTCTGGTGAGCGGCGGAACGAGGAGGTTAGAGAAATGTCACGCATTGGCAGGCTGCCGGTCACCGTTCCGGACGGCGTCGAGGTGACCGTCGACGGCCAGCTGGTCACCGTCATCGGGCCCAAGAGGCTCACTGCGAGCATCGCGTCGCGGAGCCGATCAAGGTCGTCGCGCGGTGAAAACGGCGAGCTGCAGGTCACCCGGCCCGACGACGAGCGGCTGAGCAAGTCGCTGCACGGCCTGACGCGTACCTTGGTCGCAAACATGGTGACTGGCGTCACCGCCGGCTATGAGAAGAAGCTCGAGATCGTCGGTGTCGGCTACCGCGTCATCTCGCAAGGGCCCGACGGAGCTCGAGTTTGCGCTCGGATTCAGCCACCCGGTGAAGGTGACCGCGCCGGAGGGCATCACGTTCAACGTCGAGGCGCCGACCAGGTTTTCGGTGCTGGGCATCGACAAGCAGCAGGTCGGCGAGGTGGCAGCGAACATCCGCAAGATCCGCAAGCCCGAGCCGTACAAGGGCAAGGGTGTCCGATACGCGGGCGAGAGGGTTCGCCGCAAGGTTGGAAAGGCTGGTAAGTGACGATGGCGGTCTCGCTGTCTCAACACCGGCGCATGGCGCCCAAGAGCGCCGCCCGTGCGCGCCGGCAGATTCGGGTACGCAAGAAGGTGTTCGGCGCGACGCAGCGCCCGCGGCTGGTCGTGACCCGATCGGCGCGGCACATCTCCGCTCAGGTGATTGACGACACCCAGGGCCGCACGCTTGCCTCGGCCTCGAGCATGGAGGCGCGAGATGCGCACGGCAAGCTGGTGACAAGTCCGAGAAAGCCAAGCAGGTTGGCGGGCTGGTTGCCGAGCGGGCCAAGGCCGTCGGCATCGAGAAGCGTGGTCTTCGACCGTGCCGGATATGCGTACCACGGACGCGTTGCGGCCGCTTGCAGATGGCGCCCGCGAGGGCGGCCTCGGCTTCTAGATATGCAAGAAACTCGAAAGGTAAGAGCGAATGACGTGGAACCCAGCGCCGTAGTGGCGGTGCCGGTGGAGAGCGTCGTGGCCGTGACGATCGTCGTGGCCCGGCCTCCGAGAAGAGCAACTACATCGAGCGCGTCGTCGCGATCAACCGGGTGGCCAAGGTCGTCCAGGGTGGTCGCCGGTTCTCCTTCACCGCGCTTGTCGTGGTGGGTGATGGCGACGGAAACGTTGGCGTGGGCTACGGCAAGGCCAAGGAGGTCCCTGCCGCGATCGCCAAGGGTGTCGAAGAGGCCAAGAAGCACTTCTTCACCGTGCCAGCGGATTCAGGGCACCATCCCGCATCCCGTACAGGGCGAAAAGGCCGCTGGTGTGGTGATGCTGCGACCGGCGTCTCCCGGTACCGGAGTTGATCGCAGGTGGTTCTGCTCGTGCAGTACTCGAGTGCGCCGGCGTACGCGACGTGCTGGCGAAGTCGCTTGGTTCGTCAAATGCGATCAACGTCGTGCACGCGACGGTGGCCGCGCTGCAGAGTCTCGAGCAGCCGGAGGCGGTGGCCAAACGGCGCGGCAAGGCTGTCGAGGATGTCGCTCCGGCCGCACTGCTGAGAGCTCGTGAGGCGGTGAGCTCATGATGACGCAGTTACGGATCCGGCAGGTGCGCAGCTCCGTCGGAGGCAGGCAGAACCAGCGGGACACGCTGCG
>ERZ1370068.7821-contig-6714_pt1 | contig 24097 bp, 26 predicted proteins | sample MGYA00561227_ERZ1370068 | MGnify/ENA primary metagenome ERZ1370068 (study PRJEB38410, sample SAMEA6850437) | metagenome | study: Metagenomic assessment of the ecological functions of the soil: analysis of the soil microbiota associated with the...
AGGTTACGTACTGCCGAACCGGACGCCACACAGGTGCTCCCACCGTGGCGGTCGGGAGCTGCTCGCTGGGCCGCACGCGGATCTGCGGCGTAACGTCGGCGCTGGTGCGACATCTTCCGGCTCCTCGCGATTCACCTCGAGCTCCAGTGCGTGACGGGCGATCACCCTGAGGGTGGCCGTGAGGGAGCTCCCACAGCGCTTCGAGCTTCTGCCGGGTGCAGTCGCCGTTCAACCGGATGCGAACGGCTCTTCGAGGAGTCGCTCCCGCAAGCTCGGGCAGCGGAAGATCTCGGTCGTCTGCATTCTCGCCGATTCGTCGTGTCTCGCTCGAAGCGTCCGCGAACGGCGACAAGACGAGCCCGTTCCTCGGTAGAGCGACGCGCAAGCTTGGCGCTACGCCTCAGGGAAGGCGTGACGACCTCCATGCCGGACTGGTGCGCGTCCTCGAGCGTGAAGACGCCATCGGATCGCCCTTCTTCGTCTTGAGCGGGCGGAAGCCGGCGACGATGCCGCCGACGTAGCACGTCCTCGATGATCAGAGCGGCCGGGCGAGCCGTCGGCGTGCTCTGGCGGAATCTCGGTCATCGTCAGGTCGCCGACCGTCTGTCGCGCCGAACGCGCGGCAGCGTCGTCGGCGTGGCGGTCGAGCGGATGGCCGCTCAGGTACAGGCCGAGCGCATCCTTCTCGTGCGCCAGGCAGCTCCATCTCGGTCCACGGCGGCCGAATCCGGCAGCCTGATGATCGCGTCAGGCCGTGGTCGTCGCCGCCGCCGAACAGATCCGCCTGGCCGAGCCTCGCGATCGCGCTGCGTACGCGCGCCGTGCTCGATCGCGCTGTCGACAACTGCCGCACAACAGCCGCGTCCGCAGCCAGCGCCGGCACCCCGGGCATCAGACGTGTCGCACGCGCCGGACTTCACGAGCGCTTCGAGCACGCGCTTGTTTGCCGATGCGGAGGTCGAGCTCCTCGCAGAGCTGATGCAGCGACGTGATCCGGCCGCTGTCCGCTCGCGGACGTCGATGACAGCGCTGAATCGCGCCTTCGCCCAGGCCCTTGATGGCGGTCAGGCCGAAGCGGACGCCTGTCCGGGCACGACCGCGAAGTGCAGCTGGCTCTGCATTGATGTCCGGCGGCAGCACGGCGATCCCGCGATCGCGGCACTCGCGCGATGTAGACGCGCGAGCTTGTCGGTGTTCTGCGCTTCGATGGTCAGCAGCGCCGCGGCGAAGTGCCGCGGGTAGTTCGCCTTGAGATACGCCGTCTGGTACGCCAGGAACGCGTACGCGGTCGAGTGCGACTTGTTGAAGCCGTAGCCCGGCGAAGTGCTCCATCAGCTCGAAGATCTTCGCCGGCCTTCTTCTCGCTGATGCCCTTGGCCTGCGCGCCGTCCATGAAGCGCCTCGCGCTGCTTCGCCATGACCTTGGGATCCTTCTTGCCCATGGCCTTGCGCGAGCACGTCGGCCTGCCCGAGGCTGAAGCCGGCGAGCGCCTGCGCGATGCGCATCACCTGTTCCTGGTAGGCGATGACGCCGTAGGTGTCGGCCAGAATCGGCTCGAGCTGCGGCAGCTCGTAGCTGACCTCGCGTCTTGCCCTGCTTGCGCGCGATGCAGTCGTCCACCATGCCGCGCCTTGAGCGGGCCGGGCCGGTAGAGCGCGTTCAACGCGATCAGGTCGTCGAGGCGCTGCGGCTTGGCCTTGCGCAGGATGCTCGCGCATCCCCGAGCTCTCGAACTGGAAGATGCCGTAGGTCTGCGCCGTCTCACGAACAGCTGATAGGTCTTCGGCGTCGTCGAGCGGCATGGTGTCGATGTCGAGCATCGACGCCTTCCGGTGCGCTTGATCTCGGCGAGGCGCGTCGCGGATCAGCGTCAGCGTGCTGCAGCCCGAGGAAGTCCATCTTCAGGAGGCCGACGCGCTCGACCTCCTTCATCGCCCACTGCGTCGTGATTTCGTCGCGGTTGCCCTTGTAGAGCGGCGCGTAGTCGGTGATCGGCCCCGGCGCGATGACCACGCCGGCGGCGTGCACCGACGGCGTGTGCGCGACATGCCCTCGAGGCGCCTGCCGATGTCGATGACCTCGCTTGACGCTTCGGATCCGTCGCCGCCATGCTCGCTGAGCACCGGGTTCTCGGCGAGCGCCTTCTCGCAGCGTCATGTCGAGCGCCGGCGGGATCTGCTTCGGCGATGCGATCGACGTCGGCGTACGGCATGTCGAGCGACGCGCGCCGACGTCGCGGACCACGCGCCTTGGCCTTCATCGTCCCGAAGGTGATGATCTGCGCGACGTTCTCGCGGCCGTACTTGCGCGTGACGTAGTCGATCACCTCGCCGCGGCGGCGCTCGCAGAAGTCGACGTCGATATCGGGCAGCGAGCACGCGCTCGGGGTTGAGGAAGCGCTCGAAGATGAGGTCGAAGTCGATCGGATCGACGTCGGTGATGCTGCAGTGCACCACGCCACGAGCGACTGCCGGCGGCCGACCCGCGGCCCGGGCCGACCGGGATGCCCTGCTCGCGCGCGTAGCGGATGAAGTCCCAGACGATCAGGAAGTAGCCGGGATACCCCATCTGCTTGATCATCGCGATCTCGTACGCGAGTCGCTCGCTCGTACTGCGTCGATCGGATGCCGCGACCGGCCTTCGCGCCGTCGAGCTGCCGCAGCGCGCGGCGAGGCGCTGCGCGAAGCCGTCGCGCGCGACGTGCTCGAAGTAGTCGTCGAGCGTGAAGCCCTCGGGCACGTCGAAGTTCGGCAGGTGGTTCTCGCCCGACGGAGATCGTCACGTTGCAGCGCTCGGCGATCAGCACGCGTGTTCTGCGAGCGCCTCCGGGTACTCGCCGAAGACCTCCGCCATCTGCGTCGGCGGTCTTCAGGAAGAACTGATCGCCGTGATAGCGCAGCCGGTGCGCGTCGTTGACCGACTTGCCGGTGCCGATGCACAGCAGGATGTCGTGCGGCTTGTGATCGCCCTGCCGCAGGTAGTGCACGTCGTTGGTGCACGACGAGCGGCATGTCGAGGTCGCGCGCGATCGGCAGCAGGCCGTTGTTGACGATCCGCTGCTCGTCGATGCCCTGGTACTGCATCTCGAGGAAGAAGTTGCCTTCGCCGAGGATGTCGCGATACGTCGCGGCCGCGGCCGATGCGCCTTGCTGCGTCTGCTCCGATGCGGATCTCGCTGGCGACCTCGCCCTTCAGGCAGCTGCTCAGCCCGATCAGGCCCTTGCGTGCTGCGCGAGCAGGTCCTTGTCGATGCGCGGCTTGTAGTAGAAGCCCTCGGTGTAACCGGACGACACGAGCTTGATGAGGTTCTTGAAGCCCTCGTTCGGTCTCGGCGAGCAGCACCAGATGGTTCGCCGTTCTCGCCGATCGTGCCGCTCTTGTCGCGACGGCTCGCCCGGCGCGACGTAGACCTCGCAGCCGAGAATCGGCTTGATGCCCGCGCTTCCGCGCCGCGTCGTGGAAGACGACGGCCGAGAACATGTTGCCGTGCTCGGTGACCGCGAGCGCCGGCATCTTCAGCTTCGCCGCCTGATCGAGCAGCTCGTCGATGCGGCAGGCGCCGTCGAGCAAGCGAAAACTCCGTGTGCAGGTGCAGGTGGACGAATCGCTCATGACATCAGCCCTATTCCCACTCGATCGTCGACGGCGGCTTCGACGAAATGTCGTAGACGACCCGGTTGATGCCGCGTCACCTCGTTGACGATGCGCGAGGAGATCGACGGCGAGCAGGTCGTGCGGCAGGCGCGCCCAGTCAGCGGTCATGCCGTCGAGGCTCTCGACCGCGCGGATGGCGACGGTGAACTCGTAGGTGCGGGCGTCGCCCATCACGCCGACGCTCTGCACCGGCAGCAGCACCGCGAAGCTTTGCCAGATCGCGTCATGCCAGCCGGCGCTTGCGCACTTCCTCCGCGACGATCGCGTCCGCCGTCGCAGCAGCGTCGAGCTTGTCGCGCGTGATCGTCGCCGAGGATGCGCACCGCGAGTCCCGGGCCGGGAACGGCTGGCGGACGAGGAATTCCTTGTCGATGCCCGAGGTCGCGTCCGACCGCGCGCACTTCGTCCTTGAACAGCTCGCGCAGCGGCTCGACCAGCTTGAAGCGCATGCGCTCGGGCAGGCCGCCGACGTTGTGGTGGCTCTTGATCGTGCGCCGACGGGCCCGACGACCGAGACCGATTCGATCACGTCCGGATAGAGCGTGCCCTGCGCCAGGAAATCGAAGCTGTCCGAGCTCGTCGCCTCGTCGTTCGAACACGTCGATGAACGTCGGCGCCGATGATCTTTCGCTTCTGCTCGGGATCGGTGACGCCGGCGAGGCGCGTCGAGAAACGTGTCCGCGGCGTCGACGAAGATGCACGCGGCAGCTGCAGCTTCTTGTAGCGCTCCACGACCTGCGTGCGCCTCGTTCGAGCCGGAGCAGCCCGTTGTCGACGAAGATGCACTGCAGGCGATCGCCGATCGCCCGGTGAATGAGCGAGGCCGCGACGGTGGAATCGACGCCGCCCGACGAGGCCGCAGACCACGCGGCCGCTCGCCGACCTGCGCCGTGATGCGCGCCGTCGCCTCGTCGATGAACGACGCGATCGTCCAGTCGCCCGTGCAGCCGCAGACGTCGAAGGCGAAGTTCCGCAGGATTTCCGTGCCGCGATCGGTGTGCGCGACTTCGGGATGGAACAGCAGCGCGTAGTAGCCGCGCTCGGGCGCTTCCATCGCCGCGACCGGCGCGTTGGCGCTGCGTGGCGACGACGGCGAAGCCCGGCGGCGCGGCGGCGACGAAGTCGCCGTGGCTCGCCCATACGCGCAGATTCGCCGGGAGCTCGTGAAACAGCGCGCGCGGATCGCGCCATCGCGACCGTGACCGGCGGCGAGGCCGAACTCGCGATGCGGCGACGGCGCCACTTGCCCGCCGAGCATGTCCGTCATCAGCTGCATGCCGTAGCAGATCCCGAGCGTCGGCATACCCCATGTCGAACACTGCCGGGTCGCACTTCGGTGCGCTCGCTGTTCGACACGCTCTTCGGGCCGCCCGACAGGATGACGCCGATCGGCTGCTTCGCGCGAATCGACGTCGATCGAGCGTGTTGAACGGCAGGATCTCGCAGTAGACCGACAGCTCGCGCAGGCGGCGCGCGATCAGTTGCGTGAACTGCGAGCCGAAGTCGAGAACGAGGATGCTCTGATGCACGAGGTCCAACCCCTCAGTTCACTTCGGCTGGCGAAGAAGAGCGTGAGGAACGTCGCGGGAAAACCCACACTGGTTGCCAGCAAGGCGGAGCCGAGCCGATGATCTCTTTCACCAGGTTGCAGGCGGAGCCTGGCTGGCTGCGAAGCCGCTATTATAAGCGTGTGGGGGCCGTTCGCACCACAACATATAGCGTGTCTGGGTCGCGTGTCTCGCTCATCCTCTCGGCGATGATCGTGCTGGCGCCGATGTCCGCCGCCGCGCAATCGCCGCGCGCCGCGGACGACGCCGCCAATCGCATCGTCGCACTCGATCCGCGGTGGACGGTCGTCCTCGACACGGCGCCGGCCGCACCCGCGGGCTTTCGACCTCGAGCTCGCCTACGTCCCGCTGAAGGGCGGCGAACTGCAGGCGATCGATCTGAATCGCGGCCTGGTGAAATGGAAAGCGACGCTCACGACCGCGCCTCACCCCGGCAACCGGCGACGGGCTCGTCTCGCCGCTGGCGAAGGTCTCATTACGGCGCTCGAGCAGCGCAGCGGTGCCACGATCTGGCGGACGCCGCTCGAGGGTGCGCTGGCCACGTCGCTCTATTGGGATGCCGGCTGGCTGATCGTGTCGCTCGAGTCGGGCGATCTCGCCGCCCTTCGCGGGGCTGGACGGGCAGATCATCTGGCGCCAGTCGCTCGGTTCCCCAGCGGCGTCCACGCCGACGCCCGCGGGCGATCCACGTGCATGTGGCGCTGCGCGACGGCCGGCTCGTGTCGCTTACCCTGTCGACCGGTGTGACGGCGTGGACGACGCCGCTCAACGAGCCGGTCACCGGGCATTTTGGCGCTGAACGACCAACTGGTCGTCGGCACGCGCGGCAATCGCGTCTACAGCATCTCTCGCTTGATCGCGGCCGCATCCGCTGGAGTCAGCGGGCCGGCGCCGACATCGCCGGCGCGCCTGTCGCCGACGAGCGCCTGATCTACTACGCCGCGCTCGACAACATGCTGCGTGCGGTCGATCGGAAGAGCGGCAACCTGCGCTGGGCGCGCCAACTGGGTCGCGTCCCGCCGCCGGTCCACTTCGCGCCGGCAACGTCGTCCTTCTGCCGCTGGTCACACCGACATCGGCGCCTTCGTCGCGACGACCGGCGCGGACTCGTTCACCATCCGCGCGGCTGGAGAAACGGGCGGCGTCCCATTCATCCGCGAGGGCGCACGGGCCGACGGCGACGCTGCTGATTTCGATGAGCCGTGAAGGCGCGCTGCAGAGGCTTCGCGCCGCGGATCGAACCGCTGCCCGCGGCGCTCAGCGTGCTGCCCGGAACGAAGATTGGTGGATGAGGGTCAGGGAGCTGATCCCTGATCCCTGATCCCTACGCCTTACTCCCCAACTGTCCGCGCGCCGCAGCAGCGACGAAGCTCCGGCTGGAAGCCGAACTTCTGCTGCAACTCTTTGAGCGGCGCGGACGCGCCGAACGTGTGCATGCCGATCGACGTGTCCGGTCCGGCCGACGTAGCGGTGCCAGCCGAGGGTCGATGCCTGCTCGACGGCGACGCGCGCGTTGATCGGACGACGGCAGCACGGCTTCCGCGGTACTCGGCCGGCTGATCGCTCGAACAGCTCCCAGGAGGGCATGCTCGACCGACGCGGCTGCTTGATGCCTTCCTTGGCGAGCTGCTCGTGCGGCGGCGACGCACAGCGACACCTCGCTGCCGGTGGCGAGGAGCAGCACTTCCGGGCGTGCCGCCAGGCGCGTCGGCGAGGACGTAGGCGCCCTTGCGCCAGCCCGCCGCCGGCGCGTAGCTTCGCGCGGTCGAGGCGTTGGCAGCGCCTGCCGGCGTGAGGATCGAGCGCACACCGGCTCGTGACGGTAGCTCAAGCGTGATCACCCGCCAGGCTTCGCGCCACCTCGTTGGCGTCGCCCGGCCGGATCGTGATCAGGCCCGGGATCGCGCGCAGCGAGAGCGATCTGCTCCACGGGCTGATGCGTCGGCCCGTCCTCGCCCACGCCGATGGAGTCGTGCGTGAAGACGTAGATGACCGGGATCTCCATGATCGCGGCCAGGCGGATCGGCGGCGCCGGCCGTAGTCGCTGAAGATCAGGAAGCCGGAGCCGTAGGGCCGCACCTTCGAGAGCGACAGGCCGTTCAGGATCGGCGCCCATGGCGTGCTCGCGGATGCCGAAGTGGAAGTTGCGCCCGCCGTAGCTGCTCGGCCTCGAAGTCGCCGGCGCCTTCGAACGTGAGCCGGGTCTTCGTGGACGGCGCGAGGTCGGCCGAGCCGCCGATCAGCCAGGGAACGTTCTGGGCGACCGCGTTCAGCACCTTCGGCCGAGCGCGTCGCGGCCCGCCACGCCCTTCGCGTCGGCCGGGAACGTCGGGATGGTCACTTGTCCCAGCCGTCGGGAAGCTGCCGGTGCTGCATGCGGAAGAGCGTCGTCGGCCTCCTTGCGGATACTTCGCCTTGTAGGCCTCGAACAGCGCCATCCACTCGCCGCGCAGCTTGCGCCCCGCGCGCCCGATGCCCGCGCGCGAAGTGCTCGCGCACGCCGTCGGGCACGAGGAACTTCTCGTTCTCCGGCCAGCCGTAGAAGCGCTTGGTCAGCCGTGATCTCTTCGTCGCCCGAGCGGCTCGCCGTGCGCGGCGTGGCGTGTCCTGCTTGGTCGGCGCGCCGTAGCCGATGTGGCTGTCCACGATGATCAGCGTCGGCCGGCCGCGTGGTCTTCTTGAAGGTCTCGAAGGCGCGGTCGAGCATCGCGAGGTCGTTCGCGTCGCCCGACGCGCGTGACGTTCCAGCCGTAGCCGATGAAGCGCGTGCGCCACGTCTTCGCTGAAGGCGAGCGTCGTGTCGCCCTCGATCGTGATGTGGTTGTTGTCGTAGATCCAGCACAGGTTGCGCGAGCTTGCAGGTGGCCGGCCAGCGACGCGGCCTCGCTCGGAGACGCCCTCCATCATGCAGCCGTCGCCGGCGAGCGCGTAGACGTCGTAGTCGAACATCTCGAAGCCGGGCCGGTTGAAGTGCGCGGCCATCCAGCGTCGCGGCGATCGCCATGCCGACGCTCGTCGCCACGCCCTGGCCGAGCGGGCCGGTCGTGGTCTCGACGCCGGACGTCCAGCGGTACTCCGGGTGGCCGGGGCACCGGCTGTCGAGCTGGCGGAAGCGCTTGATGTCGTCGAGCGGCACCGACAGCTCGCCGAGCGTCTCGTATTTCGGGTTCACCGCCTTCACGCCGGCCAGGTGCAGCATCGAGTACAGCAGCATCGACGCGTGGCCCATGGACAGCACGAAGCGATCGCGGTTCGGGCCAGATCGGATCGTCGGGGTCGAAGCGCAAGTGCCGCTGCCAGAGCGCGTAGGCCACCGGCGCCATCGCCATGGGCGTTCCCGGATGCCCGGAGTTCGCCTGCTGCACCGCGTCCATCGACCAGCGTGCGAATCGTGTTGACGCAGCGTTGATCAAGCTCCGAGTATGCAGCCGTATCGGCCGCGCCGGTCGCGCTCATGGTGATCTCCTCGATCTCGGGTCAATCCGGGGTGACGGACGGCACGCTCGCGTGCCGGCACATCATCGGTCCATTACCATCGAATTGTCGAGCGCTCGCTTGAGCCGTGTCACGCCTTCGTGAATGCGTTCCGGCGAGGTTGGAAAACGAGAGGCGCGCGAAACGATGGCCGCCGCCGTCGACGAAAAATGCGCTCCGATGACGAAGCTGACGCGCTCGCCGACGGCCTGCGTGAAGAGCGCGCGGTCGTCGATGCCCTCTTCGAATTCCGCCCAGAGGAAGAAACCGCCGCGCGGCTGCGCCCAGCGCACGCGTCCTTCCATCGTGTCGCGGAGCGCCGTCTCCATCGCGGTTCGTTTGGCTTGATAGTGCGCGCGCAGCGCCGGCGCGATTGCCCGCACGACACCACGCTCGAGGCACGCGTGGACGACGCGCTGATCGAAAACGCCGCTGCACAGGTCCGTCGCCTGCTTGGCCAGCTCCACTCGCTGCGCGATCGCGGGCGGGGCGACCATCCAGGCGACGCGGGAATCCGGGCACCAGCGTCTTGGAAATGCTGCCGAGATACACGACGCGCCCGTCGGTGTCGTCCGCCTTGATCGGAGCGCGTCTCTGCGAACGTGGTGGAGTCCTCGAAGTAGAGGCTGCCGTGCGGGTCGTCTTCGAGAATGAGCAGGTTGTGGCGCGCGGCGGCGTCCAACAGCGCGCGGCGGCGCGCCATCGACATGAGCATGCCAGCCGGGTTCTGGAAGTTCGGCGTGACGTAGACGAAGCGCGGCCGCTTCCCCGCCGACGACAGCCGCGCCATCGAGTCGTCGAGTCCGTCGATGGACACCCCGTCGTGGTCTTGAGGAACCCCGACGAGCTCCGCCTGAAGATTGTGGAACGCCGCGATCGCGCCGCTGTAGGTCGGAAGCTCCACGAGCACGACGTCGCCGGGATCGATCAGCGCGCGTCCGGACAGGTCGAGGCCCTGCTGCGATCCGGTCGTGATGATGATCTCGTCGATCGCGGCCGACACCCCGCGCGACGCGAGCTGCGCAACGACCTGATCGATCAGCGGCCGATAGCCACGCGTCGCACCGTATTGCAGGGTGTTCGCATCGTGCCGTTCGAGCAACTCCGCGCTGACCGCGCGCAGCTGTTCCCACGGGAACATCTCCGCTGCGGGATACCCGGCGGCAAACGAGATCAAGTCGGGCACGCTGGCGGCCAGCGCGCCGGTCTTGCGGATCGCCGATTCCTGGTAGTGCCGCGCCGCCGACGGAGAAATGTCTGATGGTCGATCATCCGCGACTCCTAGCCGATGCGTCGAATCTCTGCGCCACTGGTCGTGCCGCGCCCCTCGCGCAGCCCGCGATAGATGCCCAGATACGCGACGACCGCTGTCAGTCCGATGAACTGGAACACGACGCCACGCACGAGCCATGCGATGAGTTGCAACGGCAGCGCCGCGAGTCCCACCAGCGGCACGAACGCGATCAGGCCGAGCGCCGCGGTGGCGAGAATCGAGGCGGCTGTCGTCAACAGGACCAGTGCCAGGGTCGCGCCGAAGATCAACGTAATCGTTCGAAACTCCGCCCGAAACAGCCGCGTCACGCGGGCGAGCGCTTCGCGCACGGTGCAATCGTCGGTGGCGATGGAAATCTGCAGCAGCAGATACACGAAGTTGACGATGGTGATCCACCCGACGAGCGCAAGCGACGCCGCGGCGGCCACGAGCCGCCAGTCGCCGACCGGCTCGGGTCCCAGGACGATGGCGACCGAGATCAGCGTCGAGGCGAGATAGATCGCCATCAACCCGATCCCGGAGCGTCAGGTAGCGTGGAAAGAGCCGCGTGGCGCCGTTTGTGAACCGCTCCATCGAAAACTGCGTGGCGCGGCGGAATGCCGGGAGCCGCAGCGGCGGATGCTCGATCGCGCCAGCCGCGCGCTCCCCGCGATGAGCACCGTGACGGTTCCGCCCTTGACGAGGAACATCAGCGCCGACCCGCCGGTCACGATCACGGCCAGCGCCAGCAGAAATGCCGACAGCGCGATCGGCTGTGCCAGGAGCACAGACGCCATGGTCGGCACGATCTCGGTGACGGGGTGCGCAGAGCAGATCGCCGGGGTCGCCGCCAATCAGCAGGACGGCGAGAAAGACCCCGCCGACGATGGGCACGGCGAGGAGCGTCTTGAACAGCGCGTCGGCGACGAACTGCACGACGACAACGTGCCAATTCGCGGCGGTGATGAGCACACCGCGCCTGAGACTGTCTTTCAACGACAAGGGCAGCGAGCTGACGTCGCCCATACTACCGTGCGCGACAATAGCTCGACGGCATGCAGGTGCCCCATTTCCACCCTCAAATCACTTCGCGTGGCCGGATCCATCCGCTCAAACTCTCCGGTGTCTGCGGCACGATCCATCGAATGAGTGAGCTGATGGATGCTTCCCTCCAGCCAATTGTGGGGTTGCGGCGAGCGACACAGCGCGTGCTGATCGGCGGCGCGATTGCGGCGCTTGCCGTCGCGCTGGTGGGAATGGTCGGAGAACGACGCCGGTTCGGGGCCGATGCCGAGGCGGCGCGCGGCCTGATCGAAGCCGACGTGCGCGCCCAGTTCTCGACGCTCGCGGCCCGGCTGCAGGCGGCGACCGACGACCTGCGCCGGAACGACGCGGTCGTCACCGCCAGTGCGTCGCGCGACCTCGGCGATACGCGCGAGGTGTTCGATCGGCTGGCGGCGGAAGAAACCCGGCTGAATCTGCCTGGCGTCGCCCTCACGCTCTACGGGCCCGAGGCGCGTCCACTCGCCTGGGCGGGTCGTCCGTCGACGCTTCCCATCGTTCGAATCACCGGGCCCGAGGCACTCTTTCTCGCGCAGAGCCCGCTCGGGCTCCGACTGGACGCCGCGTGGCGCCGGTGGTGGAACAGCGCCCGGCCGAACGGCGCGTCGGGACCGTCGTGGCGGAGGCGCGCGCTGCCGCGCGCGGACGAGGTCGTGCAACCGCCGGACGGCTTCGTGATCGGCACATCGGTTGTGCCGGTCCCGCTCAAGCTGGGTTTCGAGAGCGCCGACCAGCCCGATAGCATCACGGTTCGCGCACCGGACGGGCAGCCGCTGGCGGTGATTGACATGCCGGCGAGCGATCTGGCTGCCGCCCGGGCGAGCTGGCGATCGGGTGTGCTCGCGGCCGAGGGCGCAGTCGTGGCCGCTGGTCTCCTGCTCCTCTGCGGCCCGCTCCTCGACTGGCGGCGGCGCCTCCGGTCGCCGCCCGGCCACATCGTCCTCACCCTGCTCATCGCCGCGATGCTGGTTGGCGCGCGCGCGATCGCCTGGAGTGCGCTGCGTCTCGCCGGTTTGGACGATCCGGCGCTGGCGCCGCGACCGCTGGCCGAGCCGCTCTGGCTCGCATTGGCCTCGCCGCTCGATTTCCTGTTCACGACGCTGGCGTTTGGCGGCGTGGTGGCGCTCGTCACGTCGAGCTTCGAGCAGTGGCGGCAAAGCCGGCGGATCCGCGTGCGCGTGATCCCCACCGCCGGCGCGGTCATGGTGGCTGTCTTCGTGCTCGTGCAACTCGCCGCCGGCGCGCTGGTCGGCGCGATGGTCTTCGGCTACGAGGAATTTCTGCGCTCGCGCCTCGCGCTGATGCCGCACGACCTGCTGCACTTCTCGGTGCGGCCATTCGAGCCGCTGCGGCTCACCGTGGGCGTCGGTCTGGTCATCCTGCACGCGGCGCTCCTCACGCTGGCGGTGCTCGTCTTCCGCCTGGCACTGGCGCGATGGGTCGTCGCTCCGCCATTTCGATGGATTCGCGCGGCCATTCCTCCTGTGGCTGGCGCCGGCCATCGCGGTCCTCGTCGTGACGATGAAGGCGTGGGAGCGGCCGCCGCTGATGCAGGCAATGTTCGTGGTGTTGCTCGCGTGCGCCGCGGCCTGGCGGCTGCGGCGCTACCGGATCGCGCTGGAGCATGCCCGCAGGCCGCGCGCCTCACCGCCCTTCTCGCCGCGCTCGCCCTCCCGTCTGTCATCTGCTATCCCTCGCTGGTCGATGCCGCGGGCCGCGCTCATCGCCAGCTGGTGGAATCGCGGTATGCGCCGGAGGTGGTGAATCAGCGGCGCAATTTGCAACAGCGCATCAACGAAACCGTGGCCCAGATCGATGCGGTGGCGGACCTGGCGGATCTGGTGAGCGCCGGCGTGCCGGCGAGAACCGGTCCGCCCTCGACCGATCTGGCGTTCCGCGTGTGGTCGCGAACAGCGCTCGCCAATCAGCGATCGACGTCGGTTGAGCTCCACGATCCGTCAGGTGCGCTCGTCAGCCGGTTCGCCCTTCAGTTGCCGCAAGCCGCCGGCTCGCAGAACTACCAGGAAGCGTCGTGCCAATGGGAAATGCTCGAGGAGGTGTTGCCGTTTTTCGCGGAGGAGCGGCGGGTGCTGCATACGGGCAAGCGGATCTGCGTCGGCGGCGACGCCGACGGCACCGATCGCAACCATCGCGTGGCCGGTTCGATCATCGTCTACGCGATGCTCGACTACAGCAACCTGTCGTTCATCTCGTCGCAGAGCCCGTACGTGGCGCTGCTCAGCGGTCGCGGTCTGTCGCCGGCGCCGCCGACGCGCGAGGCCGTGGAATTCAATGTCTACGGCTGGAGCCGGCGGCCGCTCTACATGTCAGGGCGCAACGCATGGCCGCTGGCTGAGGAGGTCTTCGAGCGCCTGCTGGCATCGCGCGAGCCGTTCTGGGCGAATGTCAGCCGCGGCGATACCGACTACGAGTGTATCTTCCTGAACGATCGCGGGGCGATCTACGCGCTCGGCTACCCGCGGGTGAGCGGGTTCGGCCATTTGATCACGCTCGCCGAGCTGACCGTTCTCGCTGCCGCGACGTACTCTGCTGCTCCTGGTCGCCGGCTTCGTCTACGGGCTCATCGCGATGCGGACGCCGGCGTCGGGCCGCGAGCTGCTGCGCGAGGTGCGCGCCAGCTTCTATCGAAAGCTGTTCATCGCGTTCGTCGCTGCGGCGGTCGTGCCAGTGCTCGCGCTGGCCCTGGTCACGCAGGCCTACATCACCGACGCTGATGCGCGACGATCTCGAGATGGAGGCGACGCGGACTGCGGCGTCGCGCCAGCCGCGTCGTCGAGGACTGTCGGCACCCTCGAAACGTCCGACGGCACCAGCACGGCGACGATTGGCGACGACCTCGTCGTGTGGCTGAGCCGCGTCATCGACGCAGGACGTCAACATCTTCGACGGCTCGGGGCTCCTGGCGTCGAGCGAGCGCAATCCTGTTTGCGTCGGGCCTGCTGCCGACGCGAACGCAGGGCGAGGTGTACACGGCGATCGTGCTCGACGGCCGTCCGTCGTCAGCCGGACGAGAAACCGTCGGCGAATACTCGTATCTGGTCGCCGCCACGCCGGTCCGCCGTGCAGAACCGCGATGCGATTCTCACGGTCCCGCTCACGCTTGCGCCAGCAGGAAATCGACGCGCAGATCGACGAGCTCGATCGCCGCGTGCTGCTGGCCGGCGGTGCTGTTCATCATCCTCGGCGCGGGCATCGGCTACTACGATGGCGGAGCGCATCGCCGATCCGGTGAATCGACTGACGCGCGCGACGGGCCGCATCGCGCGCGGCGATCTCGATGCGCGCATTCGCGGCAACATCATCGGACGAACTCCGGCGGCTGGTCGAGGCGTTCAACCGCATGGCGGCGGATCTGCAGCGTCAGCGCGAGCGAGCTCGAACGCACGCAACCGTCTCGCGGCGTGGGCCGACATGGCGCGCCAGGTGGCGCACGACATCAAGAATCCGCTGACGCCGATTCAGCTGTACGCCGAGCACCTGCGCCGCGTGCACATGGACAAGCGGCGCCCGCTCGGTCGGCGTGCTCGACGAGTGCGTCGACACCATCCTGACGCAGGTGCGTCTGCTGCGGCAGATTGCGGGCGAGTTCTCCAGCTTCGCCTCGTCGCCCACACCGCGTCCGGAGCCGACATCGCTCGGCGACTCGTGCGCGGAAGTGGTCGACAGTCATGCGCACCGCAGCCGGCCTCGCCGGCCGCGTGTCAATCGCGCCTCGACGTGCCGGAGACGCTGCCACTCCTGATGGTTGACAGAACGATCCTCGGCCGCGCGCTGACCAACATCGATCGAGAACGCGCTGCACGCGATGCCTGGCGGCGGGACGCTGACGCTCACAGCGCCGGACGACCGACGGGGCACGCGGTGCTCGCGATCGCCGACACCGGCGTCGGCATGGACCGGGCGTGCGCTCGGCCGCATCGTTCGAGCCCTACTTCTCCACGACGCGCGAGCGGCACGGGCCTCGGGCTGCACCATCGCGAAGCGGAACGTGGAGCTGAACGGCGGGCACGATCGCGGTCGCCAGCGAGCGCGGCAAGGGCACAACGGTTACCATCGCGTTGCCAGTGGCCATGCGGAACTAGAACGAAAGGGTCAGAGCTCAGAGTCTCAGAGAACGACCGATGGGCGAGCCAGACCAGAGGCATCCAATGTCTCTGAGGCTCCGAGCTTCTGAGGCTGTCCTTATCGGTGCGGTCGAGGTCAGCTTTCCGCGGGGCCGTCGGCACTTCTTGCGGTTCGGGATGCTGAGCGCCGAAGCTGCGTCTCCGCGAGCTTGTGAAGCGCGACGGCCGACGAACGCCGAGGCGAGGTAGCTCAGGCCATGAGCAGCAGCACCTCGTGCGGGTCGGTGACGATCAGCGACGAACAGCGCGGCCAGGAAGATCAGGATCTGGTAGCCGCGAACGCTCGCGCCATGCAGATCGATCGTCTTGAAGCTGCGGAAGCGGATCGGTGCTCACCATCAGCAGCGCCGGGATCGACGACGAGCAGCGATCGCCGGCAGGCGACGGCCGGAGCTGCGCGAGTCCTTCCGGGATACGCATAGACCGTCGAGGCCAGCGATGCCCGCGGCGGCCGGGCTCGGCAGGCCGACGAAATAGCGCTTGTCGGCCGATGCCGTCTGAATGTTGAAGCGCGCGAGCCGCAGCGCCGCGGCCGGTGACGAAGCAGGAAGCCGGCGGCCCATCCGAGCCGGCCGAGCGTGCTGCAGGCCCCACGCGAACGTCAGCACGGCCGGCGCCATGCCGAACGAGATGATGTCGGCGAGCGAGTCGAACTGCACGCCGAACTCGCTGGTCGTGCCCGTCATGCCGCGCGATGCGGCCGTCGAGCATGTCGAGGACGACCGCGACGCCGATGAACGGCGCGGCGGTCTCGAACTCGCCGCGCATGGCGTAGACGACGCACGCACTAGCCGCAGAACAGGTTGCCGAGCGTGAACAGGCTGGGCAGCAGCGACACGCCGCGACGGATGTCGGCGACGAGGAGCGGTGCTCACGACGCCGCTGCCGCCGCTGCAGTCCCGCGGCGTGCGTCGGCTGTCGCCAGTGTCGCCAGCGTCGTCTGCCCGCCGACGACGCGATCGCCGACCTTCGCGGCAATCGTCGCCGACAGCGGCAGGAACAGGTCGATGCGCGACCCGAATTTCATGATGCCGAAGCCGCTCACCGAGACCGACGGATTGTCCGGCACGTCAGTCGCGTCACGATCCGTCGCGCGAGAATGCCGACGATCTGCCGGCAGATGACGATCGTGCCGTTCTGATCGAGACCACACCTCGGTCCACTCGTTGAGCTCGCCGGCATCCACGCGGTAGCACGCCGGCAGGAATTTCCCGGATGAAGTACTCCACCCGCGTCACGCGCCCGGCAATCGGCACCCGGTTGATGTGGACGTCCATCGGAGACAGAAAGATGCTGATCTGCTGCCACTGCCCGGGCGGCGCTGCGGCGCCGGGCGGCGCGCCGACGATCATCACGCGGCCGTCCGCCGGCGACACGACGAGCCGCGGATCCGTCGGCGCGATCGCGGTGCGGATCGCGAAAGAAGAACGCAAAGAAGGCGGCGAGAATGCACGGCCGGGGCTGCCCAGACGACGCCGAGCCACAGCCCCAGCGCGACGGCAAGCGCCAGCGCGCCGAGGATGAAGGGCCACCCCGCTCGATCGATCATGCGGGATCGATGACACGCGACGAGGAGAAGCCGGCCGGGAGTCGGCCGGGCTAAAAGTCGGCCGCTACAGGGCGTTCCCGTAGCGGCCGACCCGCAGGCCGGCCAATCGCATCAGGTCGCGAACGCTGCGCCGGAATGACCATTCGGTGCAGACGCGCACGATGCTCTCCATCTGATCCTTCAGAGTGGAGTTTCCGCTTTCAGGGTGACTTCTTCGACGTGCTCGAATCGGACAGGTAGGGCTTTACGGTGAGCTCGTGTAGACGATCATCGAGCTCGTGATGCTTTTCGGCCAACTGGCGTTACTCCTCGTTGGTCTCGAGGAGCAGGGACTTTAAGTCCTGTGCCTCAGCCATCGTCGCCGCCTCCCTTCGGAGTCGGGTAAAGGAAATGTAAACCCGCTCCTATTTTCGGACTCTACCACCCGACCGCGACAGGATCAAGGCGTCCTCGATGGGGTTCGTGTAGTAGCTGGTACGCACCCCGGCGAGCTCGAATCCGGCGCGCTCGCTAAGCGCCGTGCCGCGGCATTCGAGCGGCGGACTTCGAGTGTCGCGTGCGGCGCGCCGAGCTTCGCCGCTTCATCGAGCACGCCTTCGAGGAGATGCGAGGCGCCGAGGGCCTCGCCCGCGCAGCTCGAGGCCGAACGGCCAGGTTGTTGATGTGGATCTGGTCGACCACTTTCCAGAACGCACAGAACGCCGCTACGGGATGGTCCGCCGTGCGCGGCGCGAAGATGAAGCACACGTCAGGACGCTGCAGCTCGCTCTCATGCACCACCTCGTCGTCGGATTGACGAACGACGCTTCTTCGATCTCCAGGACGCGGTCGAGATCGGAGGACGACGAGATGCGCTCGACCACGCTGGTCATGACGTGCGGCGCCGGAGCGCGCTCGATCTGGCATCAGGACGCCGCACATAGAGCGGCTGCAGCGTGCGGCGGCCCGGCGTGGCCCTCGGCCGCGAGGCGGCGGCCGATCGTTGTCAACGCCGGCGCGAGCGCTGCGGCGGCGCGACGATCGGCGACGCCGGCTGACCATCCGCTCGATCAGATCGCGGCACGTCAGCGCGCCGTCGCCGGCAAAGGCGATGCGAGCACTCGCTTGCACGGATTCTGAGGCGAGTTGTTCCGCCGGCAGACCAACGGTTGCTTGCCGCCGAGAGATGCCCAGCCGGAAGGCTTGGGGATGAGTCCGGCCGATAGCGGCCGGCAAACGACTCTCCACGTTGCGCGTCGCGCCACACGATCAGCGTCTCCCAATCGACGCCCGCGAGCGGCGGCGCGGCGGCGAGTGCGAGCGCGTCGAGCGCCGAGACGCCGACCACCGGCAGGCCGAGGGCAAGCGCCAGAGCCCTGAATCGCGGCGAGGCCGATTCGCAACCCGGTGAAGGCACCCGGTCCGCTGGCGACCACGAGCAGGCCGAGATCGCTCGGCCGCACGCCGGCTTCGTCGAGCGCACGCTGCATTTCGCCTGGAAGGCGCTCGCCGTGCGTTCGCGAGGCGTCACCAGCCACGAGCGCGAGCGTGCGGTCATCGTCGCTGACGGCGACGCTGCCTGCGCGAGGTGGTGGTGTCGAGCGCCAGGATGAGCACGGCGGTATGATCCTAACGCGGTCGAGGTGGGTCAGGCGGTGGGTCCGGAGGTCGGTCAGGTGGGAGCTGATGACGCAGATTGGTGGCACGAGCGAAGAACGGAGAGGCGACCGCGCCCGCCAATCTGACGCCGGCCATGCGCCAGTAGCTTCGACGCGAAGCGGCAGCACCGCAGACGCGATCGTCTTCTTCCGCATGGGCGACTTCTACGAGATGTTCTACGAGGACGCGCTGCGTGGCCGCCGCGCGCGCTCGACCTCACGCTGACGTCGCGGTCGAAGGACGTCGGCGGCACCGCGATTCCGATGTGCGGCGTGCCCTATCACGCCGGCGACGGCTACATCGCGCGGCTGGTCAAGAAGGGCCATCGCGTCGCCATCTGCGAGCAGGTCGAGGACCCGCGGAAGGCCAAGGGCGTCGTCCGGCGCGAGGTCGTCCGCGTCGTCTCGCCGGGCACGCTCGCCGACGCGTCGTATCTCGACGCGCGCGAGCCGGCGTTCCTGATGGCGATCGTCCTGCCGCCGGCACGGATCCAGGCGGACGCAGCCGCGGATCGCGTCGCGGCCGTTCGGCGCGGCGCTGCTCGACCTGTCGACCGGCGAAGTTCAGCGCCGCCGGAGTATCGTGGGCCGGACGGCCTGCGTCCCTGCCGACGAGATCGCCGTGCTGACGGCCGCGCGAGGTGCGTCGTCGCGGCGCGCCAGACGTCAGCGGTCACCGTGAAGGATCTGCCGCGAGATCGCGCGTGTCCGAGCGACCGCAGCATCGAGGCTGGACACTTCGACGCTCGCGACTGCGCGCCGAGACCGGCCTCATCGAGCAGCTGCGCGTCGACCGCGCGCTCGATGGCTTCGGCCTCGAGCGGCGCACCGGCGGCCGATCAGCGGGCCGCGGGGCGCGCTGCTCCGCTACCTGCGCGACACGCAGAAGGCCGACCTCGCGCACGTCGCGCGTCGATCAGCCTGCAAGACATCGGCCGACTGCCTGCTCGTCGATCCGATCAACGCTCGCGCACCTCGAGGTGGTCGACGGGCAGCGAGGGCGGCGCGCAGGATCGCTGCCTGCACGAGATCGATCGCACCGTCACCGCCGATGGGCGGCCGGCTGCTGCGCGCGTGGCTGCTGCGCCCGCTCTCGTGCCGCTCGAGCGCATTCGCGATCGGCTCGACGCCGTCGAGGAGCTCGCCTTCCGGACGCACGGAGCGCCGGCGAAGTTGCGGGAGACGCTGAGGCCGGTTCAGGACCTCGAGCGGCTGCGTGCGCGCGATCGCGCTCGGCACGGCCGGTCCGCGCGACCTCGTCGGCGCTGCGGTCATTCGCTCGACGCGTGTGCCGCGCGGCGCGCCCGTGCTGCGCGGAGTGTCGAGGCGCCGCTGCTGCGACAGCCTGCGTCGCGAGCTCGACGATCTGCCGGACGTGCGCGCATGGATCGAGCAGGCGAGCCGCCGGACGAGCCGCCGGCGCTGGCCCGCGACGGCGGCTTCACGCGCGACGGCGTCGACGCGGAGCTCGACGAGCTGCGCGCACATCAGCCGGTCGGGCAAGCAGGTCATCGCGGAGATGGAGGAGCAGCGAGCGCGCGCGCACCGGGATCAGCGTCGCTCAAGGTCCGCTTCAACCGCGTGTTCGGCTACTACATCCGAGATCTCGAAGTCGAACCTGCACGCGGTGCCGGCCGACTATCAGCGCAAGCAGACGATCGCGGGCGGCGAGCGCTTCACGACGCCGGCGCTTGAAGGACTACGAGGAGAAGGTGCTCGGCGCCGACGAGCGCATCCTCGCGCGCGAGCTCGAGATCTTCGAGGCGCTGCGCGCGGCGCGTCGCCGCCGAGGCGCCGCGCGTGCAGGATACGGCGCGGGCGCTGGCGACGCTCGACGTGCTGGCCGGCGCTGGCCGATACCGCCGCGATCTGGCAACTTCACCAAGCCGCACGTGCACGAGGGCGACGAGCTGGTCGGCCGCCGACGTGCGCCACCCGGTCGTCGAGCGGCTCGACCGGCGAGCGCGTTCGTGCCCAACGACGTCGACCTCGAACGGCACGACACGGCAGCTCGTCATCCTCACCGGCCCGAACATGGGCGGCAAGTCCACCTACCTGCGGCAGACGGCGCTGCTGCCGCTGCTGGCGCAGATCGGATCGTTCGTGCCGGCGCGCGACGCGAAGCTGCCGCTCGTCGACCGCATCTTCGCCCGCGTCGGCGCGTCCGACAACATCGCGCGCGGCCAGTCCACGTTCATGGTCGAGATGCAGGAGACCGCCAACATCCTGCACACCGCGACCGTCGCGCAGCCTCGTCGTGCTCGACGAGATCGGACGCGGCACCGTCGACCTTCGACGGCCTGAGCATCGCATGGGCCGTGGCCGAGCACCTGGCGACCAACCCGCGCGCGCGACCGAAGACGCTCTTCGCGACGCACTACCACGAGCTGACCGACCTGGCCGACGCGCTGCCCGGCGTGGTGAACTGCCACGTGGCGGCGCGCGAGTGGAAGGACGACATCGTCTTCCTGCGCAAGATCGTCGCCGGGCCGATCGGATCGCAGCTACGGCATCCAGGTCGCGCGGCTCGCCGGTCTGCCGCCAGCGGTCATCGCCCGCGCCAGCGAGATCCTCAGCGGCCTCGAGCGACGACGAGCTGTCGCGCGGCGGCGGCCCGACGCTCTCGAGCAGCGGCGCCGTCGGCGCACGCCCCAGCTGGCGCTGTTCGCCCAACGGCCGCCGCCAGCGGACGATGCGCGCACGACGACCGCTGTCGCGACTCAGGCAGATCGATCTCGATCGCACGACGCCGCGTCAGGCGCTGCGATCTCGCTCGCCGAGCTGCAAGGCTCGCAGACACGTAGTCCAGTCGGCAGGTGCACGCACGCGACTCGCCGGCGCAACGGCGCTCAACTCGGTGGCGACGGCTGCCCGACGGCGTCGAGTTCCGTCCTGTTTGCATTCTGCAGCTTTGCGGCTTCCATGGCGGCTGGCCGGTTGCGCGCGGCGTCGCCGCGACGCCACCGCAGGGATCGATCGTCGTAGGCGTCCTGAACCGCCGCCCAACAACCTCGACCCGCGTCGTGCTCGAACGACGAGACGTCGTCAGCGGGTCGGGCAGCTGCGTCTTCAGCTCGCCTCATGGACCTTGATGACCGGACCTGCGCGTCGCGCCGCACGGCTGGCCGATGCGGCTCGACAATCCCGATCCCGCTGACCTACGTCGCGCACGCTTCGCGGCGGGCGTGACGTTTCACGACGGGCATGAGCTCACCGTCGACGGACGTCGTCTACGTCTCACGGGCCTCCTCGGATCCCGGCTCATCTCCGCCCTTCAAAGGCGCGTTTCGCGTGCTGGAGTCCGTCCGGGCGATCGGATCATCTGTGCGCCGTCGCGCTTCCGTGCTCAGAGCCGTTCGGGGCCTTCCCGGCGCAGCTCGCGGGCGTCCCGCCCATCGTGCCGGCCGGCTCCGGCGACACGATGCGCACGTTCCCCATCGGAACCGGGCCCGTACCGTTCGTCGAGCGCCGGCGACGACGTGGTGACGCTGTCAGCGTTCGACGGACTGCCCGGGGCTGCCGAACAACGCCGGCATCGTGCTGAAAGTCGTCCCCGACGACACCATGCGGGGGCCTCGAGCTGCGAAAGGGTCGGTGGATGTCGTCGTCAACGACCTCCCGCCCGACATGGTGCACCAGCTCGAGACAGGCGACCACTTCACCGTGCAGCGCGATCCGGGGCCCGATTTCCACATCGGCGTCAACATGCGCGATCCGGTACTGCGGACGCGCGTGCGCCACGCCATCGGCTACGCCATCGATCGCGACGCGATCGTCAGTATCTGCGGCCGCGGGCTGGCCCGCCCGTCGATCGGCGTCGTGCCGCCACAAGCGTGGGCATTCGAGCCGGCGGTCACAGCTTCACCTTCGATCTCGCGCGCGCGAAAGCCCTGCTCGACGAGGCGGGCTACCGCGACCCTGATGGCGACGGGCCGCGCTGCGGCTGCGGCTGTCGCTCAAGATTTCGACCAACGAGGAAACGCGCTGCAGTCCACCGTGATCCAACAGGACATGCGGCGCGTGGGCATCGATCTCGACGTTCGGGCTACAGAGTTCGCCAGCTTTACGCCGACGTCGCTCGGGCGATTTCCAGCTCTTTCCGCTGCAGTGGGTCGGCGGCGCGCTCGCCGATCCCGGACATCCTGCGGCGCGTGTTTCATCTGCGAACAGGTGCCGCCGGCCGGGTTCAATCGCGGCTATTACAGCAACCCCGAGGTGGATCGGCTTGATCGAGCGGGGCCGCGGCCGCGACCGACGACGACGCGGCGCGCGCGAATTACGCCCAGGCGCAGCGGATCATCGCCGAGGACGCGCCGTAAATCAGCCTTTGATGCAGACCAGCGGCTGGCCGTGTCGCAAGCGGCGCTGGCCGGCATCGGCGCTGACGCCGTAGCCGAGTTCACGTTCGCGGAAGGACGTTTCAAGGCAGACCGTCGCGTCGCGGTGACCCGTTTCGAGCCCTTCGCCTTCCAGCACTTACAGCCCCCGTTACCTTCGCGCCCTTCGATGTCTTCATAGCCGATACCACTTCCACGCGAAATGACGGCTTCGCCGACCGTGTCTTCATCAGCGACGGCGAGTTCGACGCGGGTGGCGCCGGCGCGTCCGCGCCCGATTCCGGCGAGAGATCCTAGGGTAGGTGCGAATGAGCTCCGCCTGATCTTCCACGAGCCTCGGGCCGACCATCCCGATCGTGGCGTCGAACCGCAACGTGGCGAAGATGCGGCCGTTGGCGCGAAATCAGGAGACCCATGCGCGCACCTTCACGGCGGCGGCGCGCCAGTCTCGGGGCGATGCGGCGAAAGTCATCGCCCGTCATGGCTTCCAGCGGGAGCTCCGCCTGTGACGCGCGAGCATGACGGCGAGCTGCCCCGCCTGGGGCAGTATCTTTTGCCCCGCCTCCGGCGAGGCGGAAGCCTTGAAGACCAGGTGAAGAAACTTACGACTCATTCCGGAGGATTCTCGGCCTTCAAGGCGTCGCAAGCTCTACAGCTTGTCGAGTTCCTGGCGCTTCCGCCGCAAACGGCGAGTCGCCGTGCTGTTCGACAATCTGATTCAGCGTCTTCTTCGCGTCATCGTTCTTGCCGGCCAGCTTGTAAGCCCGCGCCAGTTTCCATCAGCATCGCTTCCTTGGGCACGGTCATGTCGGTGCGCTCCGACGGCTCATGTGAAGCTCGCGATGGCGGCGTCGTGGCTTCGAGCCGCGCAACTGGAGGGCTTCGGCTTGCCCAGCCGGCCCCATCTGCGGCAGCAGGCCCGAGCCTTCGGCGTTATTTGATCATGCTGCGCCAGCGCCTCGTCGTAGCGGCGGGAGCTGACCCCACGAGCACAGCGCCATGGTAGCGGGCGATGCGCCCTTCGGTCGACGGTGCGACTCAGCCGCGGTCATGAACTTCGGCAAGGCCGCTGGGCTTGGCGCTCGGTCGGATGGGTGCCAGGAGGGCTGCAACGGCACCGCGGACGCGCCGGCGGTGCCTGTTGATGGCCTGAGCACAGGCGTGACGTCGGCGCCGGTGGGACGACATGCGTGCAGACTCGACGACCATCGCCACTGCGCCAGCAGACTCTACGCCTTGTCGTCGACGCTGTTGCCGCCAGAGGATGTAGCCGCCGATCGACCCGGCGATCACGATGATTGCCAGGTCATCGCGAGGTTGCGCTGGTTGGTCGTTGCCCACTCGTTCGCCTGCTGGAGGGCGAGCAGCTCGTTGCTCTTTCGGGTGATGACGTTCAGAGGTTCTGGCAATGCGTAACT
>ERZ1370068.5477-contig-4502_pt1 | contig 24081 bp, 26 predicted proteins | sample MGYA00561227_ERZ1370068 | MGnify/ENA primary metagenome ERZ1370068 (study PRJEB38410, sample SAMEA6850437) | metagenome | study: Metagenomic assessment of the ecological functions of the soil: analysis of the soil microbiota associated with the...
GGCGCCCTCGACCGCACGCTCAACGTACAGAGAGTACGCCTCGCGTGCGGCCATCGGGCGCCGCCTCGCAGCTGGACCCTTCTCATCGCTCTAGCCGGGCTTCTCCGACAGGCTCCTAGTCTAGGCGCGGCGTCCAGCGCGCGTCCGCTCGAGCGCGAGGTCATCCGTTCCTACTGGGGTGCGGCGATCCGGCCCACAAGATCGGCACCCGCGGTTCCGGACCCCGGTTTGAGCACCACAATCTCGCCCTGGATCGGCAGGAACCCCATCAGCGCCCGAACGGTAAAGGCGTGGGTCACGAGCACGAGGGTGCCCGGTCCGCGCCACGCGGACACAATCTCTTTCAACTCGAGGAGCCGCGGCCCGCCACGCGGGGCCGTGTCCGGGACGAGGGCCCATGAGGTCTCAACAGGACCGACGGCCATGAGGCGGGCCGTTTCCAGACAGCGGCACCAGGGCGAGGACAGGATCCGGTCCACGCGCACGCCGTGGTTTCGGAAGGCCTCGCCAAGTGCTCTGGCTTCTTCGCGCCCCAGTTCATCGAGGTTCCGTTGCGTCTTGCAGTCGTCGATCTTGAAACCGGGCGGATCTCCGCCGTAGCCGGGCGGTGCATTGCCATGGCGAATCACGGCAACATGACCGCCCTTGACGAGCGCGGCCCAGGCCTCTTTGGAATCATCGGCGGCCAGACCCGGCGTGATGACTAGCGAAATGGCAAGAACGCAGAGCGCTACGCGACCGACGTGGCACAGAATGCGCGACTCAATCACGACATGCCCCTCCCGGGCCCGCGGCTCGTCCGCTACCAGCGTGCGGTCGCCAACCCGCGGCCTCTCTCCGTACGGATGACGACCGCGGCGAGCGCGCGAGCCGCAGTCCGCTCCAGCGCGCTGTTACAAGACGGCGTATGGAAATCGGCGGAGAAGCCGGCGCCAGAGACCGTTCCACTGAGGTCTCGCTGTCCTGCTCAGCGCGTTGACCGGCCGTGGCGAGCGTATGCGAGCCGGCGGTCCGGTCGAACGTGATGTTGGGCCGGCGTCGCGTCATCACTCGCGGCCTACCCAGTACGTAGGCCGGCGCCTGAGATTCATCACGGCGAGCACCCTGATGCCACTCGGCGTGATCTTGTACAAGACCGCGTATGGAAATCGGCGGAGAAGCCGGCGCCGAACCGTTCCACGGAGGATTGCTCCCGCTTCGGGGCAGCCTGATGGACTGTAGGCACCGATCGACCTCGTCGAGGAAGGCGGCGCCGAGCCCGGGGTCCTCAAGGTCGTAGTATTGTGCCGCCTCGTTCAGCTCATACTCCGCGAGCCGGTGAAACTCGGGTCGGTCCATTCATCTCAGTTTGGCCCGGGCGTCCCGAAGCACGTCGGCGGCTGACCGGCCAGAACCTGGTACCGAATCCCAAGCAGCATCGCGGCGATCGGCTTCCTCCGCCCACAGGCGCTCATTCTCCTCGTCGGACAAAGCCTCCAGGCTCTCCAGGAGTTTCTTGGCTAACCGCGCCCGGGCCTGAGGGTCCAGCTTGAGGACTTCCGCCTCGATGTCGTCGATACCCATAAGCTGAATTCTACCTCCTATCCTCAAGGCCGGCTTCGTCGGCCCAACGCCCGCGGTGAGCGGCGCGCGAAGCGCGTCCGCCCAAGCGCGGAGTTTATCTGGTAGCGCTGGGGATTCCGGCCACCCGATGTGAGACGCAGACGGCGAAACCTGTGCCACGGACATGGGCGTGCCTCCTCTTGTTTTCGCGAGGCGCCCAACCATAACGCGCCCCGCCGGACCGGGCAAGGGCGAGTCTGCACGGCGCCCGGCGGAGAAGAGCCAGCATTCACCGGCCTCCGCAGGCTCGGCGACCAGGGTCGGCAGATCACAGGGAAAAGCGGGACGTACTGAAAGCGATATCGTGATACGCGTCAATGGAGAAGATAATTCCAGGTCCCGGCCGCGAGCCGTTCTCGGAGGAGCCATGCCCATGAGCTTCAAGATCCTGCTGCTGCCCCGGACGTCGACGAGTCATGGCCGGAGAAGATCAGACGGGCGGTCCCCGGTGCCGTGGCCAAGGCCTTCCGCGATCCCCATGACGCTCTCGCCGAGATCGAGGACGCGGACGCCGTCTACGGGACGGTGCCGCCCGAGCTCTTCGCCCGGGCGAAGAAGCTGCGCTGGATCTGCGCCGCCCGTGCCGGCCTGGGCGGCGCCTGGTTCTACGACGCGCTCGTGCAGAGCGACGTCGTCGTGACGAACATGCGGGGCAGCTACAACGAGCACCTCTCGGCCCACGCCGTGGCGTTCGTGCTCGCCTTTGCGCGTCGATTCGACCACTACCTGCCTCAGAAGCAGTGGAAGAGGGGCCCGGGAATGATCGACCTGCCGACCCAGACGGTGTTGATCGTCGGCGTCGGCGGCGCCGGCAGCGAGGCAAGCAAGCTCTGCGCCGCCTTCGGCATGCGGGTGCTCGGTGCGGACCCGCGGGTGACGGACGCGCCGGCGGGCATGGCCGAGCTGTTCACGCCCGACCGGCTGGAGGAACGCCTGGGCGAGGCCGACTTCGTGATCGTGACGACGCCGGAGACTCCGGAGACGCTGGGGATGTTCAACGCCCGGCTCTTCGCGCGGATGAAGCGTGGCTCGTACTTGATCAACATCGCCCGCGGCGGCTGCGTCGTGACGGAGGATCTGATCGCGGCCCTGCAGTCCGGTCACCTGGCCGGCGCGGGACTCGACGTGGTCGCCCCGGAGCCGCTGCCGCCCGACAGCCCGCTCTGGGGGATGCCGAACGTGCTGATCACGCCCCACGTCGCGATCTCCGGCGCGCCGTATCGCCAGAAGTGGCAGGAGCTCCTGCTCGAGAACTGCCGGCGCTTCGCCGGGAACGAGCCGCTGCTCAACGTGGTCGACAAGAGAAAGTGGTACTAGCGTCAGGGCACGGTGATCTGGTGCGCCCACGGCTAGCGCGTCGCGGATGCTGAGGTCGGGGTAGCCCTTCACGCGCTTGCTCATGGCCAGGATCTCCGTCGATGGATCGAAGGCCTCACGGCCAGCGGCACCTCCGACGGGTCGTGCAGCGGGTCGAGCGCTATCGCGAGGCCGGTGTCACGCTGCCGATCCTCCGCCCCGCCGCGAGGCACCAGACCTCGCGCGTGATCGACCTGTTCGCGCCGCGGTGATCGCTCAGTCGCTCGTCACTTCGCGTCGAGCTGCGCGATCCAGGTGGCCGAGTCCATGGCCTCCGTCCCGTAGAACTGCTTCATGTACGCGAGGGCGTGCTCGTGCTCCTTCTCGTCCGGGCACGAACAGCAGTCCTTCAGCACGATCACGTCGTAGCCCCGGCACCAGGCTCCCATGACCGTGTGCTGCACGCAGGCGTTCGTCCAGGTCCCGGTCACCACGCAGGTCTTGACGTCGAGCTCGCGGAGGATCGAGTCCATGCGGGTGTTGTAGAAGCCGTCGTACATCTTCTTGGTCACGATGAAGTCCCGGTCCTCGTCGTACTCGAGGTCCTTCACGATCAGGGCCTCTTCCGTGCCGATGATCGCGTGGGGACTGGACAGCTTGAAGTGCCGGTCGATGGGGACCTCGGTCTTCTGGAAGTTGTCATTGGCGAAGACGACCGGGATGCCGTTCTCCCGCGCCTTCCGGCAGACCTTCTGCGTGTTGGCGACCAGAGGCGCCATGCGCACCGGGACGGGCAGCCCCGGCTTGGCGATGAAGAAGTCAGTGAGCATGTCCACCACCAGCAGCGCCGTCCTCGTCATGGTCGCGTCCTCCCCCGGGTTGTAGCAGAGGCGCCGGCGGTCCTCAAGGACCTCGGCCGGGCGCCGGCCTTTCCAGCCGGCGTCCGGCTCGTGGTATATGTGCGCCACTTCGCTTCGCGCCCCCGAGGAGGACGCCATGAGACGACTCACCGCCGCCGTCGTGTTCGCCATCGTCAGCGCCGTCGTGTCCCTGGCCAGCGCGCAGGAGGAGATCCGCATCGGCTTCCTGGCGCCCCTCACCGGGGCGCTCGCCAAGTCGGGCCAGGACACCGTGCGCGGGCACGAGCTGTTCTGGGAACAGCAGGGCAACAAGGTGGCGGGGCGGCCGGTGCGCATCATCGTCGCGGACACCGCCTGCAACCCCGACAACGCCCTGAGCCACGCGCGGCGTCTGGTGCACAACGAGAAGGTGCACTTCCTCGTCGGCCCGCTGTGCGGCCACGAGGGGCCGGCCGTCGCCCAGGTGAGCCGCGAGACCGGCGTGCCCGTGTTCGTGCCCGTCGCCGGCGCGGACGAGATCACCCAGTGGAAGCGGGTGCCGACGGTCATCCGCACGGGCGCCACCTCCAGCCAGACGTCGCAGCCCTTCGGGGAGTGGCTCGCCCGCGAGGGGAGCTGCAAGAACGTCACGACCATCGGCAACGACTACACGTTTCCGCACGAGGCGATCGGGGCGCGCTCGCCACGTTCAAGCAGGCCGGGGGCAAGGTCGCCAAGGTCTTCTGGTCGCCGATCGGGACGGCGGACTACGGCCCGATCCTCGCCGGCATCCCGGCGCGGCACCGACTGCGTCGTCGTCGCCGTGGTCGGCACGGACCGCCTGCGCCTGCTCGAGCAGTGGTACGACTTCGGCTATGACCGGAAGTACAAGATCCTCGGCCTGTACTGGCTGATGTCGGACGTCCTGCCCGAGGCGAGCGATCGCGCCGTCGGCCTGATCGGCGCCTCCCTCATCTGGGCCGACGGCCTCGAGACGCCCGAGGCCAAGGCGTTCATCGACGCCTATGCGCGGAAGTACAAGCAGGTGCCGTCGTGGTTCGCCGAGGCGAACTACTCCACCGGGCTCTGGACGAAGCTCGCCATCGAGGCGATCAAGGGCAAGGTCGAGGATCGCGCGGCGTTCCTGGACGCGGTCCGCGCGACGAAGGTCAGGGCGCCGCGCGGCCCGCTCGCGCTCGACAAGTACGACAACCCGATTCAGAACGTCTACATCCAGAAGGTCGTGAAGCAGAAGCACCCCGTGCTCGGCGAGGTCAAGGTCAGCGTGCCGGTGAAGACGTACGAGGGCGTTTCCCAGTTCTGGACGTGGAAGCCCGAGGAAGTGCTCGCCCGGGGTCCCTACGCTCGCCAGTGAGCTGACGAGGGAGGGGGCCAGGCGCCCCTCCGACGTGACGTGACCTTCCAATGACTCGTGGACTCCGTGGATCCTCCAGGCGCTGAACGGTATCTCGATGGGAGCGCTGCTGTTCCTGCTCGCCTCGGGCTTCACCCTCACCTTTGGCCTCGGGCGGGTCGTCAATCTCGCACACGGGGCCTTCTACCTGCTCGGCGGCTACCTCGGGCTCACCGTGTTGCGGGCGACGGGAAGCTTCTGGCTCGCCCTGGTGGCGGGCGGCGCCGGCATCGTGATGGTGAGCTGGGCCTGTGACCGCTTCCTGATCCGGCGGACCCGCGAGAACGTCCTCGGGCAGGTGCTCCTCACCGTCGGCATCGCCTACGTGCTGGCCGACGTCTGCCTGGCCTTCTGGGGCGGCAGCCCACTGCGCGTGCCGCCCCCGAGTTCGCGCGCGGCCCCATCGACCTGCCCGGCGGCATCGTCTACCCGCGCTACCGCTTCCTGCTCATCGTCTTCGGCGTCCTCGTCGCCGGGGTCCTGTGGCTTCTCTACTCCCGCACCCAGCTCGGCGCCCTCGTCCGCGCGGGCGTCGACGACCGCGAGATGGTGGACGCGCTCGGCATCGACGTGGACCGGCTGTTCGCCCTCGTCTTCGCTCTCGCCGCGTTCCTCGCCGGGCTCTCCGGCGTCGCCGGCGGAGCCTTTCTCACGCTCTACCCGGGCGCCGACTGGGACATCCTCGCGTACGCGCTGGTGGTCGTGATCGTCGGTGGCCTCGGCAGCCTCGAGGGCGCGATGATCGGCAGCCTCATCGTCGGCCTCATCGACGCCTACGGGCGCTGGCTCCTCGCCGGAGTTCTCGTACTTCATGGTCTTCGGGCCGATGGCGCTGCTTCTGCTGGTGCGGCCGACCGGCCTCTTCGGGCGGGAGGCGTGACCTCGCCCTCGGCCCGCCCGGCCGTGCGGGCCTGACGTGGCGCGCCTCGCGATCCTCGCCGTCGCCGTCCTGGCGCTCGCCGCGCCGTGGCTCCTCGGCATCTTCTGGATCAGCCTGATCACCCAGATGCTGATCCTCGGCCTGCTCGCCCTGAGCGTCGACCTGCTCAACGGCCACACCGGCATCCTGCCCATGGGGCACGCGGGCTTCTTCGCGGTGGCGGCGTACGCCACGGCCATCCTCGAGGTGCGCCACGCCCAGGGCTTCTGGGTTTCGGCGGCGGGCGGCGTCCTGGTCGCCGTGCTGCTCGCCGTCGTCTTCGGCCTTTCCGTGCGCACGAGCGGCGTGTACTTCATCCTGCTGACGCTGGCCCTCGGGCACATCGTGTGGGGCGTGGCCATGCGCTGGACCACCTTCACGGGCGGCGAGAACGGCGTGAGCAATGTCCCGCCGCCGGCCGTCGCCGCCGTGCGCTTCGCCGATCTCTCCGTCTACTACTATCTGGTGCTCGTGGTGGTCGTCGCGTGCGGTCTGGGCTACCACCGGCTCGTGCGCTCGCCGTTCGGGCTGGCGCTCCGGGGCATCCGCGAGAGCGAGAGCCGCATGCGCGGCCTCGGCTACAACGTCTTCGCGCACAAGTACGCGGCGTTCGTCATCTCCGGAGGGCTCGCCGGCGTGGCGGGCGTCCTGTACGCGTACTGGAACCGCTTCGTGTCGCCGGCGGCGGCGACGTTCCACGCCTCGGCGGAGGCGGTGCTGATGGGCATCCTCGGCGGCACCGGCACGATCCTGGGTCCGTTCATCGGCGCCGCGATCATCCTCGGCATCCGCAACTGGGTGAGCGGCTACGTCGGCTGGTGGACGTCGGTGATGGGCCTGGTGTTCATCGCCACCGTGCTGTGGGCGCCGCACGGCCTGCTCGGGCTCGCGCGGGAGATGCGCGGACGGTCCGCCGCCCGGCGGGCGTCGCCGCCGCCCGCGGCGGCTCTGGACCAGAACCCGGCGGCGGACACATCCGCGATGACGGGGCCGGCAGGCCAGGAGCTTCCGGGAGCCGCACCGCGGTGATCTCTGCGGCGTCGCCCGATGCCACAGCAGCGCTCGCGCTGGAGATCGTCGACCTCCGCAAGGCCTTCGGCGGCATCCATGCCGTCGACGGGGTCTCGATGCGCATCCCCACAGGACAGCGGCGCGCGATCATCGGGCCCAACGGCGCCGGCAAGACGACCCTGTTCGCGTGCCTGACTGGCGCCCTCCGGCCGACCGCCGGCCGCATCGCCCTCTTCGGGCGCGATGTGACGGGCGTGGCCGAGCACCGGCGCGCGGCGATGGGTGTGGGGCGCACGTACCAGATCACCAACGTCTTCCCCGGCCTCACCGTCCTCGAGAACGTGCTCCTGGCCCTCCACGGGACGAGTCCCCGCAAGTGGGTGATGTATCGCCCGGTCGATCGCTACCGGGAGGCGCGCGACCGGGCCCTCGCGGCCCTCGAGCGCATCGGGCTCGACGGGCGGAGCGGCGTGCCCGTGCGCCAGCTCTCCTACGGCGAGCGCCGCCAGCTCGAGCTGGCCCTGGCCCTCGTCGGCGAGCCGCGGGTCCTGCTCCTCGACGAGCCGGCGGCGGGGCTGGCGCCGGCGGAGCGCGTGCGCGTCGGCGAGACGATCGCCGCGATCGACCGCCGCGTCACGGTGGTGCTGATCGAGCACGACATGACGATCGCGCTCGGACTGGCCGACCACGTCACCGTGCTGCACCGCGGGCGCGTGATCATCGAGGGCCCGCCCGAGCCTCGTGCAGGGCGACGCCCAGGTGCGCGAGGTCTACCTTGGCCACGTCTGAGCCATACCCCGCTGCCGCGCACCCGGGCGCACGCGCGGCGGACGCGGCGCTCCTCGCCGTCGACGACATCCACACGTACTACGGCGACTCCTATGTGCTCCAGGGCCTGTCGCTCGCGGTGCCGCGCGGTCAGATCGTGGCGCTCCTCGGGCGGAACGGCATGGGCAAGACGACGCTGATCCGCTCGGTCGCCGGGCTCACGCCGCCGCGCGCGGGGACGATCGCCTTCGACGGGGTGCCGATCAGCGGGCTCCGGCCCCATGCCATCGCCCAGCGCGGCATCGGGCTCGTCCCTCAGGGCCGGCGCACCTTTCCGTCGCTCACGGTCCGCGAGAACCTCCTGCTGCCGACGAGCGTGCTGGCGGGACGCCGCGCGGGCGCGGGGGCCAACGACGAGCGCTGGACGTTCGAGAAGGTGCTGCGCGAGTTCCCCAACCTGGCCGAGCGCGCCGGCCAGCGCGCCCGGCATCTGTCGGGCGGCGAGCAGCAGATGCTGGCGATCGGCCGCGCGCTCATGTCGAACCCGCGGCTCATCCTGATGGACGAGCCGTCGGAAGGGCTGGCGCCCGTCATCGTGACGCAGCTCGGGGAGATCATGCGCGGCCTGCGCGCGCATGGCCACTCGATCCTGCTCGTGGAGCAGAACGTGAGCCTCGCCCTCGCCGTCGCGGACTACGTCTACGTGCTGGCCACGGGCCGCGTCGTCCACGAGGGGCCGATCGCCGACATCGCGCGCGCGCCCGAGCGGCTGGGCGAGCACCTGGGGCTGTGAGGGCGGGAGCGCACGGGAGAGAAGGCCCATGGTCGATCGCCTGTCCGACGGACTGGCGCGCGCAAGTCGTCGCCTACGGCCGCTCGGCGCCCGCGGCGGAGACTCGAGCGAGGCGCGCGCGCTCGAGCTCCGCCATCCGCCGGTAGGGATCGGCGCCCAGCTCGGCGGCGAGGGCGTCCACGGATGCGAGCGCCCGTTCGAGCGCGGCGCGGTCCGGGACGGGCTCCGAGGCAAGGAGGCGGATCTCCGCCAGCTCGACGTCGCAGGCGCTGAGTCGCCAGCCCCGTCCCCGCTCGACCGTCGCCGCGCGCTTCGGCGAGGAGCGCGTGCGCTCCGGAGCGGTCGCCGGCGGCGCGCCTCGCGTCCGCCAGCGTCGCCAGGATGCGCGGCTCGTACCACAGCGCGGTGTGCCTCGTGCGCTCGAGACGGAGCGCGGCATCGAGGGCGCGCGTGGCGGCGGCGACGTCGCCGGCCGCGAGCTCGGCGGCGCCGAGAAACGCGGCGGCCTCGACCCGGGAGAACGGGCTTCCGCGCTCTTCCGCCAGCGCGACAGCGCGGCGGCCGTGTGCGAGCGCGCCGGGGAGATCGCCGCGCAGCCGCAGCACCTCGCACAGGAATCCGTGCGTCCCGTACAGGGCATGAAGTGCTTCATCCTTCTCGTCGGCGAGGAGCGCTTCCAGGCCGGTCTGAGCGTCCGCCGCCTTCCCCAGGTAGGCGCTCGCCAGCGCCCACCAGATGCGGCAGAAGGCGGGTGCGGTGGAGCGCCCGAGCGCCTCCCGCAGCCCGGCGACCCGGGCGAGCTCGGCCAGGGCTCGCCCGGCGGTGGCCCGCGCGGGATCGAGGCGGCCGACCGCGAGCTGCGCGTGCGCCAGCACGGCGCGCATCTCGAACGCGAGCACCGCGTCGTCGGATCCCGCGGCGAGCTCCTCCGCTCGCTCCGCACATGCGAGGTACTGCGCCACGTCGCCCGCGAGCCCGCACAGGCGTCCGTAGGACGTGAGCAGGAACGCGTGACCCGCCCGATCCCCCAGTCGCTCGGCGACCGCGCGCGCCTCCTCGAAGAGATCCTGGGCCAGGCGCTCCTCGATGCCCGCGATGCGGCCGATCTCGAGCAGCGCGATGCGCGAGGTGAGCTCGAGCGTCAGGGTCTCGCGGGACTCCGGAAGAGCGGCGAGAAGCGCCGTGACCCTGCGGCAGTGCCTCGCTCCATGCGCCGGATCGCTGCGCGCGACGCGCCGGCCCGCGTGCTCGTGCCAGCGCGCGGCCTCGAGATGCTCGCGCGCCTCCTCGAAGTGATGGGCGAGGAGCGCGGCGTGCGCCGGGGCCGCGGATCCGTGGATCGCGAGCAGCGCTCGCGCGACGGCGGCGTGCGTCCCGCGCCGGCGATCCAGGAGCTGTGTGCGGTAAGCCACCTCGTGCGTGAGCGGATGCCGGAAGGCATGCTCACCCGGAAGCTCCGCCGGACGCGAGGAGCTCGGCCGTCACGAGCCGCTCGAGCGACGCGGCGAGCTCGGCTCCGGGCAGATCGACCACGGCGCGCAGCAGCTCCGTCGGCACGTCGTCGCCCGACCACCGCCGCGGCCTGGAGCACGTCCTTGTCGCGCGGCGCGAGCCGATCGATGCGCGACGCCAGGACGGCCTGGACGGTCTCGGGCAGCGCGATCTCCTCGACCTGGGCGGCCGGCGCGTACGCGCCGCGCTCGCCGCGCAGCGCGCCGCGCTCGACGAGCGAGCGAACGATCTCCTCGACGAAGAGGGGATTGCCGCTGGGCCCGGGCCTCGATCCGGGCGCGGAGCGGCGCCAGCGCCGGGTCGGGTCCGAGCCAGTCGTCGAGCAAGGTCGAGGCGTCCCGGGCGGCGAGGGCGCAAGCGAGAGATGCTCGACCCGGCCGGCCCACGCGGGCCGGTACTCGGGCCGCGTGGTCGCGAGCAGCAGCGCCCTGCTGCCGGCCGACTCCGGAGCCAGGAGCCGCGCCGGTGAGCATCTCCAGCGCCGGCGTCGCTCGCCGGGTCGAGACAGTACAGGTCCTCGATCCAGAGCAACGATGGGCTCGCGCTCGAGCGCGAGCCTGGATCAGATCGCCGAGTGACTGGAACAGACGCGCGCGGCGCGCCTCGGGCTCCAGCTCCGACGGCGCCAGCGCGGGATCGGGCGCGCCGAGAAGCTCGAGCCAGAAGGCCAGCGCGATCGGGTCGACGGGCGGCGACGCTCGCCAGACCGCGCCGCACGGCGCTCTCGGACTTCCGCAGCCGAGGCGCCTTCGTCGACGCCGAAGAGACCGCGCGCGAGCTCGACGATCGCGTGGAAGGGGAGCATGCGCCCGTGGGAGAGCGCGCGGGCTTAGTGGAGCGCCACACCGCGGGAGCGCTCGACGAGCTCGTGACACAGGCGGCTCTTTCCCGCGCCGGGCTCCGCGGTGATCAGGACGACCTTCGGTCGACCGGACCGCGCCTCGTGCAGAGCCCGCTCGAGCAGCGCGAGCTCATGCTGGCGGCCGACGAAGCGCGAGAAGCCGCGCGCGCGTGAGCGCTCGAGGCGGCTCCGGATCGGACCCGGGCCCCGCAGGTCGAACACCCGCACGGGAACGCTCGCGCCCTTGAGGCTCTGATGCCCGCGGTCGACGAGCTCGAAGAAGCCCGAGGCGAGCCGCGCGGTCTGCTCGGTCACGGTCACGCCGCCCGGCGGCGCCAGCTGCTGCACCCGGGCGGCGAGCCCGACGACGTGGCCCTGCGCGGTGTAGTCCATGCGCAGGTCGTCGCCGATTCGCCCGACGACGACCTCGCCCGAGTTGAGGCCCATCCGCACCGCGAAGTCGAGCCCGCTCTCGCGCCGCACGTCCTCGGCGAGCGCCCCGAGCTCGCGCGCCAGGTCGAGCGCGGCCGCGCAGGCGCGCTGCGGCGTGGTCCTCGTGGGCGATCGGGGCGCCGAAGAGCGCCATGATGCCGTCGCCGGTGTACTGGTTGATGGTCCCCTCGTAGCGGTGGACGCCGTCGGCGAGGATCCGGAAGAGGCGATCGAGGAGGCGATGCCATTCCTCGGGATCGACGCGCTCGGCGAGCTCCATCGAGCGCGCGACGTCGGCGAAGAGGACGGTGACCGGCTTGCGCTCGCCCTCGAGCGCGCTCTTGGAGGCGAGGATCTTCTCGACGAGGTGGCGCGGCGTGTAGGCGCGAGGCTCGGGGGTGGCCGCCGGCGCCGCCAGGCGCGTGCCGCAGGCGTTGCAGAACCGCGCCTCGGCGGGGTTGTCGTGTCCGCAAGATGGGCAGCCCATGGAGTCCAGGCCATTCTATACATGGTGAGCATCGTGGCGATCCTTGACAGCGCGTCCGCTGCCCGCCGATAATCAACCGAACGTTTAGTTGATAGAGGTCGGCGAGACCACCCCAGCATGAAGGCGTCACGGGCGCACCCCAAGAACGGAGCCGGCCGGCGCCGGGACGCCGCCCGCACCCGCGACGCGCTCATCGCCGCCGGGACGGGACTCTTCGCCGAGCACGGCTACGACGGCGTCCCGGTCGCGACCATCGCCGCGAAGGCCAAGGTCAACAAGGCGATGATCAACTATCACTTCGGCGGCAAGCGGAACCTGTACGTGGCGATCGTGAGCGCCACCTTCTCCGAGATCGTGTCCCGCGTGGAGGCGCTCGCCGACTCGTCGCGGCCGGCGCCGGACCTGCTCCGCGACCTCGTCGCCATCGTCGGGGACACGGCGACGCGGCGCTCGCCGCACTTCTGCACGATGATGCTGCGCGAGGTCCTGTCCGGGGAAAGCACCTCGAGCTCGCGGTGCTGGCCAAGCCGGCGCGGGTGCTCGGCGCCGTGCAGCGCATCGTGGAGCGCGGCGTCCGCGAGGGGACGCTTCGCCCGGTCGATCCGGTGCTGACCCATCTCAGCATCGTCGGCAGCCTGGTGTTCTTCTTCGCGACGGCCGGCTTCCGGGAGCGCGTGCTCGCGAGCCGACGGCCGCTCGGGCTCAAGCCTCCCACGCCCGCGGCCTACGTCAATCACCTCCAGGAGATGATCACGCACGGGCTCGCCACCGCGCGGCGGCTCGAGGGAGCAGGGCATACGCCGAGTCCGAGGCTTCCGGAGCGCGCGCGCCACGCGCCGAGGACTCGCCGCGCATGACCGCGTCGAACCCGCGGCGCCTTCGATCGCGCCCGCGCCGGCTCGCCGCAGGCGCCGGCCGATCGTCCTCGCCGGAGTGCTCCTCGTCCTGGGCCTGGTGGCGATCGCCGGGTGGCGCTTCTTCCTGGCCGGGCCCGCCGTGCCTGCCGGCGTGATTGCCGTGAGCGGACGAATCGAGGGGGACGACGCCTCGGTCGGGGCCAAGACGTCCGGGCGGATCCGCGAGATCACCGTGCGGGAGGGCGACGAGGTCACGGCCGGACAGGTCATCGCCGTGCTCGACGACGCGCAGATCCGCGCCCGCGAGCAGCAGTCCGAGGCGGCCGTTCGCCAGGCCGAGGCGCGGCTCAGGGTCTCCCAGCACCAGATCACCGTGCTCAACGAGCAGCTTCTCCAGAGCGAGCTCGGCGTGGATCAGTCGCGCGCCGACGCCCAGGGCCGTGTCGACGAGGCCGAGGGGCGCCTCGCCACCGCCGAGGCCCAGCTCGCGCAGGCCGAGGCCTCGTACACGCAGGCAAAGTGGGAGCGCGACGCCTACGCGCGGCTCAGCGAGATGGGCCTCGTCGCGGTGATGGATGCCAAGCTGAAGGAGAGCACCGAGCAGGCCCAGGCGGCGACCGTCACGGCGGCCAGGCGCCAGGTCGAGGCCGCGCGCGGGGCCATCACGACCGCCCGCGCCAACCTCACCAATCCGGCGATCCGCTCCTCGCAGGTGGCGGCGGTCCAGGGCCAGATCCTCCAGGCTCAGGCCGACATCGCCGCCTTGCAGGCGGACGCCGAGCGGGCGCGAGCCCAGCTCGACGAAGCGCGGGCCAACCAGAGCGACCTCACGGTCGTCGCGCCGTTCGCGGGCACCGTCGCCACGCGCACGGCGGAGCCGGGCGAAGTGGTGATGGCCGGCACGCCCATCGTCACGCTCGTGAACCTGGGCCAGGTCTACTTGCGCGCGTTCGTGCCGGAGGGCTCGATCGGGCGCGTGCGCGTGGGCCAGCCGGCGCGGGTGTACCTCGACTCGGCGGTGACGACGCCCATCGACGCCACCGTGTCCCGCATCGATCCCCAGTCGTCGTTCACGCCCGAGAACACGTATTTCCGCGAGGACCGGGTGAAGCAGGTCGTCGGCGTGAAGCTGCAGATCCGCGGCGCCACGGGCTTCGCCAAGCCGGGCATGCCCGCCGACGGCGAGATCCTCGTGGACGGCCGCGAGTGGCCCGCCCGTCCGACACACCGATGACACCGCCCGCCATCCAGATCCGGGGTCTCGCGAAGCGCTACGGCGCCATCGAGGCGGTCCGGGGAATCGACCTCGACGTGTCGGCCGGCGAGATCTTCGGGCTCATCGGCCCGGACGGAGCCGGGAAGACATCCACGTTTCAGATCCTGGGGGTGTGATGGAGGCGACCTCGGGCACCGCCGGAGGTGTTTGGCCGGCCGGCGCGTGGCGCGCGTGCCTTCGTCGGCTATCTCACGCAGGCGTTCAGCCTGTACCCGGACCTGAGCGTGGCGGAGAACCTCCGCTACGTGGGCGCTCTCCGCCGCGTGCCGCGCCCGCAGATCGAGGAGCGCGGGCGTCGCCACCTCACGATGTTCGGGATGGAGCCGTTCACGGATCGGCTCGCCGGCCGGCTGAGCGGCGGGATGAAGCAGAAGCTGGCGCTGGCCTGCGCGCTGATCGCCGAGCCCCGCATCCTCCTGCTGGACGAGCCCACCACCGGGGTCGATCCGGTGTCGCGCCGGGAGTTCTGGGATGCCATTGTCGGGCTCTCGAGCCAGGGCATGACGATCCTCCTCGCGACCCCGTACCTCGACGAGGCCGAGCGATGCCACCGGGTCGCGCTCATGCACGAGGGGCGCATCCACCGGATCGGCGCGCCGGCCGAGGTCCGCGGCGGCCTCGGGCTCGAGCGGCTCGAGGTTCGGGCCACCGATCTCCGCGCCGCGCAGGCGGTGCTCGCGAAACACGCCGGAACCGCCGATGTCCAGCGGTTCGGCGACCGCCTCGACGTGATGGTGCGCGACGTCGGCGAGGGAGAGCGGGCGGTCCGCGAGGCTCTGGGCGCCGCCGGTCTCGTCGTGTCCGAGGTGCGCCCCGCGGCGCCCACGCTCGAGAACGCGTTCGTCTCGATCCTGCGCGACCTCGAGGGTGATGCGCCCGTCCCCGACTTTCCCCGCGACCGCGACCAGGCCCGCCCCGACGGCGGCGTGGCGATCGGCGCCCGGGCCCTCGGAAAGAGCTTCGGTGGCTTCGAGGCCGTGAAGGGTGTCGACCTCGAGGTGGGCTACGGCGAGGTCTACGGCCTCCTCGGCGCCAACGGCGCCGGCAAGACCACCACGATCAAGATGCTCTGCGGCCTGATCGAGCCGAGCGCGGGAGACGTGAGCCTCGCCGGCGAGCGCGGCCGGCTGCGCTCGGAAGGCGTGCGGCAGCAGGTCGGCTACATGTCGCAGAAGTTCTCGCTCTACGACGATCTGAGCGTCGACGAGAATCTGGACTTCTTCGCCGGCGTCTATGGCGTGCCCCGGGACCGGAGCGCAGGCGCGGAAGCGCTGGGTCCTCGACTTCGCGGGCCTCGCCGGCCGGGGCAGTCAGCTCACGAGCAGCCTGCCGGGCGGATGGAAGCAGCGCGTGGCCTTCGGGGCGGCGATCATGCACGAGCCGCGCGTGCTCTTCCTCGACGAGCCGACCTCCGGGGTCGATCCCATCGCGCGGCGCGCCTTCTGGGCGCTCATCAACCGGCTCGCCGACGAGGGCACCGCCATCCTGGTGACCACGCACTACCTCGAGGAAGCCGAGCAGTGCAACCGGCTGGGATTCATGGTCGCGGGCGCGCTCGTGGCCGAGGGCACGCCGACCGGCGTGAAGGCCGCCCAGGGCGGGCGCGTGCTGGAGATCCGCACCGATCTCCCCCAGCGAGCCCTCGCGGTGCTCAAGACCGAGACGGAGCCCTGGCGCGTGTCGCTCTTCGGCGATCGCGTCCACGTCATCGTCGAGGGCGACGCGCGGGCGGCGGCGCGCCGGCTCGCGGCGCGCTTGGAGCGCGAGGCGATTGCGCGTCCTCGAGGCGCGGGAGCAGGACTACTCGCTGGAGGACGTCTTCCTGGCCATCGTCGAGAAGAGCCGGCGGGCCCAGGACCGGACGGCGGCCTGACCCATGCGCCGCATCCTCGCCCAGGCGCGAAAGGACCTGACGCAGCTCGTCCGGGATCGGCTCGCGCTGACCCTCGCGCTGGTGTTGCCCGTCTGCCTCACCGCGCTGCTCGGCACGTCGATCTCGCTCACGGTGACCGACATCGCGCTGGTGATCCAGGATCTCGACCAGACTCCGCTCTCCCGCCAGTATGCGGACGCCTTCCGCAGCTCGCTCACCTTTCGGATCGTCGCCTTGCCTCCCGCCGCCTCGCCGGAGAGCGCGCTGTCCGCGGGGCGGGCCCGGGGTGCCCTCATCATCCCGGCGCACTTCGCCAGGGAAATCCGCCGGGGAGGGATCGCACAGGCCCAGGTCCTCGTGGACGCCACCGACACGAACACCGCCCTGCTCGTCCGGGGCAGCGCCGGCCAGATCACCCGCGCCTTCATCATGCAGCTCGGCGCGGCGCAGTCGGCGCCCCAAATCCGGACGGCCACGCGGGTGTGGTTCAATCCCGGGCGCGAGCCGCGGAAGTTCTACGGACCGGGGATGCTCGTCCTCTCCCTGTCGATCTTCCCGACCGTGCTCGCCGCGCTCGCCATGTCGCGCGAGGGGAGCAGCGAACCATCCTCCAGGTCTACGCGTCGAGCATCTCGGCCCACGAGTTCCTGCTCGGAAAGATCCTCGCCGGTGCGATCGTCGGCCTGGCGGCCTGGCTCCTGCTCATGGGCCTCATGTTCACCCTGTTCGGCCTGCGGCTGGCCGGTGATCCGACGCCCTTGCTCGTGGCCAGCGTGCTGTTCGTCTTCTGCGTCGTGAGCTTCGGCACGCTCGTCGGTGCCGCCTTGCCCAATCAGGCCGCGGCCGTCCAGGCCGTGGGCCTCGGCGGATTCCTCCTCGCCTTTCTCCTCTCCGGGCTCATCTTCCCCATCGAGAACATTCCCCCGGCGCTGTCCTGGATCTCCTACCTGGTCCAGGCGCGCTACTTCATCGCCGTCGTGCGCGACGCATTCCTGCAGGGAGGCGGCTGGCCCGCCGTCTGGGGGTCGGTGCTGATGATCGGCGTCATCGGGCTCGCCTTCTACGGGCTCGCGTGGCGGACGATGCGCCGCATGCAGGTGAAGGCATGAGCCGACTCGTCATTGGACGCTTCTGGGGTCGCTTCTGGGCGCTCGTGCTGAAGGAGCTCCGCCAGATCCGGCGCGACCGGCGCCTCGTGATCTCGCTGATCCTGCCGCCCGCGATGCAGGTCCTGCTCTTCGGCTTCGCGCTGGACGCCGAGGTGCGCAACATGCGCCTGGGCGTCGTGGACGACAGCCGCACCGCGGAGAGCCGCGAGCTCATCTCGGTCCTGACGGAGAACCGGACGTTCCGGCTGGCCGGCGTCTATCCGACCACGGCGGTGCTGGCGCAGGCGCTCGGCTCGGGCCAGCTCGACGTCGGCGTGGTCCTGCCGTACGACTTCGCCAAGCTCCGCGCCCGCGGGCGGCCCGTCACCGTGCAGATCTTGCTGAATGGGGTGAACGCCAACACCGCCCAGATCGCCCAGGGACACGTCGAGGGCGCGCTCGCCTGGCTCGGCAGCCGGACCGACAGGAACCCGTCAGCCGCGCGACTGTCGGGATCCACGGAGGCGGGGTCCGCGGGGGCCGATTCGATCGCCGACGGCGACGTGGCCGCGAGCGCCGCCTCGCGGGCGCGGCCACCCCGCGTCGAGCTCCGGGCGGCGTTTCTCAACAATCCCGGCCTCGTGAACGCGTGGTTCATCGTGACCGGCGTGTTCGGGACCCTGATCATCCTGAACGGATCGCTGGTGGCCGGCGCGACGATGATCCGCGAGAAGGAGCGCGGAACGGTCGAGCAATTGCTGATGACGCCGGCGAGCGCGCTCGAGGTCGTCGCCGCCAAGATCGCCCCGCTCTTCCTGCTGCTGATGGGGATGGTCGGCTTCGTGCTGACGCTGGCGCGCCTCGTGTTTCACGTCCCGTTCCGCGGCAGCCTCCTGCTCGTCGTGACCGCCTGCGCCTGCTGTGTCCTGACCGGCATCGGGATCGGCACGTTCGTCTCGACCCTCGCCCGGTCCGCCAGCCAGACCCAGCTCATCAGCTTCTTCGTCAATCCGCCGCTCGCGATGCTGTCCGGGGCCTTGACCCCGATCGAGGCCATGCCGAAGTGGGTCCAGCCGTTGACGCACCTGAACCCCATCGCCCACTTCGCCATCATCGCCCGCAGCGTGCTGGTGAAGGGCGCGGGGCTCGACGTCGTCTACCCGCATCTCCTCGCCCTGGCGGCCTTCTCGATCGTCCTCGTCGGCATCAGCGCCTGGCGGTTCCGCGGGCAGCTCAGCTAGCTCAACGAACGGAGACGGTCAACCGAAGCGGATCGCTACCGAGCGAAGCGAACGGGCCAACAGCTTCGCTGGCCAGGCCCACTTCGAGGATGTGGTTTCCCGGCTGAACAGGAAGCGGGATCTCCAGGTGAAAGGTATACCGTTGGCCGGGGAACACTTCATAGCCAAGGCGCACCAGGCTATCCACCGCATCATCTGAGGCTCTGGTGCCAAGCCAACGGCACTGCAACGTCACCTCGCCGTTGCGAGACGCGCTCGAGAGCCAGATCGCTTCTCCCTGGTTGATCGCGGTCACCGCCAGTCGCATGAAAGTGGCGCGAGATCCCTGAAGTTGTCCGCGCGGGCGCTCGATTTCATAGGCGGCAACGAGAGATGCCCCGGCCGATCACCGGATGTCGAGTCCGCCCGCCATCACCGTAACGCTCTGCGCCGGAGCGACCAGCCCCATGGCGGGGATCGATACGCGCAACATGTATCGCCCGGCCCCGGGAGCATGCGCGCGCAGTGATACGGGAATCTCTTCGTCAGCGGTCACGACAAGCGGAAGGGCTACGCGAACCTCCTGACGGATTGTTCGGCCGCCACCGTCGCGTTCCCATTCAAGGATGACGGTTGACAAGCTCTGAGGTCGTCGTTGCACCCAGGCCGCTCCCCTGTCGCTCGTACGCGCAAGCCAAGGCGGGTCTGGCGCCCGGCGGGCAGCATCGGAGGGATGGCGACATCGATGCTCAAGGACGCGGCCGCCACCGACGTGCCCCCGATGCCGTACGCCAGATCCTCGCCAAACGCGGCGACGCGGTGCACGGATCCTGCCTCCTCGGCGACACGAAGGCGCGCTAGCTGATCGACTGATACGTGGCCGGTATGGACGACAATCGTGCCGAGCCCGATTGCCGCCGCATACTGCAGGGCCCTCGGCGCAGGAAACGTCGCGAGAACCGCACGGAGATCGTCGTGTATCGGAGGCATGAATCCGCTGCGGCCATTGACGATCGGACGCCAGTGAATGGTACTCAGGAGCGAGTAGCGCTGGTCACTCGGCGGATCGAGTGGCAGCTCGAGCAGTGGGCCGGTCCCGGTGCTCGCGAGCCATGAATACACTCTCGGCACTTCAGGCTCCGTCGGCGAGGTCACGAGAGGTAGCGGCTTCATTCCCAGCTCACCGAGGAACAACGCGGCCAGCGCGAGGGACACGAACGCGGGAATCCAAGCGCTCCAGCGTTGGACGCGTCTTGACCGGGCGATACGTTCGCCAATCCAGATCGCTCCGAGGGCGGCGAGCGGAGTAGCAGCCAACACGGCCAGGAGCGCGAATCGGGCCGGCACACGCATGCCGGCCCACCCCGGAACCGCATAGTGGAGCGCGAGATATGGCAACGGGATCCGCGCCGTACCGGGGATGACGAGGTAGGGGCCCAGTGAGAGGATGATGGCCACGCCGCAGAGAACACCGAAGATGATTCTCACCGCGCGGGCCGCGGGAGCGGCGACGCTTCGGACAGTTCCCATGCCGCCGACCAGCGCCAACGCCGGCAGCACCAATCCCGGGAACAGCCTGAGCTCGTGCCCGCCCGGGCGATCGGAGAAGGGAAGGAGTGACGCGTAGGCATCGGTCGAAAGCGGCGGCGCGCTCACATAGCTGCGGAGGTCGGCCGACATTGCCACCATCGCCCGGGGAGTCCAAGTGGCGTCCCAGGCGCGATGGACGGCGAGATACGGCAGGTGGGTGGGAACGAGCACGACCATCATGGCGGCCACGCAGACAAGCGCAGGACGCACCATGTCCCAGCGTGACACACTGCGATCCACCGCCACCGCGAAGACCACGACCACGACGATGACGGCGACGCTGGTCATGAATGCCAGGTAGACGGAGGACAGAACTTGCAGACAGTAGAACAATCCGAAGGACGCGAGCGCGGCTTTTCCGGCGCGTTTGCAGAAACGTGAGCAACGACAAGAGGGCGAGTGGACACCAGAAGAAGTTGAGAAGCTGCATGTGGCTGAGTTGCCCGAAGCGAAAGGGTGCGAATCCGAAGAGTAGGCCGGCGAGAAACGAAGGCCATGGGGCCGACGTGAGCATGTAGGTGAGGCAAAAGGCGGCAAACGCGGAGAGCGCAAAGGAAAGCAGGAAGACCGTGTTGGCCGCGGCGATCGGATTCCCGGTCGCGGCGTATACGGGTGCAAAGATCGGTAGCACGCCGAGCAGGTGATCTGAAAATGCCAGCGTTCGGTCAAGCGGATAGAGAAGGTTGGCATCGAAGAGGCTGAAGGGATGATGGGCCAATGCGTGGCTGCCCCATGCCATGATCCACGTCGTCAGCAGAGGATCACCGAGGTCCGAGGGGAGATGGGTCGTGAACTTGCGGGCGAGAGGGATTGTCTTGATGACGGCCAGCGTGATATAGGCGCAAGCAACGAGGCCGAATAGAAGAGCACGTGTCATCTGGCCGCCCATACTATCGGATAGGAGGCACGCATGCTCTCCGGAATCAAGGCGCTGACGTTCGACACCGGCGGGACCATCCTGGACTGGCATTCGAGGCGTGAGTCGGGCGTTCGCGGACGCGGGAGCCCGTCGCGGGGTGAGCGCCGACTGGCCCGCGATCACCAACGAGTATCGCCGGCGCTCTCTTCAGGCCATGGTGGGGCAGGTCAACCCGTCCTTCAACATCGACGACGTGCACCGCGACATGCTCGAGCAGGTGATCCGCGATCATGGGCTTGACCGCGCTGACGGCCGACGACCGCGAAGCGATCCATCGCACCTGGCACGCGCTCGACGCGTGGCCGGATTTTCCGGCTGCCCTCGCACGGCTGCGACAGAAGTACGCCGTCGTCTCCTTCACGATCTTGAGCACGTCGCTCATCCTCGACGTGTCGCGTAAGAACGGTCTCACCTGGGACTGCGTCGTCTCGTGCGAGATGATCGGTGTCTACAAGACGCGCCCGGAAGCGTACCGCACCTGCGCCAAGTGGCTCGGGTATCGGCCGGACGAGATGCTCATGGTCGCCTGCCACAACTTCGACCTGATGGCGGCCCGGGAGACGGGCTACCGGAGCGCCTTCGTGAAGCGGCCAACCGAGTGGGGCGCCGCGGGTCCTCCCGACCCCGTGCCGAACCCCGCGCACGACATCGTCGTACGGGATTTCGGCGAGCTGGCTCAGCGCCTCGGCGCCTGAGCGGCGGCGCTCTATCGTCACCTACGATCTGGCTCGGCCATGGCTATGCCTTGATCCCGAGCAGCTTCATCGCGTTTCCGCCCAGCATGGCCACCTTGTCCGCATCGCTCACGCCCGGCGTGCTGAGGATGAGATCCACCGCGGTCGTCGTCCAGGGATACGGAAAGTCGGTGCCGACCATGAGCTGATTCGCGCCCACCTCGGCGGCGAGATGCCGGACGCCTTCGGGCGAGAACACCATCGTGTCGTAGTACATCTGCTTGAGATACTCCGACGGGATCTTCTTGATCGGCCCGTACCTGCCGCCCGGACACGCCTCGGGGCGGGTGGGGCACCCGCGATCGGAGCGCCCCGCGTACGAGGGCAGATAGCCGCCGGCATGCGCCCCGCAGATCTTGAGGCCGGGAAACTTGTCGAGCGTGCCCTCGAAGATCAGGTGCGAGAGCGCGATGGTGGTCTCGAGCGGGTTGCCGATCACGTTGCCCAGGTAGCCGTTGCCCTTGAGCCACTTCGGGATATCGGCCGCGACCCCGCGCCCTGCGGGTGGATGAAGACGAGCACGCCGAGCTGCTCGGCCTTGGCCCAGAACGGGTGGAACTTCGGATCGCTGATCGCCTCGCCATTGACGCTCCCGCCGATGGCCGCGCCGCGCAGCCCGAACTTCTTGACGCCTTCCTCGAGCTGTTCCGCGGCGAGATCCGGATGCTGCAGCGCAACCGTGGCAAAGGCGACGAAGCGGTCGGGGTTCGCGGCGCACGCTTCCGCGAGCTTTGCGTTCTGGATGCCGATGATCTGCTTCGCGAGATCGCGATCCGCCTTGTACCAGTACGGGTTGATGCTGAGCGCCTCGACGTCGATGCCTTGCTCGTCCATCGCGCGCATGCGCTCGGATGCCTGCGTCGCCATCTCGAGAACGGGCGGCAGGGACGACCCCGGCGCCAGCAGCTTGAGGTTCATCAGCGCCAGCGCCTCGGGCACGGCGCAGTGCGCGTGGACGTCGACGGTCTTGGCGCGGCGGCCGTTCACCACCACTTCGCGGCGCCGCGCTTGGGCTCGCGCCGGCGTGGCGGCCAGCAGGTCGCAGCCGACGAAGCGCGATGCCGGCGAGCGCGCCGGCGCCGAGCTGGAGAAACTCCCTGCGTGTGGTCATGGTCGTCTCCTCTTCGTTGAGGTGGCGCATCCAGGATCGCCAGCACGAGCAGCATCCTCACCCCGGTCGGGTTCCTCCGTCAATGCTCGCGACGAGCGCGGGCTGACCGCCGTGATATCCTCGCCCCGTGAGCAAGGCCTTCACGAAGGACGAGGCCTGGGACGAGCCGATCATCCGCCGCGCGCGCCGGTGCCTGCAGGTGTTCCGAACTATGTGACGCCTCGCGGGCTTCGGCTGCTCCGCGCGGAGCTCGCCGAGCTCGAAGCCGAGCGCCACCGTCTGGAGGCGGACCGCAGCGACGAGGTCGAGTACCGGCGCCGGCTGGCGATCGTGACCGGACGCACGAGCGAGCTCGCCGCACGCATCGCGAGCGCCGCGCTCGTCGATCCCAGAGGCCAACCGCGCGATCAAGTGCGCTTCGGCGCCAGCGTCACGCTGCGCACCGTGAGCGGTGAACGCGCGGGCGAGGAGCGCCGCCTCGAGATCGTCGGCATAGACGAGGCGGATGCGGCCCACGGCCGAGTGGCGTTCACGGCACCGATCGCGCGCGCGATTCTCGGGCGCGAAGTAGGGGACACCGCCGCCCTCGACACCCCGCGTGGCCGGGACCTGCTGGAGGTGGTGTCCATCGACTACCACAGCGCGCCGTGACATTCCGAGTTGAGATCCCGTGACCTTGCGCTCGCCGTGCTCGTGGCCGTCATCTGGGGGTTCGCCTTCATCGCAACCCGGATCGGCCTCGATAGCTTCTCGCCGCCGCAGCTCACCGCATTGCGGTTCCTGATCGCGGGAATACCCGCCGCGTTCGTGCCGCGTCCACCGATTGCGTGGCCGGTGCTCGTGGCCATCGGGCTGACGCTCTTCACCGGGCAGTTCCTGTTCCAGTTCTTCGCCATCGCGAGCGGGATGCCGCCCGGGTTGGCATCGGTGATCGTCCAGACGCAGGCGTTCTTCACGGTGCTGTTTGCCGCCGTGGCCCTCGGGGAGCGGCCGGCGCGCCGGCAGGTCATCGGTATGGCGGCCGCGCTCGTCGGCGTGCTGCTGATCGCGCTGACGGTCGGGCAGAACCTGACGGCGCTGGGCCTGGGTAACGGACTTGCGTCCGCGGTGAGCTGGGCGATCGGCAACGTGCTCGTGAAGCGCGTCGGCCGGGTCGAGATGCTCGGCCTCATGGTCTGGCTCAGCGTGATCCCGCCGCTCCCGTCACTCGCGCTGTCGCTGGCGATCGACGGCACCGCCTCGCTGGCGCGAGCGGTTCCGGCCAGCTCGTGGGCCGGGCTTGCGTCTGCGCTCTACCTCGGGCTGGTGGCGACGGTCTTCGCCTACGCCGTCTGGGGTGACCTGCTGCGCCGATACCCGGCGGCGACGGTGGCGCCGTTCGCGCTCCTGGTGCCCTTCGTGGCCGCGCTCGCCTCGTCGGCGGTGTTCGGCGAGCGCTTCGGCCCGGCGCGGCTCGCGGGCATGGCGTTCGTGCTGCTGGGACTCGTGCTCATCGCGCT
>ERZ1370068.9-contig-10004_pt1 | contig 24080 bp, 25 predicted proteins | sample MGYA00561227_ERZ1370068 | MGnify/ENA primary metagenome ERZ1370068 (study PRJEB38410, sample SAMEA6850437) | metagenome | study: Metagenomic assessment of the ecological functions of the soil: analysis of the soil microbiota associated with the...
GCTTCGTTCAGTTACGTATTGCTGGTCGCGTGCCACGGTGAGCGGGCGGGCCCCGCGCCGATACCACGCCACGCGCTTGCCGTTCATGCGCGCCAGGCTTCTTCGGCAGGCGGTGATGTCTTCCTTGTAGTAGTCGGCGGCGACGCGCTTCAGGCGGCAGACGGCGACCGCTATTGCGGCTTCTCGCCCGCTGCGCTCGACCCGGCCGCGCGGCGGCGAGGCCGGTTGCTCTGGACGGTCGCAGGTGCGGCCGAGGATCCCAGGGAAGACGTTGGATCTCCAGTTGACCATGCAGGCATCGGCGTAGCGGCCCTGCGGCAGATCATCCGGATGTATTCGGGAACGGGGGTGTGGGCGGGGGCACGCCCACTGGCCCCTCGCGACGCGGTGGAAGTATTCCGGCTGACCGATATCGGTCGGTTTCAGGGACCCTCTCCTCTTATAGTGGGGCCGTCCACACCGGGGGCCCAACCCTGAACAGGCGACAGTTCTTTTGCCGCTATCCGTGGCGCCTGAGGCTGGCCCGCAGCAGAAGCAGGCCGGCCTTCCACGGCTTGGCTGCCGCCATGGCGCGGTACGCCACCATCACCTCGCAAACGCGTGCCGGATCACCCGTAGGGGTTGTCGATCACGGTCCATTCGTCGCCGAGAAGAGCCGGGCCCGCAGGTCGCCCACCACGGGCCGCAGCGCGCCCTCGTGGACGCGCTTGCCCAGAAGGGCACTCTGCGGCAAGGCCGGGTGCGGGTTGCGATCACCGCGGCCGTGGTACGTCTGCCCCTGCGCTGCGCTAGCGGAGGGATCCTGGTGAAGTCCTTGCGCTCAAGCGATCAGGGGCAAGAGGTAGTTCGCGCAGGCTCTGCGTCCCTCGCCCCCAGCTCGGCAGCGCCGACCTTTGGCATGTAGCGCGTACGCGATGACCGCTTCGTCGCTCGCCACCCTGAGGCGGGCGTCCGAAGCCCGGGAGGAAGTTGATTTCGTGGCGCGCCTCGTCAATCAGCGCCTCGCGGTCCTCGGGCTTCGTATGGTGGTGGCGCTTACCGAGTCGCGCGTGCGCGGAAGGCCGCGCATCGCGCGCCTTCAACGCGGCAGAGCAGGGTCGGCCAGCATCAGCGCCGACCGCTTCCTTGCGCTGCTCCGCGTTGCGCGCCTGGTTCCAGGACATCGCTGAAGGCTCCGAGGGCATCACGACCCCGCAGGTGACGAGGCCCGCGACCAGCGACGGGCTCATCGGGCCGCAGGCGCGTCGAGGCGGCAAGCGCCCAGGCGCGCGCGCCCCCAGAGCGTGCGCCGCGATGCGAGCAGGCCGGCGCCCAGCACCAGCCGATCGAGAGCACGTACCAGGCGACATCGTGTCCGACCGGACGACCGCCTCGCCACGAGCACCAGCCCGACCGCCGCCGCGAGCGCCAGCAACAGCAGGATGGCGCCCGCGCCGCGCGAGCAGTCGGCAGGCTCGTGTCGCGAGCAGCGCGCTGGCGGCGAGCAGGTGAGCCCCGACGGTGAAGGCCGGGACGGACGCCCACAGGGCGAGGCCGGGCGCGCTCGGCGAAGCCGAGGCGGGGCGAGCAACTGCGAGCCAGGCACCGCACAGGGCGCCGAGCAGCGAAGGAGGATGTGGTCGGCGGCGATGACCAGCATGGTTGGCATCCGCAGGCGCAGGGTGCCGCATAATCCCGCGGCAGCGCCGTACGGCGCATCCTCGAGAGAGCATCCGCGTCCTGGATCTCACGCGCGTCTCGCCGGCCCGTCGGCCACGCAGATCCTCGCCGACCTCGGCGCCGACGTGATCAAGGTCAGGCAGCGCCCGGCGCGGGCGACGACACGCGCCGCTGGGGGACCCCGCCGCGGCGCGCGCGACCGCGACGGAGGGCGCGAGACGAGAAGGAAGCGGCCTATTACCTCGCGGCCAACCGCGGCAGAAGCGCCCCATCGCTCGACATCGCGGAGGCCGGAGGGCAGGCGATCGCACGCAGCCTCGCGGCCTGGTGCGACGTGGTGGCCGGAGAACGTCAAGGTCGGGGCAGCCTCAAGCGCTACGGCCTCGACTACGCGAGCCTCATGCCGAGCCACACGCACCGGCGCGGCTGCGCAACCGATCACGGGCTTCCGGGCAGGCCGGGCCCTATGCGGACCGCCCCGGCTACGACGCTTCATCGTGCAGGGCATGGGAGGCGGCGCTGATAAAGAGCATCACCGCGGCGAGCGCGACGAGCCTGCCCGGCGGCGGGCCGCAGAAGGTGGAGCGTGGCGGTCTCGGACCTGTTCACCGGCGCCTCTACTCGTCCAGCACGCGATCATCGCCGCCCTCTTCCACCGCGAGCGCACGGGCCGGGGCCAGCACATCGACTTGGCGTCTGCTCGACGTGCAGGTCGCCGATGCTCGGACTAACATGAACACGAGCTACCTCGCGTCCGGCGAGATCCCGGGGCGGCTGGGCAAGCGCGCACCGGTCGATCGTGCCCGGTACCGGAGTGTTCAGAGATCCGCGGACGACTACCTGATCGTCGCGGTCGGCAACAGATTCGCAGTTCGCGCGGTTCTGCGAGGTGCATCGGGCGCGCCCGAGCCCTGCCAGCCGATCCACGCTGCGCGCGACCAACCCGCAGCGCGTGCAGCACCGCGACGCGCTGGTGGCCAGCACTCGCCGCGCACGCGTGGCGAGCGCGCGCGGCCGGGCTGGCTGAGGGCGCCTGGAGGCGGCGCGGACGTGTGCCCTGTGGCCCCATCCGGTAACCTCGCGGCAGGTCTTCGCCGATCCGCGCGTGCTGGCGCGCGGACTGGCAGCTCGCGCGTTCCCCTTGCGGCCGGGCAGTGCGGCTGGTGGCAGCCCGATGCGTTTCTCGAGGCAACGCCGTGTCGTCATCCCGACGCTCGGCGCCGCCGGTGCCTGGGCGAGCACACCGACCGGTGCTCTCCGAGGTGCTCAGGCTCGACGCGGCGGCGATCCGGGGGCTGCGGGATCGCTCCGTGATCTGAGGGCCAGGCCTCGCAATCCGAGGGCCGGATTGCGGGTACAGGCCGCGGGGCTCGCCCTGTAGAATGGCTCCGATGGGCAAGGGCCCTACCGACCTTCGCGTCGGCATGACCATTACCGATCTCGACCGGCCCTGGGTGGACACGCCTTTCCTCCTCCAGGGATTCGTCGTCGAGGACGACGAGCAGATCCGCGAGCTGCAGCAACGGCCCACCTCTGGGTGATCGTCGATCGCGCGCGTTCGCTCGGCGACGGTACGGGCACCCGTCATTAACCGATCCCGCAACGAACAGCCAGCGCCTCGCCTTCGGGCGCGCCGCAGAACCACAGGTCGAGACGGCTCCTCGCGCCGGCGATGCGCCCCGCGCCCGAACGCTACCAGCGCGCACCAAGCGATCCTCGCGCGTCGTGAACCTCGAGGACATCCTGGTGCCACGCGCCGGCGGCGGTCTGCGGCGTCACTTTCCGCGCACAGGCCGAGGACGATGGCGACGGCGTGCTGGGACGCGTCTTCGGGCGCATGAGAGGGCCTCGTTCAAGCGCGGTGGCGGTGGCGGCTCCAGTGCCGAGGCGGCGCTGCCGCCGGCTGCCGCAGCCCAGGAGTCGCCGCAGGAGCTCGCGGCGCTGCCGCGCTGCCGCCCGGCATTGCAGTCCAGACGTATCGCGACTCCGTCCCGGTCGAGGTCGAGGTGGTCAAGGCGCGCGAGGTGCTTCCAGCACGCCGACGAGGTGCTGGACAAGCTCGTCGTCGACATCCGCGTCGGCCAGCTGCTTCGAGATCGAGCGCGTGCGAGGAAATCGTCGACGACATGGTCGAGAGCATCGTGCGCAACCCCGATGCGCTCGATGTGGGTCGCGCGCTTGCGCGAGCAGGACATCACGACCTACGGCCACGGCCTGCAGGTCGCGGTCGTACCTCACCGCGTTCGGCCGCCACCTCGGGTTCCCGAAGCCGCAGCTGCGCGCTGCTCGCGCCAGATCGGGCCTGCTGCTCGACATCGGCAAGATCCAGCTGCCGCGCGAGCTCCTCGAGAAGCAGGGCAAGCCTCACCGCCGAGGAGTTCGAGCTCGCCAAGGAGCACGTGCAGCACGGCCTCGACGATCCTCGCCGCCGACGCCCAACTTCGACCCAGGTGATCGAGGGCATCGCGCAGCACCACGAGCGCATGAACGGCAGCGGCTATCCGACGGGCCTGCGTGGGCGACGAGATCAGCGATCTTCGGGCGCATGGCCGGGCATCGTCGATTGCTTCGCCGCGCATCACGAACCGCCGGCCCGTATGCCGCGGCCGTCTCGTCGTACGAGGCGCTGCGCAGCATCACCGGCTGGGGCGGCGACTACTTCCACGAGCCGCTGGTGCAGCAGTTCGTCTCGTCGGTCGGCGTCTTCCCGGTGGGCTCGCTGATCGAGCTGTCCACCGGCGAGGTCGCGATCGTCGTCGCGCACAACAAGGTGCGGCGCCTGAAGCCCGCGCGTGCTCGTGGTGACGCGGCCCGGACAAGACGCCCGCGCGCATTCCCGACGATGCTCGACCTCCTCTACGACCCGAAGATGGCGGCGACGAGCAGCCGATCTTCATCAAGCGCGGCCTCGCCGCCGGCGCCTACGGCCTCGACCTCAAGGACTTCTACCTCGCATGAGCGCTGAATCACGTCGACCTCCTCCCACCGACCCCGGAGCGCCGCACGCGGTGGCCGCCGGCGACGCGCGAGGAGCTGCTGCGGCTCCTCGACCGCGAGACCGCGATCGCGCGCGCGCACCGCAGGGCGCGCTCGCGGTGCTGATCATCGAGCTGCGCCGCGTCGACCGCCTGCAGGCGCTGCTGCAGGGCCCGCGCGCCGGCGACCACGATGACGCTCGTGCTCGAGCGCCTGCGCAAGGCGCTGCGCCGCGAGGACCGCGTGGCGCGCTCATCAGCGACGACGCAGGTGTGCATCGTGCTGCCGCGCCTCGCGCATCCGAGCCAGGCGGTGCTCGCCGCGGTGAAGCTGCTGCGCGCGCTCGACCGCCCCATCGCGCACGAGGGCGGCACCGCGGTGCTGCGCCCGTGCGTCGGCGTCGCGACCGTGCCCGAGCACGGCTACGACCCGGCGGAGCTCCTGATGGCCGCGGACGTCGCGCGCCACATCGCCGCCACGCGCGAGGAGGGCTACCACGTCTTCCAGGCCGAGGACGCGATCGAGACCGAGGTCTATCGCGGCCTCGACCTCGACCTCGAGCGCGCGCATCCGCGCCAACGAGCTCGAGATCGCACTACCAGCCGCAGGTCGAGCTCGCGACCGGCCGCCCGTGGGCGCCGAGGCGCTGGTGCGCTGGCGCCATCCGAAGGCGGGCGACGTGCCGGCCGACACGCATCGTCGGCATCGCCGAGCGCACCGGCCTCATCGGCACGCTCACCTTCTGGATGCTCAACGCGGCGCTGCGCCAGGCGGCGTCAGTGGCGCGACGCAGGCATCGCCGCCGCGCTTCGCGATGAACCTGTCGGCCGCGATCGCTCACCGACCGCGAGCTGCCCGCGCGTGGTCGACCAGAGCGCTCAAGACCTGGGGCGTGCACGCCGAGCAGCGTCACGCTCGAGATCGCCGGAGAGCTCGATGATCGTCGACGCCGAGCGCTCGATGGCGATGCCTCACGCGCCTGAAGGGCGTGGGCGTGCAGCTCGCGATCGACGACTTCGGCTCCGGCTTCTCGTCGCTCGCGCACCTGCGCCGCTTCCCGCTCGACGAGCTGAAGATCGACCGGCCCTTCGTGTCGGGCCTGCTCGACCGACACGGGCGACCGGCGCTCGGTGCGCTCGGCGATCGACCTCGGCGCACCACTTCGACCTGCGCGTCGTGGCCGAAGGCGTCGAGGACACGCCGACGCTCGAGCGAGTTGCAGCGGCTGGGCTGCGACGTCGGCCAGGGCTACGTCGTGAGCCCGCCGCTGCCGGAGACGCGTTTCGCGACTGGTGGGCCGCAGCACGCCGAGGCTGAATACCGTGAACTGCCGCGGTGAGCCTGCAGGTATAGTCGCCGCCATGAAGACGCGGCTTCTACACCATCATGGCGGCGCAGTTCTTCTCGTCGCTCGCCGACAACGCGCTGCTGATCGCCGCCATCGCGATGCTGCTGCATGCTCGACGGCCCGCCGTGGCTCACGCCGCTGCTCAAGTTCTTCTTCACCGATCTCCTACGTGGTGCTCGCGCTCGTGCGTCGGCGCCTTCGCCGACTCGATGCCCAAGGGCCAGCGTGATGTTCATCACCAACACGCATCAAGATCGTCGGCTGCGTGCTGATCCTCTTCAACGAGTTCCTGCGCATCGGCAGCATGCCGGCTACTGGCTGGTGCTGCTCGCCTACGCGGTCGTGGGACTGGGCGCCGCCGCCTACTCGCCCGCGAAGTACGGCATCCTCACCGAGCTCCTGCCGCCCGAGCAGCTGGTGGTCGCCAACGGCTGGATCGAGGGCCTCACGGTCGCCTCGATCGTGCTCGGCACGCTGCTGGGCGGCGTGCTGATCGCGCCCGACGATCTCGAGCGTGCTGCTGCACGTTCGACTTGCCGTTCATCGACACGCAGCATCGACACGCCGCCCGAGGCGGCGATCGTCGTGATCGGCGTCATCTACGTGATCGCCGCGCTCTTCAACCTCGCGCATCCCGGACACCGGCGCGCGCTACGCCGCACCAGGAGCGCAACCCGCGTGCGCCTGCTGCGTCGACTTCTCGCGCTGCTTCGCGCATGCTCTGGCGCGACAAGCTGGGGCAGATCTCGCTCGCGGTCACCACGCTCTTCTGGGGCGCGGGCGCGACGCTGCAGTTCATCGTCATCGAGTGGGCCGAGAAGCGCGCTCGAAGCTGCCGCTCGACCAGGGCGCGATGCTGCAGGGCATCTCCGCCGATCGGCATCGCCATCGGCGCGGTGCTCGCCGCGCGCTATCGTGCCGCTCGAGCGCGTCGGTCGCAGCGTGCTGCCGCTCGGCATCGCCATGGGCGTCGTCGTGATCGCTCATGATCTTCGTGACAGTGGATGCCGGCTGCGTCTACGTGCTGCTGGTGCTCGATCGGCGCGCTCGGCGGGCTTCTTCGTGGTGCCGATGAACGCGCTGCTGCAGCACCGCGGCCACGTGCTGCATGTCCGCCGGGCACTCGATCGCGGTGCAGAACTTCAACGAGAACGTGAGCATCCTCGTGATGCTCGCGCTCTACTCGCTGATGATCGCATGCGACCTGCACGATCAACGTCGATCATCGTGATCTTCGGCGGTCGTTCGTCGCCGGCACGATGTATGATCATACGGTGGAACAGCGCCAACCACCGGGCCGACCCCACGCTCGATCAGCCACGATCCGGCGAAGCCAAGCACTGACCTCACTGGGGTCAGACTTTGCGGCCCTTTCCTGGAGGCGGGGGCCGCAGAGACGCTCTAAGCCGTGAGCTTCGAGCGGAGCGTCGCCGCCGGGACGCTCGCGGCGCTCGTATTCGGCGATGACCTGGGCGCCGAAGAGCAGGGAGGATGGCGAGGAACTCGAGGCTCAACAGTGATCACGATCGCCGCGGTGAGCGAGCCATAGACCTCCCCACCTTCGACAGCGTCGCGAGGTACCACAGCAGCAAGTGGCGCGCGAGCTCCAGAGCAGCGCCGCGGTTGCGCCGCCGATGAAGGCGTGCCGCCACGACAGGGCGCCCACCGGCATCACCATGTAGATCGAGGTGATGATGAGGATCTCGCCGACCACGCCCAACAGGTAGAGGAGCACGCCGGACAGTCCGCCCAGTCCCCAGGTGTGGCCGAGGAAGCCTGACGCTCGGCTCGCCCATCGCCTCCAGGCTTCCGGTGACGAGGGTTACCAGCAACATGCCGAAGCCCAGGCACACGATGAGAGGTACGGCAGGATCGCGGAGGCGACGAAGTGGCGGTGGCGGCTCGCGAAGCGGTGCGACGGCAGATCAACCGACATCGCGTCTTCCAGCACGGTGATGGGCGAGCGCGCTGATGAAGAGCTTCCAGTGCCTGAGCAGCACCTGCTCGCAGCCCGACGTCGCGGTGCATGCCTAGGTACGTCGCGAGCTGAACGAGCGTTCCGCCCTGTGCCCGGGACCAGCCAACCGGGAGGTAAGCGCGCGGTCGCGTCCAGGACTGCCCCCGCCCACGATGGGAGAGCGCGATCACGAGCCGGCGTCGGCTATCGGGATCGACAGCAGCATGTAGTAGTACACGGCGCCGGCGAGCGGCAGGCCCTGGTTCCTCTTGAAGGACTTCAGGGTGCGCCAGGCGAAGCCCGCGAGATCGTCCGTGAGGGACGGGCGTTACCAATCAGGCCTCGGTTCCGCGGCGCGCGCGAGCCAGCGCGCCGAAGCCGGTGCGCGCGGGCATGCCTGGAACGAGCCGACGCGGAGTTCATCTGGTCGAGCCACGCGCAGGCACATACGCCAGGAGCAACGCCGCGGCGATCTGCATCACGCAGCAGCGCGATCGCCAGGCGAGCGCCTCGTGGGAGAACGAGCACGAGCGTGGCCGCGACGCAGCGCTCCGCGCACCACCGTCAGAGCAAGGCGCCCGTTAATTCGCCCACGAGCTCGAAGAGGATCATCGATTGCGGCCACACGTCACGGCGTCGCCGACCCCGCCCAATGCAGCGTGCCGCGGCCGAGGGCTGGGCCGGCGAGGCGCGGCCGCAGGTTGCGACGCTGCCGGCGAGCGCGGCGGCAGCGACGGCGGCATTGGCGCGGGCCCGTCCTGTCCGCCGGCCCGCGGCGGAAGGGCTCCGGCCTCGCCGGCATCGGGCCAGATGACCCGCAGGCAGCGCACAGGTCGATCTCGACGCCCTTTTGCTCGAGCGCGCATGGGCTTGCCGTCACGCGGGCACACCACCTGCTCTCGGAAGGGCCGCGACGCGCGCCGCGTCGGGCTTGCGCCCCTGGCCCAACGCCGTGGCGACTTCGGCCTCGTCGAGGAGCAACCCGGTGCAATCGGGGCAGCGGTTGCGCATGTGCGTGCCGTCGTCGATGAAGGTCATGACCTGTGCCGACCGCGGGGGCATTTCATGGCGGCACCCGTCGTGGGTCAGCGGTCAGCGCGTGCCGGCGAAGTCGCGGAACGGCGCCGGGCTCACCCGGATCGGACACGCCGCGCGCACGCAGGCCGCGCCGCCGGGCAGGTCCTTGCACATGTCGCACTTCACCGCCTTCTTCGGGATGTCCTTGGACTTCGGCGCTGCGGCTCCATGCCCGGCTCCGGCCCCATGCCGAGCACGAGCCACGACACGAGGCTCGGCGCGCTTGCGCTCCGGATCCACCGGCGCCAGCTGGATCACGCCGTAGGGGCAGTTGCGCTCGCAGTTGCCGCAGCCGATGCAGGTGTCGTTGATGAACACCTCGCCGTTCGGCCGAGCGGTGGATCGCGTCGGGCGGGCAGTCCTTCATGCAGTGCGGATGCTCGCAGTGCCGGCACGAGGTCGGCACGTGGATCTGCGGCGAAGGTCGGGCCCGCCTCGCGGTTCAGGCGCGAGGTGCCGTCGTGCACGTCGGCGCAGGCCTTCTCGCAGTTGTTGCAGCGGACGCACAGCGACTCGTCGATGAGCAGCACGTCGGTCGCCTCGCCCACGCCCTGCTGCAGCAGGAACGCGATGATGTTGCCCGGGTCGGGCTGGGCCTCCATCGCCGCGTTGACGCGCAGGCGGTCGAGGAAGCGCGCCTCCATCTCCTCGCGCCACTTCGGGTTGCGCGCGAGCACGCGCTTGAAGGTCGTCGGCGTCGAGCACCACCACCTCGGTCGTCACCGCCGCCTTCACCGTCGCCGTGCGCGGCGACTCGGTGAGCAGCGCCATCTCGCCCACGTAGTTGCCCGCCGAGAGGTACGAGAGCACCACCTCGCGCCCGGCGATCACGCGCGAGATCATCACCGAGCCGCGGCGGATGAGGTACAGGCCGTCGGGCGGCGTCGCCTTCCTTGAAGAGCACCTCGCCGCCGCCGTAGCGCGCACCTGCACGCCGTCGGTGACCAGCTCGTCGAGCTCGGCCTCGCGGCAGCATCGGCGCGAGGTAGGCGCGCACCGCGCGCTTCAGGAAGGTCTCGTCGATCGGCCTTGCGCACCGACTCCGACCGAGGCGATGAGCTTCAGCATCGCGCGGCGCGGCGCCTCGACCAGCACGCAGTCGCGGCCCGCCTTCACGGTGCTCGAGCGCCGGCGCCCGGAGATCAGGCCCAGCTCGCCGAAGAATTCGCCCGGGCCGATGCGGATCCACGTGTCGCCGTCCGCGAGCCTCGACCAGCACCTCGCCGCCGACGACCATGTAGAACGAGTTGGTGTAGTCGTTCTTCTTGAAAATGACCTCGCCCTCGCGCGGGCGCGCGCAGCTCGCTCTCGAGCATGAACTCGCGCAGCTGCAGGCGGTTGATGCTCTTCGAGCAGCGGCACGCTTGTCGTGGACGAAGTCGAGCACCTCCGCGACGCTCTTGCCGCGCGCGAACGCGGCGAACTTCTGCGCGAGCAGCGGCTCGTCGGCGGGCGCGACCGACTTGCCGAGCGCGAACTCCACCGCCTCGTAGCCCTGGTTCATCGCCTGCTTGATGAGCGGATAGCCGCCGAGCGCGCCGATGATGTAGAGGCCCTTCACGTTCGACTCGTAGCGGTCGGTGAGCCTGGGCACGGCGTTGGGATCGGCGTTCGGGAACTTCACGCCGAAGCTCTCGACGAGCTTGCGCGGCGGTATCCCGCCCAGGCGCGCGATGATGCGGTGGCACTCGATCACGTCGGGGCCGTCGGGCGTCTTCACCTTGAAGCGCAGCGGCACGTCGCCGCCGGCGTCCTCGACCTTCATCGCCGATGGTGCCGTAGCGGCACTCGATCTTGCCTTCCTTGATGGCGTTCGAGCACCAGCGTGAGGTTGCCTTCCTTGCAGCGCGCGAACTCCTCGTTGCGGTTGATGAGGATCACCTGGTTCTGCTCGGCGAGCGCCACCGCGTTCTCGATCGCCGCGTCGCCCGCGCCGACGACGACGATGGTCTCGCCGTCGAAGGCCTGCGGGTCGTCGAGCTGGTACTGCACGCGCGGCAGGTCCTCGCCCGGCGACGCCGAGCGCGCGCAGGTTGCCCTGCAGGCCGATCGCGAGGATCACCTTGCTGCGCGAAGAAGGTCTCGCCCGACTTGGTGCGCACCTCGAAGGCCTTGTTCTCGCCCTTGATCTCGACGACCTCCGCGCCGTAGCGGATGTCGACGCGCAGCTTCGCGATCTCGGCGTTCCAGGTGTCGAGCACGGTCTCGCGCTTGCCCGCGGCGAAGCTCAAGCGGGCTGCGCAGCGGCAGGATCTGCGGCTCGGCCATCACGTGCTTGCCCTTCTGGTACTTGTAGATGGTGTTCGAGGCGTGGTCCGCGGCCTCGAGCAGCACGTGCGGGATGCCGAGCTCGGCCGCAGTGCGCGGCGGCCGAGAGGCCCGCGGGCCCCGCGCCGATGATGCAGATCTCGTTCCGCCTGAATTCGATTCTCTGGTCGAAGTTCGTGCCATGGTCTACCTCACCGTCTTGCCGCAGCTCCGCGAGCGCGGCGCGGAAGCGCTCCGGCCGGAAGCGTCTCGTCGTCCTTCACTTCGGCGTGCAGGCGGTCGAGCGCCGCGTTGGCGGCGCCGCACTGCTTCGAGCTCGCCGCGCTTCGCGAGGAAGTTGAGCACGCTGCCGATCGCCATCGTCGCCTGCTCGGCGCCGGCGTAGTCGCTGTACTCGCCGGCGACGCCGTCGCCGATCAGGCCCGACGAGGATGCCGCGCAGGTCGTTGCCGTCGAAGCGCGCGCGCGGCGAGCCGCGCGACCAGCCGGTCGAGCCCGGCGCGCAGCTTCCTCGCCGCGTCCACGGTGTCGCCGCCTTCGCCCGCGACCGCCTTGTACAGCGCCGCGACCAGATCGTTGTACTCCTTCTCCTCGCCGGGAAGCGCCTGGCGCACGATCTGCCGCAGCATCAGCAGGTTCGCGTCGTTGAAGCGGATGCGTCCGGGGCCGATGCCCTGCCTGCGGCGTCCAGCGCACGTTCGACATCGGGTGGTGGCAGGCGTGGCAGTCGAAGACGACCAGCTCGGGGAAGAAGCCGTCGTGGCTGCGCTTGGGGTCGAGCAGCACGTCGATCAGCTCCTGCGCGACGATCGCCTGGCCGATCGCCCACACGCGCACGCCGTCCCAGGCGCGCTTGCGCTTCTGCCAGTCGGCGTCGATCACGAAATGCGGCGGCTCGGTCTGGGTGAAGGTGTCGAGCTCGAAGCTCATGCGCGGGTGCCCCGCGCCCATCATGCGGTGCGTGACGATCTTGTCCTTGTTGCCGAAGTGGCAGGACAGGCACAGCCGCGCCTGCGCCACCGGCTCGCTCGGTCGGGTACAGGCCGCGCTCGATATTGCTCGGCGTGGGTCGCCCCGGGGCGACGTGCGAGCGGATCCAGTTCTCCGGAGGGCCGTGGCAGGCCTCGCAGCCCACGCCGTCGGCGAGCTTGAAGCGCTCGCCGCGCCGCGCGGCGCGGCGGGTTGTGCGTGTGGCAGTCGAGGCAGAGCTTCGCCGCGTGAGCCGGCTCCTTCAGGCCCAGGTTGCGCGCGATGCGCTGCGAGCGCTCCTCGAACAGCACCGCGTAGGCGCGTGCTCGCGTGCTTGTCGACGCGCGACCAGGTCACGTACTCGGTCTGCAGGACGTTCGAGTCCTTCCACGGCGTCACCGAGCCGTGGCACAGGCTGCTCGCGCAGTTCACCACGCCCAGGTGCTTGCCCGGCGCCTCGTAGGGCAGCGGCGCGTCGCGCCGCGACGGCGCGAGAGACGCCAGCGAACAGAGGTAGAGCGGCGAGCAGTCCTCATCGCTTATCCTCCACCGTCCACACCGATGCCGTCGGGCCGCAGGTAGAAGCGCTCCTGCTCCTCGCGCGTGAAGGGGCGCGAGCCGATGCGCCCGAAGACGGCGATCTGGCCGCCGGTCTCGTCGACCGCGCGGTCGCGGTCCAGGCCCTTGGCGAGCGCGATCGCGGGCGAGGCGGTCTCGCGCCAGGCGATCAGGTGCGGCCTCGGCTCGGGGCTGAAGCCGTAGAACTTCGGCTGGCTCTCGGGCGAGGTGAGCTGGATCACCTTGAGGCCGTTCTTGCCGTCGGCGACGTAGGCGAAGGCCGAGGCGTTGGTCGAGCCCACGATCACGTCGCGCGCGTCGTTCAGCTTTCCGTCGGCGGTGAACTTCGTCATGAGCTTCGGCGCCTCGGGCTTCTCCACGTCGATGATCGCGAGGCCTTCGCGGCCGGCGGCGACGTAGGCGTAGGTGCGCGCCACGTAGATCCGGCGCGCGTCCGCGAGGGCGACGCGCGAGCCCGCGCACGAGGCGCGGCTTCGCGGCTTGCGTGACGTCGATCGCGGCGAATCCCTCCCGGTCGGCGACGAAAAGATACCGGAACTGGAGCGCGGACGCTCGCGCGCCTGCAAGCGGCACGATCGACGACGAGCCGCGGCTTGAGCGGATCGTCCAGGTCGAGGATCACGATGCCCGCGTCGGCGGCGACGTAGACGTAGCGCCCGCCGATGCGTGAGGTGCCGCGCGCCCTTCAGCACCCCGCCCTCGTTCCAGGTGGCGGCGCGCTTGAGGAAGTTGTTGCGCGGCTCGCCGTCGGCGAGCGTGTTCACGTCGACCAGGATCAGGCCTTCCTCGGCGTCGGTCACCAGCGCGTAGTTGTAGATCGGGTGGAAGGGCTGCTCCTGGTTGGTCTTCCTCATCAGCTCGCCCTGGTTGCGCTGCGGCGCGATCGGCTGGTTGGTCGGGAGCGCGACGCAGGTCGGCGTTCTTCGAGGCGACGTGGGTGTCGTGGCCGAGCGGCGAGAAGGGCGCCGAGATGATGCGCTGGGACACGCCCTTGTTGGCGATCGAGGCGACGTCGTAGACGCGCATGCCGCCCGCGCCTTCGGCGGCGTAGAGGTACTCGCCGCGCAGCGCGACGCAGGCCGCGCGGGCCTGCGGTGCCGTGGTCGTGCGCTTCGGGCAGGCGCAGGTCGCGCTTCTCGTGCTCCGCGTACCAGTCGGGATAGGCGTAGCGGTGCAGGTAGCTGCCGATCACCGCCTGCGGCTCGTCCCACTCGGTGACCTGCACCGCCTCGACGTGGCGCTCGGCGCCGACCCAGGCGTTGAAGCCGACGAAGTTCACGAAGTTGGTCCCCTGCAGCAGCAGCTGCGCCATGATGGCGTTGTTGTCGTTGGCGCGCGAGACGTGGCAGTCGCGAGCAGGTCTTGGTCTCGGTCTTGCGCTCGGTGTGCGGGTAGTGCGGCGCGAACGCCTGCGAGGAGAAGCCGCTCGCGGCGACCGGCGGCTGCTGGATGTAGATGCGCTCGCGGTTGGCGTTGGTCGAGGAGAGCACCAGCGCCGAGGACGAGCGCACCGGCGCGATGCGCCCGCCCTTCACCGGGCCGTGCCGGCCGAGCTGGAACATGTCGTCGCGCGCGACCTGCGGGTTGTAGGTCGCGTAGTTGCGCGTCTCGCCGCCCTCGTAGTGGTTGCGCTCGGTCTTCCAGTTGGCCTGGATCGGCAGGTGGCAGCCGCTGCAGCTCGTGGTCCACGACACGTGGCAGGTGTAGCAGGCCATCTTGTCGTTGCCGTGCGCGTAGCCCGCCGCGCCCGCGCCCCACTTGCCCGTCGCGGCCCGCGCTCGCCCGAGTGCATCAGCTTGGCGCGCGCCGCCTTGGCGTTGTACTTCGGATTGCCCGGCGTGACCGTGTCCTTCACCAGCGTCATCTCCCATTCGCGCTCGGGGTCGAGCGCCGAGCGCTGGTAGAGCTTGCCCTTGCGCCATTCGAAGCGCCTGCGTCCGTCCTGGGTGCGCAGGAGCGACAGGTCCAGGCCGCCCGGGCCGCGCCGCCGGCCCCGAGGTGCGCAGCGGCGGATACTTGTCCGCGGTGCCGTGGCAGTCGGCGCAGTCGATCTCGATCGCCGCGGCGACCTCGCCGTAGATGTGGCCGTTGCCGTGCGCGTCCTGCGCGAAGTGGCAGTCGACGCAGTGCATGCCGAGGTCGAGGTGGATCGAGGTGAGGTGCACGCGCCTTGTCGAATTTCTTCGGATCGTCGTCCGGCGACGGGCTTGCCCTCGGCGTCGAGCAGCGTCCCTTGCGGTCGCGCTTGAACACCGCGCGGAAATTCCAGCCGTGGCCGTGGTAGTCGGCGAACTGCGTGTCCTTGAGCTGCGGATTGAGCTTCGACACGTCCTTCAGGAACTCCGGATCGCCCCAGTTGCCGCGGATCGCCGCCTCCTCGGGGTTGCGGTCGAGGATCCTGCGCGCCTCCTCGTCGCTCGGATATTTCTGCTTCTGCGGCCACATGAAGGGCGCGTCCGGCCTCGTAGTCCCACATGGTCGTGCCGTAGAAGGAGTTCACGAACACGTTGGGCTGGTGCATGTGGCAGACCATGCACTGCGACGACGGAATCGCGCGCGTGAACTCGTGGCGGATCGGATGGCCGGACTCGTTCCTCGGGATGGTCGGGTCCGACGTTGCGGTCTCGCCCGCGCTGCCGTAACTGCGCGTACGGACCGGAGTGCTTCGGGTCGCGGTCGTTGCGCGTAGACGGTGTGGCAGGCGGTGCAGCCCGACGAGCGGTAGTCGCCGGGCTGCTCGTTGGTGCCGAGGAACCACAGGTGCGGGTCGTTCAGGCGCGTCTTGGCGATGTTGATGAGCGGCACGGCGATGCGGCTGCCCGTCGCCGGCCCGCGGTTCGACTGCCGGATGTCGGGCCGGCCGGGCTCGTCGAGCTTCTGCAGCGCGCCGCTCGAGTTCGGCAGCCCGACCTCGGGAAACTGCGAGGAGATCACGCGCCCGCCGCGCTCGAACACGCGGAACACGTCGGCGGGCGGCACCGATCTCCCAGGCGGGCAGCGCGGTGAGGCCCGGCAGGATGCCCTTCTCGGTGAGGAAATCGTTCGGCTTCACCGGGTTCACGACCGCGGCGCCTTCGCCTTCGCGCGTGATACGCCTCGCCGAGGATGTAGCGCTTGAACGGCAGGATGCCGTTGTTGTACGAGGCGCCGCCCCACAGCATCGCCGAGGTCGCCATGAGGCTGCGCTCGGAAGCCTGCACGATCGGCGAGGTGGCAGGCGCCGCAGGCGTCGCGCGCCGCGCGCAGGTCGCCGGGATTCACGAAGCGCACGAACTCGGGCGACTCGCGGTTGAGCAGCGTGTAGCTTCGCTCGGGTTGGCGCTCGAGGGCCAGTTCCAGGCGCGCGGATAGCGCGGCAGCACGTGCGCGCGCTGCAAGCGGCTCGCGGTACGCGGGTCCTCGCGCTTCGTTCCGCCGGCAGCTCGCCGCACGCGCGCGTCGCCGCCGTGGCAGTCGGCGCAGCCGAGCACCACGCCCGGGTTCTGGTGCATGGTGTGGCGGTCGGTCGCGACGTGGCAGCTCACGCAGCCCGCGGATTTCGCCTCGGCCTGCTCGACTCGACTGGCGCTCGGGCGCGGGCGGCGCGCGCCGCTCGCCCGAATCGCCGAGCGCCGGCACGAAGGCGAAGCAGCGCGAGGAGAGGAGGGAGGAATCGCGCTCTCATGTCAGACTCATTTCAGAATGAGAGCAGAAGGTTGGCGAGGACCGAGTACTGCGGGCCCGCGCTGGCTGACGTCGTAGAGCTGCTTCAGGCCTTCGCCCGGCAGCAGCACCGCGGCCGAGGCGTTCAGCACCATGTTCTGGCTCATGAAGGGCCGCCACTGCACGCCGCGCCGAGACGTCCCAGCCGATGCTGCGCGAAGGCGGCGACTGGTTCCGCAGCACGCCCAGCACCTCGGTGTTCTGGAATTGCAGGTACGAGATGATTGCTGATGAGACGCCACTGCGGCGTGAGATCGAAATCGGCGCCGGCGCCGAGGAGCGCGAGGCCCGGATTCACGAAATTCGACTGGCCCTCGTCCTTCGAGGAGCGCAGGCTCGCGAGCACGCCGTTCCTGCCCGAGAGGCGTCACGCCGCCGCCGCCGATGAGCGGCACCGGCCTGCCGGATCCAGAAGCTCGTGTCGGCGCCGGCGAACTGCGGGTTCTCGAGGATCGCGTCGAACCCCGTCGCCTTGCCGTCGAAGGGATCCTTGTCGCCGGACTGCAGCAGCGCGTTCAGCCGCACCGCGCACCCAGCTGAAATCGCGCGAGAGCTTCGCGCGGCGGCGAAGCCCGCGCGGATGTCCTGCGGCCGGCCGGCGATCGGGATTGTGGTCGTCGCGTCCCGAGCGCCGCGTACAGCGACACGGAGAGATTCAGGCGGCCGAAGTGCCCGTCGCCGTTGTAGCCGAGGTAGGTGACGCGGTAGTTGTGCGGACGCTCGTCGCCCACCGCCGCGGGACGCACCAGGAAGCCGTTGTTGTCGTAGTACTGGCCCGTCGCCCTCGCGGTTGCGGTTGACAGATCACCGTCGCCTGCGAGGTGAAGCCGAGCACCGGAAAATCCTGGCGGTAGGCGTTGGCGACGAAGGTGTCGTCGTCGCGCAGGCCCTTGCCGACGTCGTTCAGACCCGAGTTGGTGTCCTTCTCGATGCGCCGGAACCAGCCGAGGTTGTACTGCCAGCGGTTGCTGTCGCGCGTGCCGAAGAGCCGCACGCCGAAGGGCACGTCCTGGAAGACGAAGCCGCGGAAATCCGAGGTGAAGGGCTGGATGCCCACGCGGATCGAGTCGAAGTCGTAGCGCGGCGAGACGTTGCGCAGGTGCACGTCGGCGAACGCCTCCTGCAGCGCGACGTGGCTGTCGTTGCGCGTGTCGCCCTTCGACGGATCGGCGAACAGCACGCGGTCCTCCTGCGCCTTGCTGCGGTTGACGTTGAACGCGGGCGTGAGGCGCAGCTCGAGGTCGGGCGGCCTGAAGGTGGTGTCGCCCTTGATGAGCGCCATCGAGACGATGAGCGTCTCGGAGAAAGTCGATTGCTTGCCCTGGCCGAAGACGTCGTTGCTCCCGGGCGCGTCGACGCCTGCGGCGGCACCGGCGTCGGCAGGCGCCGCGCCTCGAGCAGCGTGTCCGGAGACCGCGCCCAGGTTCAGGAACCAGTCCGAGCCTTCGAAATCGGCAGGTCGCCCTTCAGCACGTTCTGGTTGTAAGGGTCGTACCAGGGATGCTGGTATCCGAGCCCTGCATGATCCGCCAGCGGTCGGGCACCGGCAGCGTCTCGCGCGGCAACGACCGCCGTCGGGCGCGGGCACCTGCCGCGGATCGACCGGCGGCGGAAGAACTGCAGCGGCTCGCTTTGCCCGGCCGCCGCTGGATCACCTCCTCGCCGGGGTTGCGATCGGGCGGCAGCTTCACGTCCTCGGACGGCGGCGTCCTGCGCGAGCGCCAGGCCCGCGAAGAGGAGCGTGCCCGCGAGCGCTACAGCCCGGCGCATACATTCTGCTCGGTCGATCCGTTGAACGGCGATTGGGGGCATTGCACGTAGCGAAGCGCGTGCCCCTGAGGCGAGCGCTGGTCGGCGCGCATCGCGGCGGGCGCGTTGCCGCAGTGCCCGCGCGATTCGACAGCGCGAGGAACGCCACCATGTCGTCCTGGTCGACGCCGTCGCCCGAGACGCCGATCGCCGCGACGAGCGCGCCCGACGCGGTAGATCGGCACGCCGCCCGGGAAAATCTGGACGCCGTTTGTGGCGACCGAGAGCCCGGCTGCAGCCGGTCGCGGTGCGTCCCGGCCGCACCCGCGGCGAGGAGCTGGTTCTGGACGAGGTCGAGCTGGAAGCCGACGTTGAACGCGCTCCACGCCGCCATCGGCTGCGACAGCGGCCCCGCTGGCGTCGAGCCGATGCCGTCGGGATAACATCGGCCGGTGCAGGTTGCCGATCGCGCGCGTCGACCACGCGGTGCTGCCGTCGAGCGACGCCGCCCGCGCCGACGAAGCGCGGCGAAGGCGGCCGCGGTAGCGCGAGATCACGGCGCCGGGCAGCGCCGACGATCAGCGACGCCGGCGTTGGGCAGCGAGAAGAGCAGCGCGCCGCGCGCCTTCTGCACCGCGACGTCGGTGCCGAACACCGGCGCGTCGGGCGTGCGCGCGAGGCCGAGGATGTCGCCGTTCAGGTCGACCACGACGATCGACGACCTCGGCGGCCGAGCCGAGCGGCCGGCGGATCTGCGCGCGCGCGCGCTGCGCGATCTTCAGGCCTCCTCGAGGATGCGTCGACACCTCGTTCGCCGTGGAGCGCGCCTGCGCCCGCGCCCGCGGTCGGCGGGAAGCGCTCCACGCCCACTGCGTCGACCAGCGTGAAGCGCGCCGAGCGCGGCGAGCGCGGGCGTCGTCGCCTGCGCGTATCCGGACGCGGGTGAACCGAACGCGACGCCGGTGACGACCGCCACGCCGACGTAGCCGGGAACGCGCGACGAGCGCGCCGGGCAGCGCGCCGAACGCGGGCGCGTTCGCCGGGTTGGAGACGAGCGACTCCGAATCGACGAAGCGGAACGAGTGGCCGTTCGCGGTGATGCGCTCGCCGCGGATGTCCTCGGGCGGCGCGAATCCGGAGCTGCCCGCGACGGCGATCAGCTCGTCCGTATCCTGGTCGACGTCGAAGATGTCGAGGTCGATGCCGTAGACGCCGTCGGCGATCACGCCGATGCCGCCGACCACGACTCCGTTCTTGTACGAGCGGCAGCCCGCCCGGGTCGGCCGAGAGGCCGAGCGGCGAGCGCTTGGGCCCGACGTGTCCTGCGCCGGTTGTTCGTGTTCACGTCCGAGCACGAGCAGCTGCGAGTACTGCACGCCGTAGAGCGGGCCGCTCGGCGCGTCGAGCTCGCCGGGGTTGAAGTTCTGCTGCACGATCTGGCTCGCGGTGCGCGAGGAGAAAGCGTTGCCCCAGGAGGAGAGGTAGGCGCCGGTGATCGCCTTGGCGATCGCGGCGTAGCGTGGAGGGCACGCGCCTGCCGCTCGAGGCCGCCCGAGACGCCGCGGCCGCTCGCGATCGTGACGTTCGCCGGCGCGCCGGTCATCTGGAACACCGCGAGCACGTTGCCGACGCGGTCGACGACGGCGATGGTCGCGGCGGCGCCGCGCGCCTGCGCCTCGCCGACCGCCTGAGCGACGATCATGCGCTGCACGTCCGCGTCCGACGAGGAAATTGTTGACCGACAGGCAGCTCGGCGCGCGCAGGCGGCGAGCTGGAGGTGCTCGAGCTCGAGCAAGCCACGACCGCGGCGAGCGCGAGGGCCGCCGGCGAAGCGGCCGTTACCGGGCACCGCGCGCCTCCGCGACCGCCCTGGGCTTCGCTGCCGGGTCCCAGGGATGGCTGGCGTCGTGGAACCCGTGGCACAGCATGCAGCTCGAGGTCGACCTTCTTCTCGACCGGCTTCGATCCGGCGTGGCACTCGCGGCAGGTCTCGATCGCGGGAATCGCGACGTCGCTCGATTCGATCGAGCGCGCGACGTCGTGGCAGTCGGCGCACTTCGCCTGCGCGTGGCTCCTGTGGCTGAAGCGCGCCTGCGGCATCCAGCGGCTGGCGATTCGCACCGGAGCGATGCGTCCAGCGGTGCCGCTCTTCGCGCTCGACCTCGTGGCAGGTCGTGCAGACGCGCACCTCGAAGAGCTCGCGACGACGCGGTCGGCCTTGCGCTGCGCGAGCGCGAGCGCCACGCGGCGCTGGCGCTCGGAGGGCTGGCCCACGCGGCGCAGCAGCCCCTCGCCGGGCACGCCGAACGCCTTCTCGAAGCTGTCCGTCACGCCGTTCAGCGCGAGGCTCGCGTAGAAGTCGTCGATCACGACGTCGACCGCCTCGGCGGGCTTGCCGTGCGGCACCTCGCGCGAGGTCACCGCGGGCTCGAACTCGCAGCGCGGTGGCACTCGCGGCAGTGGCGCTCCATCGAGATCGGCTCGAAGCTGCGCCGCGACGCGTCGGGCTGGTGGCAGCGCGTCGCAGTCGAGCTTCACGCGGCCGCTGCGCGGGCGATTTGCACGCCCGCGGGATCGAGGTGCGTCGTCGTGCGGGAAGGCGAGGTTCGAGCCTCCGAGAGCTCCTCCGAATCCTGGCGGACCCTGCGCACCGCGTCGCCGTCGAGCAGCGACACGCGGAACGCCGGGTGGTCGGTCGCGAAGTCCGAGGCGTTCGCGACCCGTGCCGCTGACCTGCGCGCGCGATGCTCGCGGTGGCAGTCGACGCAGAAGCCGTCGTCGTCGCGGTGCGTGGCCTGCACGCCCTTGTGGTCGCGGTGGCAGGTGGCGCAGCGCGCGCCCTCGAAGAGCGCCGCGGGCTTGAGCTCCGGGCCGACGTGATGGCCGACCGCCGTGTGGCACTTCGAGGCACTCGCGGTCCTTCACGTGCTCGAAGGCGACCGGCGTGGCAGGCGGCGCAGCGCTGCCTCGATCGGCTGGTGGCGCGAGCAGCATCGGCCCCGGGTTCCAGAAACGGTCGCCGGTGATGCCGGTCGATTGCGAGGCCGTGCGCCAGGGCAGGTCGAAGCATGCGCCCCGACGGGACCGCGAAGAACACGACCAGCACCGCGAGCGCGAGCACCCACGCGGTCCAGCGCTTGTGACAACCACAGCGAGGCGAGCGTGCAGCCGGCGCGCGCGTCGCGAGCCCGGAGGCGGCCTCGGCGAGCGGCTTCACCAGCTCGACCGAGATCGCGCCGTCGTAGCCCTCGGGGGCCGCGAGGCCGGTGAAGCGGTACGGCCCGACGTTGAGCGTGGCGCCGGGCTTCAGGCGCACCGAGCGCACCGCCTTGCGCGTGGTCGCGGCAGTGGCTGACCAGCGCCGCGTCGCCCTCGCTGTAGACGAGGCCGTCGCGGAGCGTGACGAAGCCCTGGTTGAGCGCGACCCGCGGGTCGGGCAGGTGGATCTCGCTGCTCGCCGCGCGGCCGACGCGCAGCCACTCGCCCTCGACCTCGCGCTTCGCCTGCAGCGGCTTGCCGGCGCGGCTTCGCGTCTGGGTGATGAGGAGCAGCTTCAGGGCGCGCCCCTACCAGTAGATGAACACGGTGATCACGTGCACCGCAAGCGCGGCGAGCAGCGCGATCGACAGCGGCACGTGGAAGTAGAGCCACAGGTCGAGGATCGCCTTGTGGCGCATGCGCGCGGCGCGCTCGCGCCAGCAGCTCGTTCTTCTGGAGCAGCAGCGTGTAGCACCTCCTTGTTGACGTTGGCGGGCTCGCCGGTGAGGCGCTTGCGCGAGCTCAGGCAGCTCGCGCGCGCGCCTGCGCGGTCGGGCAGCCGCGGTCGCGGCCCGAGAGGATGCGAGAAGGCGTTGCCGCCGAGCCGCGTCGCCCACGACCGAGCGCTCGACGAGCGCGGAACAGCTCGTCGGGGAGCGAGAGCGCCTTGTCGCGCATGTCCTTGTCGATGTCGGCCATGCGCAGCAGGATCGATTCGAGCGTCTCCTCGCCGAGATTCGCGGTCATCGGCGCTCGGCACGCGCAGGTACACGAACACGCCGTAGAAGCCGCTCGCGATCACCAGCACCATGAGGACGTAGGCGAGCGCGTGCACGTTCCAGCCGAGCTCGAAGCCGGTGTGCAGCGTCGCGATCACCAGGAGCGCGGTGCCGAGGTAGACGTGCGCCGACAGCCAGCCCTGCACGGTGCCCAGCGTCGAGCGGTAGAGGCGCTTGCGCACGCCGAACCACAGCAGCCACAGGACGAGGAGCGCCGCGACGGTGCCGAGGCGTGTAGCCGAGCGCGCTGCCGCCGTAGGGCTTGGTGGAGGCTCGTGGAAGCCGTAGCGCGAAGCCGGCGAGGGCCGACAGCGCGAACGCCACCTTGAACCAGCGGAAATTGGCGTACTCGAGAATCGACTGGTGTTTCATGCGCGGCGCCTCCTCGCCACCGGGACAGCATAGCAGAGCTTCGCGTGCGGCGATTCAGCCGCCGCTATACTGGGACCGCGCGCAATTTTCCACACGCGAGTCATGGACGAGATCGTCATCCGCGGCATGCTGAAGTGGCCGAACGTGCCGGCGGTCTACGGCTGGCTGTCGCTCGACCGGCGCGGCAGCTGGATGATCAAGAACGTGTCGGGACGCTTCGAGCGCATCGCCAACCCCGCGGTCAACGAGTTCATCGGCAGGAACTACGCCGCCGACGACGAAGGGCGCTGGTATTTCCAGAACGGGCCGCAGCGCGTGTTCGTCGCGCTCGACTACACGCCCTGGGTGTACCGGCTCGACGACGCGGGTGAAGGCTTGCTCGCGCACACCGGCGCCGCGCGCGCGCGCGCTCGAGGCCTTGTTCGTCGGACGACGCGGGGCGCTGCTGCTGCGAGGCGGACATCGGCATCGGCGTCCTGCTCGACCGCGACCTGCCCGCCTTCGTCGAGCGGCTCGCGGACCCGCGGGGCCGGCACGCCCGAGCGCCTGCTCGAGGACGTCGCTCGCGGCGAGGAAGCCCGGGCGCTGCTGCAGTGGCGCGAGCATCCGGTTGCGCCCATCCGTGGTGCAGAAGTCCCCGGCTTTTCGGCTTCGTGCAGCGTCCGATCCCGCCCGCCGGTGAGCCGGATTGCCTGTGAAAATGCGCGGATGTAACCGGGTGTAAAAGGTGTAAAACGGTCGAACGCCGGCGGCTGCGCGGCGTTACACTTCCTCATCGGGTTCTCCGCGAGGAGACTCACATGAAACGGGCGATCGGAATTCTGCTGGGATTGGCGCTGCTCGCCGGCGCCGGGCTCGCGTAGTGCCGGCAGAGGCGGCGGCGGTGGCGGACACGGCGGCGGCGGCGGCACGCTGGCGGCGGCCACATGGGCGGAGGCGTCGCCGGGCACGCAGCGGCCGTGGGAACGCGCACCGGATGAACGGCGGGTTCACGCGATTCACCACCGGGCCGACGCGCTTCACGACCGGCCACGCGCTCCAGGCAGGCCGACCGTCGGAGTTCAGTCCGCCCATCGGAGTTCGTCCGTCGTCCATCGCCGTCCGTCCGGGTTTTCCGCCCCACAGAGTGATCGTCGGCGGCGGGGTCATCGTGGCCGCGCCGTATTTCTGGTATCCCTCGTATCCGTATCCGTACCCGTATCCCTGTCCTACGCCTACGAGACGCCGGCGTACGGCGGCCCGGCCTATTCGGGTGCGACCACGCCCACAGTACATCGAGCAAGGCGACGATGACGCTACTACTGCCCCGACTACCAGGACTACTACCCGAACGTCCCGACCTGCCCGTCGCCGTGGATGCAGCAACATGCACCTCGAACGAAGGCTA
>ERZ1370068.8912-contig-7729_pt1 | contig 24077 bp, 44 predicted proteins | sample MGYA00561227_ERZ1370068 | MGnify/ENA primary metagenome ERZ1370068 (study PRJEB38410, sample SAMEA6850437) | metagenome | study: Metagenomic assessment of the ecological functions of the soil: analysis of the soil microbiota associated with the...
AGCCACGTATTGCTGGCGCCTGGCGGGCCGGCTGATCGATCACGGGACCATTACCAGGCGTTTTGTCGGTACACGAAGGCCCGGCACGCATCTCCAAGCTCACATCGCGCTCCGGCGCGGCACGATCCTGTCGAACGAGCCCGGCTATTACAAAAAACCGCCGCCCATGGCATCCGCATCGAAAACCTGGTGCTGGTGATCGCGGCGCCCGAGCCGGTGGGCGCCGAAAAACCGCTCAACGCCTTCGAGACGCTGACGCTCGCGCCGGATCGACCGCCGGCTCATCGGGCTAAGCATGCTGACGGACAAGGAGCGCTGCCGCAGCTCGACAGCTACCACGAGCGCGTGCACGAGGTCATCGGCCCGCTGGTCGATCCGACCGGCGCGCAGGTGGCTCGAAAACGCCACGCAAGTACCGATTGCTCCGGCGCCGCGCAAGCAGGAAGAGGCGCCGCCCGGCCGCGAAGAGACGGAAACGGTCACGCAAGGAAAGCGCTGACACGCCGATCGCTACTGCATGAACCAGCCGTGACTGACCACCAGTGACTGACCTGTCAGTGCGTTCGACTCGAAATCGGCGCAAAAACGAGCGCCGTCTGCAGCCACGTCTGCAACCGTCGTGAATTCGCCGTCCACGGTCTCGCTGAGCATCACAGTTCTTGATCACCTGATCTTCGGTAATGCCGAGTTCCTTTGCCTGCTCGGGGATCTGCTTCTCGACCAGCGGCGTGCGGACAAAGCCGGGGCAAATCACGTTTGCGCGACTCCATGCTCGGCGCCCTCTTTGGCGACTACCTTTGCGCAAGGCCGACGAGGCCGTGCTTTGCCGTGACGTAAGGTGCCTTTGAGCTTCGAGCGCCTCCTTCGAGTGCGACCGAGCCCATGTAGATGATGCCGCCGCCGCGTCCCTGGCTGTGCATCTGGCGCAGCGCCGATCGGCGTCGGTGAGAAATGCGCCGTCGAGATGGATCGCGAGCAGCTTCTTCCACTTGGCGAACTCGAACTGGTCGAGCGGTGCGACGATCTGAACCCCGGCGTTGCTGACCAAGAACGTCTATGCCGCCGATACGCCCTGATCGACTTTGCGCCATGCCGGCCTCGACCTGGCCTTCCTGGGTCACATCCATGGCGACAGCCATTGTACGCGTGCCGGCGTTGTCGAGCTCGCGCGCGCGGTCGTACTCGGCCTCGCTTTAAATCGAGATCGGCGATGGCGACGCTGCGCACCCTCGACGAAGGTAGGCGGTGGCGATCTCCTTGCCGATGCCGCTCGCCGCGCCAGTAATCACGGCAATCTTGTCCTTCAAACGCATGACCATTCTCCTTTGCAACGCTCATCGAAGATAGTCGTGAACGACTTTGCCAAGCGGCAAGGTCAGATCGGCGATGATGTGCATGCCGGATACGATTTCCAGGACCGGTAATTCGGCGAGCGGCGCTAGTGCATGCGACGACAACGTCAGAGGCCGCAGGTCCGGTCCAGGCGCCTTCGAGATTCACGTCGGTCAATTCGTATTCGACCAGCTCACAAATGCGCGGCGTACCGTCGACATGCGGCATGATCTTGAGCAGGAAATTCGGTGCCAGGAGCGAAGCCATGACCGCTGTCGATGATCGGCCACCTTGTGCTTGTAGCCCATGGTGCCGGTGGCAATCCGCATCGGGCCGTAGTCGAGGGTGCCGACCAGCGTGTCTAGTTCGTCATGCAGCGTCGGCTTGCGCGAGCTTCTTCGGAAAGCCCCAGAGCTCGCGCGCCGCCGGCGATCGGCGGATGGTCGTCGAGAAACATGCAGTGCGAGTAGCCGCCTTTGCGGCCCTGCAGGACACCGGAATGACCTGGCCGCTCTCGTGTAGTCGCCGAAGCCGGTCGAATCCGGCATGCGAATGAATCTCGAATTTGACCAAGCGGCTCGTCGACCTGCAGGGGCTCGTGGCACAAGCGCGCGCAATTTCTGCGGATCGGTCCGGTAAGGCGATGATGAGGAACTCCCGATTGACGAAGCGATAGGGGCCGATTGGATAGGCCGGGCTGGTGAGCGGCATGGCAAAAGCCCGCGCCTGAACTTCACTTTCCTTCATGGCAATTCCCTCGTCACAATGAAGCGGAATAGCGAAATCTTGCGTCAGCCCGATGTCAGGCCGGTCCTCGCCGCAATCGAACGTACGCACGCCTTCGCTGATCCGGAAGCTGAAGCACCTCGGGATGAGCCAAGGTCTGCCGCGCATTGTCGTAACCGGTCTTCCAATGCTCCTCCATCGTGCGCCGGGAGAATTCGAAATCCTTGGCGATGCCTTCGTAGGGCCTCGCCCTATAGATCAGATGGGCGATATTGCAGACCTTGTCGTCGGCTTCACCCAGCAGCAGCTTGGCATCATCACCGTCGCGCAATTCCTCAGGTATCTTTTCGAGCAGCCTCGCGAGCGCAATGCGCAGTTTCTGTATGTATTTGTAGCGATCGGTGGCGGCACGGGTGCGGCTCGAGTAGACAATCTCCTTGTGACGTACTCGACTTCGATCATGTCCTTGGGCAATTCGCCGCGCGCATTCCAAAGATCGACCTGAAGGCGAGCGTGTCGCGCCGCGGCTGCGCATCGAGCACCCATTCCAGTGGCGTATTCGAGATCAGGCCACCGTCCCAAAAATAGCTGTCGCCGACCTGGTCGCCGGGAAGCCGGGCGGCAGGGAACCCGAAGCGGCGATATGTTCGAAGCCGATCCTGTGCGTCGTCGAGTCGAAATAGGTGAAATTGCCGCTGCGGATATCGACCGCGCCGACGCTGAAGCGCATCTCGCCGCCATTGATACGATCGAAATCGACCAGCCGCTCGAGTGTGGCCCGCAATGGCGAATTATCGTAATAGCTCGCTTTGTCCGGACCACCCGGCGGCCAAATCGTCGGCGGCGGCATGCGCGGCACAAAGAAATTCGGCGCGCCGAACAAAAGGATGTTCATGGCCCGCGTTTGATTGAGCAGTTGACGCTGAATGTCGTCGGAACTCGAGGCCCCGGAAATAGGGCACGCCGAGTGGCGAAGTACAGACCATCCGCCAGAATTCGCGCAGCGCATCGACGCGGCGCTTCGGCGGATTGCCGGCAATGATCGCCGAATTGATGGCGCCGAGTCGAGATCCCGGCAACCCAGTCGGGATGCAGATCGGCCTCGGCCAGCGCCTCATAGACACCCGCCTGATAAGCACCAAGCGCGCCGCCGCCCTGAAGCAGCAGCGCGATTTGTTCGAACGGCGTGCGCCCATGCGGCACGGCAACCTCCTGTGACCGCTGTGTTGCGCCGCAACAAACCTAAGGTGCTGGCCCCCCTCTCGCAAGTGGCGCAAACGAACCGGAGGTACCAGAGTGCGGGCGTTTTCCCGCGATTTGGGAATTGATACGTCGCGTCGTCCTCGTTTTGATGACAGAGCGTCCAATCCTGGAGAAAGATCGTGTTCAATCCTTGGTCTGCCTATCTGCAACTCCGCCACGTAAGCCGCATGGGATACCAACATCGTCGTCGCAATGCGGTTGATGCGGCTTGCTTCCGGCGGCGCTTTGGCCCAGCGCGAGGCCCAAAGGATGATCGTGGAGAAGGGCTTAACGTTTGCGGAAGCCCAGTTTGCTGCCGCAACCAGGATGATGGCCGGTGCGGGAATTGCCGGCGCGACGAACATCAGCGAGCCATGTCTACCGGCGAAAAGTGAGAAAAAATCGCCGGCGGCTTGTGCGCTGAGCTGTCTGCTTTGCACCCAAAGCGGACATTTGCCAGTGCACCGGCCCATGTCCGCAGGTGACGCTTGTGATCGTTACTGTCCATCCCGTGGCCAAAGTCGACGTCTGTGCACCATGCGCCGTTCGTTAATACCGATCCTGGTAGTCGTTTGCGGGTTCGTCGCGTTGCCGCTCATAATACGCGAATTCTTTCCACCTCAAATTGCCAGCTGCAGAGTTGGTCGCCCATAGCTCCCCTCGGGAAGTCACTGATTTTGCGTTTTCGGACGGATCGACGCGCGATCTTTACATTGGCCCAATTCCGCAGGTACTCCTATTTTGGTGAATGTCTGGGCGACATGGTGTCCTCCCCGCAGGAGGAGGAGATGGCTGCGCTCAATCACCTTGCGCTGCTCTTCGCGAACAAGAATATAAAAATTGTGCCCATTTCGATCGACGTTTCTGGCGCTCTAACCGTGCGGTCTTTCTACGAAAGATTAGGCTTGAACAACCTTTCGATTTATGTCGATCCCTCAAAGAACGTTATGGATGCACTTAGGATTACCGGCATTCCGACCACTATCCTTATAGGCCGAGACGGACGCGAAATTGGCCGAATGGTAGGGCCTGCGCAGTGGGACGCGCCTGCAAGCGTGAAGCGTATTACAGAGATCGCAGGCCAGTAAAATCTATCGTTTCGTAGTGGCGCCAGCTGCGTTGCGTCCTTCCGAGACGGACAGCAGCGATCATTGTCGGATCAGCTTTAGCCACTCGTCCTCGGTGAGCACCTTCACGCCATGCTTCTTGGCCTCGGCGAGCTTCGATCCCGCACCGGGGCCGGCGACGACATAATCGGTCTTCTTCGAGACGGAGCCAGCAGCCTTTGCGCCCAGACGCTCGGCCTGCGCCTTGGCTTCCTCGCGCGTCATCTTTTCCAGCGAGCCGGTGAAGACCACGGTCTTGCCGGCGATCGGCCGCTGTCCGTCTTCGGCTTCTCGGCGTCGAGCACCTCGACCTGCTTTGGTCAGCCGCTCGACGATGCCGCGATTGTGGCTTTCCCCGAAATAGGCCTGCGACAGCCTCGATCACCGTGTCGCCGATCTGGTCGAGCGCGTCCATTTCGGCGGCGACCGTCGTCGTCGCCCTTGGCGATCTTCAGATCACGGCGTCATGGAACGCCTTCCATGAGCCGTAGCCGCGCGCGAGCGCCAGCGCGGTCGTCTCACCGACATGGCGGATACCGAGCGCATAGATAAAACGGTCAAGCGCAGATCGTGCGCCGCGCGTCGATCGCGTTGAACAGGTTGCGCACCGACGTTTCGCCGAAGCCCTCCTCGTCCTCCAGCCTGATCTTGCTTGTGCTTCTCGCGAAGCGTGAAGATATCGGCCGGCTCCTTCACCCATTCTTTCTCGAAGAACAGTTCGATCTGCTTTTCGCCCAAGCCCTCGATGTCGAAGGCCCGGCGCGAGCACGAACAGCTTCAGGTGCTCGATCTTCTGGAACGGGCAGGCGAACTCGCCGGTGCAACGCGCGCGAGCGCCCTCCTCGCCGGTCGCGGTCTCCTCGCGCACGATGTCGGTGTGCAGGTAGCACGGGCATTTCTTCGGAAAATTGATACGGCTTCGGCATTCTTCGGCCGCTTGTCGATGACCACGTCGACGATCTGCGGGATGACGTCGCCGGCGCGCTGGATGATCACGGTATCGCCGATGCGGATGTCGCGGCCTTCGCGGAATGACTTCGCCCTTACCACCGACGCCCTTGATGTAGTCCTCGTTGTGCAGGGTCGCCATTCTGACACCATCACGCCGCCGACGCCGACGGGTTCGAGCTGCGCGGTCGGGGTGAGCGCCCCAGTCCGACCGACCGTGCAACTCAGCACATCGCGCATCGACCGTCATCGCGCCGTTCGGCAGGAAATTTGTGCGCGACGCCCCAACGCGGCGTCCGCGACACGAAACCGAGCCGCTCCTGCCAGTCGATGCGGTCGACCTTGTACACGACGCCATCGATATCGTAGTCGAGCTCGGCGCGGCCCTTCCTCGATCTTGCGATGGAAGGTGATCAGCTCGTCGGTCGAGCGGCAGAGCCTGGTGAGCGGATTGGTCTTGAAGCCGCAGACTCTCGAACCATTTGATCATGCCGGTCTGGGTATCCGCCGGCATGTCGCTCATTTCGCCCCAGGCATAAGCGAAGAAGCCGAGCGGTCGCGACGCCGTGATCTTGGGATCTTTCTGCCGCAGCGAGCCGGCCGCCGAATTGCGCGGGTTGGCGAAGATGCTGTCCGCCGGCCGCCTTCTGTCGTTCGTTCAGTTCAAGAAATGCGCGCTTTGGTCATGTAGACCTCGCCGCGCACCTCGCAGACTTCCGGCTACGGTCTTGCCCTTGAGCTTCTTCGGCACGTCCTCGAGTGTGCGGATATTGGCGGTGACGTCCTCGCCCTCAGCGCCGTCGCCGCGCGTTGCGGCCGTCACCAGTTCGCCGCCCTCGTAGCGCAGCGACATCGACAGGCCGTCGATCTTCGGCTCGGCGCTGAACGCGATCTTCTCGCTTTCGCTCGAGCTTCAGGAAGCGGCGGATGCGGGCTACGAAATCGACAACATCCTGTTCGGCAGAAGGCGTTGTCGAGCGACAGCATCGGCAGCGCATGCCGCACCTTCCTGAACTTGCCGGTTGGCGCGGCGCCGACCTTCAGCGACAGCGATTCAAGCGTGCGCAGAGTTCGGGAAAGCGCTGCCTCGATGGCATTGTAGCGCTGCCCGCAAGGCGTCGTATTCGGCGTCGGTGATGCTCGGCCGGTCGTCCTGATAGTAGCGCTTGTCGTGCTGCGGCAATTTCAGTCGTCAGACGCGCGTCAGCTCGGCCTTCGCCTGCTTTGCGGTGAGCAAATCGACGGGTCGTTTTGGCGGTATTGACCTTGGACATCGATACTCATCACAGCCCGGCTTCAACTCGCCGCCTTGATCAGCCGTTCGGCGGCGGCGCGGGCTTCGTTGGTGATCTCGGCGCCAGCCAGCATGCGGGCGATCTCCTCGCGCCGGCGTTCCGCCGCCAGTTCGGTGACGCGGGTGGCAACCCGTTTGCCCTTCTCCAGCGCATCCTTGGTGATGAGATAATGATGGTCGGCGCGCGCCGCCACCTGCGGCGCGTGCGTCACGGCGAGCACCTGCACGCCGCGGCGAAGCTTTGCGAGCCGCATGCCGATGGCGTCGGCGACCGCACCGCCCACGCCGGTGTCGATCTCGTCGAACACCAGTGTCGGCGCCGAGCCGCGATCGGCCAGCACGACCTTCAGCGCCAGCAGAAAGCGCGCAAGCTCGCCGCCGGAGGCGACGCTTCATCAGCGGCCCGGCCGCGTCCCCGGGTTGGTCTGTACCCAGAATTCGAGCGCGGTCGATGCCGTTCGGTCCGGCGGCCGCCGGATCGCTGTCGAGCTGGGTGGAGAACTTCGCGCGATCGAGCTTGAGCGGCTTGAGCTCGGCATTGACCGCCTTGTCGAGCGCAGACGCGGCCTTGCCGCGCGCTTGGACAGAGCATCGGCGGCCGTGCCGATAGGCGGCGTCGGCCTGCGTCGGCGGCCGCTTCCAGCGCCTTGAGCTTGTCCTCGCCCGCATCGATCAGCGCAATGTCGGCATTGTATTTGCGCGCGCAGCGCCGCGAGGTCATCGACCGGGACATTGTACTTGCGCGCCGCCGCGCGCAGCGCGAACAGCCGCTCCTCGATGCGCTCCGAGCTCGGCCGGATCGAAATCGGCGATGCGCAAGCGCCGCTTCAAGCTGGCCGCGCGTCTCGTCCAGCGCGTTGAGCGCGGTATCGAGCGCCTTCACCGTGGGCTCGATCAGTCCGGGCGCCTGCGCCGCGCGCCGCTCGAGGCGCCGGATCGACGCCTGAAAGCGCCGGCACGCTGGAATTCGCGCCGGCGATCACCTCGTGCGCATCGCGCAGGTCCTCCGCCACTTTCTCGGCCTGCATCATGGCGGTGCGCCGCTCGGCGAGCGCGGTCTCCTCGCCGGCTTGCGGCGCAAGCTTGTTGAGCTCGTCGACGGCGTGACGCAGCCAGTCGCCTCGCGCTTGGCGCGCTCGACCTCGGCGCGATGGGCATCGGCCGCCTCGCTGCGCGTCGCGCCGCGCCTGCCAGAGTGTCTCGACCTCTGGCGGCCTGGCTCCTCGAGCCCGCCGAAGGCATCGAGCAAGCGTCGGTGCGTGCCGGCGTCGGTCAACGCGCGCTCGTCGTGCTGGCCGTGGATCTCGACCAGCGCGCTGCCGAGTTGCTTGAGCACCTGCACGCTCACCGGCTGGTCGTTGACGAATGCGCGCGTGCGCCCGTCCGACAGCTGCACGCGGCGGAGGATCAACTCGTCGTCCGACGGAAATGTCGTTGGCCGCCAGCAGCGCGCGCGCCGGATGACCGCGCACGACATCGAAGACGGCGGTCACCTGACCCTGCTCGACGCCTTGCCGCACCAGCGTCTGGTCGCCGCGGCCGCCGCAGGGCCAGCGCGAAGGCGTCGAGCAGGATCGACTTGCCGGCGCCGGTCTCGCCGGTGAGCACGGCAAGGCCGTCGGCAAAATCGATGTCGAGCCGCTCGATCAGAACGATGTCGCGAATCGACAGTCGGGAGAGCATAGGCCGCGGCCTTGCAGCTGTCGTCGCCCGGCATCGTACCAAGATCCACGCCGTACAGGTCCGGCATAATCAAGGACGCAGACGGTCGGGACAAGCCCGACCGTCACAGTGTGGGTCAAGTCTCGCCCGATGGCGGGCTAGCCCAGCGATGCCTCTTGAAGGCCCTGCTGATCCAGGAGCCCGTGGTTCTCGGTAGGCTCGACGCCGCCGGTCTTCACCAGCGGCATAAGCGTGCTTGTACCACGTGGCTGTCCGGGAAATTGTGCCCGAGCACCGCGGCGGCGGTCTGCGCCTCATCGACGATGCCGAGCGCCATATAGGCTTCCGTCAAACGCATCAGCGCCTTCTTCGACGTGGCGCGTGGTCTGGTACTTGGTGACGACCACTTTGAAGCGATTGATGGCGCCGGTGTAGTCCTTCTTCTTCAAGTAATAGCGGCCGATCTCCATTTCCTTGCCGGCGAGCTGATCGCGCGCGACTTCGATCTTCTGTTTGGCGCTGATCGCATACTCGGTTGTCGGATATTTCCGGATGACCTCGTCCAGCGCGGCAAGCGCTCTTTCGGTGCGCGCCTGGTCGCGCGTAACGTCCGGAATTTCATCGAAATAGGACGAGGCGATCAAATATTGTGCATAGGCGGCATCCGGACTGCCGGGATGCAGCGTGACGTACCGTCTTCGCCGCATTCACGCAGTCGTCGTATTCGCCGGCCTGATAGTATGCGTAGGACGTCATGATGCAGCGATTTGCGCGCCCATTCCGAATACGGGTGCTGACGATCGACTTCCTCGAATTTCTTGACCGCCTGCTTGGCGTCCTTCTGCGCGTTGAGAAGATAGAGGCCCTCGTTGTAGAGCCGGTCGGCGGGCTGCATCGGGCGGCGTGTCGTCCTTTTTGGCGAAAAGGTCGAAGCTGCTGCAGGCGCCAAGGCTCGCCGCCAGCAGCAGCGATCGGCGCAAGCACGGGCGACAGCGCGACCAGTCGGCCACGTTTCCGGCGGTCATAGTCTGCGGTGCCCTGGGCATGATATCCTGGCCGCGAAAGCTTCGAACACGGACACATCCACGCGAACGTGTCGCTTCCCCGAAAGCGCGGCTTCCAACGGCGCGCTAATCGCGCCGGTTTATACGAAAATGCAGGTCTCGCCATGCGACTAAGCCGACATTCGGCCCGGATTAAGGCGAAGGTTAAGCCAAATCGCTCAGGTTTTCAGGACACTTCCGGCCCATAGGCCGGCGCCACCAGACCGGTCGCCAGACATCGGCGTTGCCGCGCGCGCGGCGTACCGGCTCCGCGTCAGCCTCAACCACCCGCCAGGCGCTCGGATCGGCCATCAGCGCGGACAGACACCGCGTGATTGAGCTTGATGGCCGCCACGAACGGTCTTGTAGGTGGCCGAGGAGCGGCTGACCTGCGAGCGCCAGAGTCCCCAATGGCGTCGAGCACCTTGTGGCGCACGAACTCGTCGGCGAAACGCAAGCCTTCCGGATTGAGCACGCGGTCTTCGCTGACGACCAGCGTGTTCTCGAACGAGGCGCCAAGCGCGTAGCCGGCGCTCCACAATTTGGTCACGTCGCGCATGAAGCCGAACGTTCGTGCGCGCGCAATCTCGCGACGGAATGTATCGGGCTCGATGTCGAGCGAAAGCGCCTGCCGGCCGATCAGCGGATGATCGAAATCGATCTCAGCCTCGACGCGGAAGCCGTGCTGATTGGGCCGCAGTTCGCCGTAGGCGCCGTCCTTGGCCACCGATACCGGCTTGACAACCTCGATGTAGCGGCGCGGCAGCGCACGCGCTGTCAAGCCCGGCCTGATCGATCGCCTCGACAAAGGCGGCGGCGCTGCCATCCATGATCGGAACTTCCGGCCCGTCGATTTCGACGACGACGTTGTCGACGTAGAGGCCACGCAGCGCCGCCAGCAGATGCTCGGCCGTCGAGCAAAGCGGACCCTTGGCATCGCCAAGGACCGTGGCGAATTCGGTGGCGGTCACGGCGCGCACGTCGGCGCGGATCTCGCGCTCGATCGGAGCCGTCCGCTGCGAATGCGCTGGAAGACGATGCCGGCGTCGTCGTCGGCCGGATGAAGCGTAAGAGTGACCGGGAGGCCGGAATGAACACCGATGCCTGAAACGGCAACCTGGTGGCGTAGCGTTGTCTGCTTAGCGCCCTTCATCTACCCAACTTCCGCCGGCTCATCTGAGGCCGTGCGGCCCCATCCCCGAGGCCCCGAGGGGCCACATTTCTGCCTTCAGTCCCAGCCGCCGTTAAGTCTTTGCGCGGCAATCCCCAGAGACTCGAAAAGTCCCTTTGGCTGCTGAAACTTAGGCAATCGATGGAGGCCTTCTCCAACTCACGCTTTCTTACCGTCTGTTACTCTTTTTTGCCGCATTTAGCGTCGGCCGAGGCTGTGTCCACACGCTGAACGCTTCGCTGAGTACCATCAGACCGGCTGCGGCGGTTCATCGGTTCTGCCTGCCGCTCATGGTAGCGTCGAAAACATGATGACTGTATCAATACTGTTAACCAACGAGCGTGGCATGAGCGAACGGCCCCGCTCATGGATTCGAGAGCGGGGCCGCTCGGGTAGTCTTGGCGCCTCAGTTGGCCTGGCGGCGCAGGAAGGCCGGGATATCGAGCTGGTCATCCTCGCCGGAATTATGCACAGGTGCCGACGCGGCCATGGGGGTCGAGGCCCTGCGGCGCCGTCCGGCGGGCATATTCCGAGACCGGCTCGGCCGGGCGGCCTTCCGGCTGGCGAGCGCTGTCGGGCGCTGCGGCGGACGCTCGTATTGCGGCACTGGGCCGGGTCGGCGCGCGGCATGGCCGCGGTCGGCGGCGCGTGCCTCGTGTCCCGGCGGCCGAGACCGACCGAGGCAAGCCTCTGCATCAGCGTCATGCGGCGCTTCTCGGGATGATCGTCGGCGAGTCTCGCCGCGCTGGGCCCGGATCTCGTTTTGCGCGGGCAGCGGTAGCTCGTCCGATGCGCGGCATGCGCGGCGTCCGCGCATAGCGCTCCGGCGCCGGCGGGATGATATGCGGCCGGCATCTGGAGGCTCCGCGGCAGGCGCTTCGGCTCTGCGTCGGCTCGAACAGTGACGGCTTCATCGGCATAGGCCGGATCGACACGTCCTCGATCGACGGTCGGCGGCAGGATGGCCGCGGCGACCGCCGCGTGCGCGGCGGATTCAAGCGACGGCGCCGCGTGCGCGCGTCGCCGCGGTGCGCTCGATGCGATCGGCGAGCCGGCGGCTGTCGGTGCGGATCTTGCCGGCGAGCTCCTTGAGCGCGCTTTCAGCCGGCTGCGCGTGGCGCGCGGTGACCGGCGTTGTCGATGCCGGTCGCCACCACGGAGACGCGGATGATGCCTTCGAGCGTTTCGTCGAAGGTCGCGCCGACGATGATGTTGGCGTCCTGGTCGACCTCTTCGCGGATGCGGGTGGCGGCTTCGTCGACTTCGTAAAGCGTGAGGTCCTTGCCGCCCGTGATCGAGATCAGCAGGCCGCTGGCGCCCTTCATCGAGGCGTCGTCGATCAGCGGATTGGAGATCGCGGCTTCGGCGGCGGTGAGCGCGCGCTTCTCGCCGGAGGCTTCGCCGGTGCCCATCATGGCCTTGCCCATCTCGCGCATGACGGCGCGCACGTCGGCAAAGTCGAGATTGATCAGGCCTTCCTTGACCATCAGGTCGGTGATGCAGGCCACGCCCGAATAGAGGACCTGATCGGCCATGGCGAAGGCGTCGGCAAAGGTGGTCTTTTCGTTCGCCACCCGGAACAGGTTCTGGTTCGGGATGATCAGCAGCGTGTCGACCACCTTCTGCAGTTCGATGATGCCGGCTTCGGCAAAGCGCATGCGGCGCTGGCCTTCGAAGTGGAACGGCTTGGTGACCACACCGACCGTGAGAATGCCAAGCTCGCGCGCGGTCTTCGCGATGATCGGCGCCGCGCCGGTGCCGGTACCGCCGCCCATGCCGGCGGTGACGAACACCATGTGTGCGCCGGTCAGATGATCGCGGATTTCGTCGATCACTTCTTCGGCGGCGGCGCGGCCGACCTCAGGCTGCGAACCGGCGCCGAGACCTTCGGTCACCTGAGTGCCCATCTGGATGATGCGCTCGGCCTTCGACATCGTGAGCGCCTGCGCGTCCGTATTGGCGACGACGAAGTCGACGCCCTGCAGGCCCGCCGTGATCATGTTGTTGACCGCATTGCCGCCGGCGCCGCCGACGCCAAAGACGGTGATCCGCGGCTTCATTTCCCGGATATCGGGGATCGTCAGGTTGATGGTCATGTTTGCCTCATGATTGCACGGGCAGCAGGCCTTGCGTCGCGCCGCTGGACGCGAACGCACATTGCACGCCGCCGAACTGGACCGGTCCGCCACCGGCCGACTCGTTGGTTCCGTTGGTTGAAGGGTCAGAAGCTTTCGCGTAGCCATCGTCCGACCCGTGCCATGTAACCGCCCGTTCCTGTCATCAATTGCCGCGTTCGCCGCGGTTCGAAGTGTTCGAGATAGGCCGCCTGCGGGTAGACAAGCAGACCTGCAGCCACCGCAAAGGCCGGCCCTTTTGCCGCTGTCCGGCAAACCGGCCGAGCCAAGCGGACGGCCAATTCTTACGGGACGCCGCAAGATGCGCGCGGCGAGATCGGCGAGGCCGGTGAGCTGGCTTGCACCCCCGGTCAGCACGACGCGTCCGCGCGGCTCTGCCGCGAACGGCGAAGCTGCGCAGACGGTCGCGCACCATTTCCAGGATCTCCTCGACCCGCGGACGGATGATACGCACGAGCGAGGCCCGCGAGACGAATTGCGGCGGCTCGCGTTCGTCATCCTCGACCGGCGGTACGGTGATCATGTCCCTTTCATCCGATCCACCCGCTAAAACACTGCCATAAATCGCTTTGATCTCGCTCAGCGTCGGCAACACCGGTGTTGAGACCGCGGGCAAGATCCATGGTCACGTGGTTACCGCCGAGGGCGAAACCGTCGGCATGGACGAACTTGCCGCCTGAAAAACCGCCAAAGACGTGGTTCCGGCGCCCATATCGACGGTTGCCGACGCCCAAGTCGGCCTCGTCATCGGCAAGGGCGGCAAGGCCCGCCACATAGGGGACGACACCATGGCTTCCACAGAAAGATGACTGCGCTTCGACCGTCAGCATCAGATTCCGCACCGGTCGCCACATCGGCGGTAACCATGTGCATATCGACGCCGAGTCGGTGGCCAAGCATGCCGCGCGGTTCGCGGATGCCGGTGGCGGCATCGACCGCATAACCAATTGGCAGGGAATGCAGGACGGCGCGCCCGTCGCGCACCGAGTGACGGCTGGCGGCCGCCAGAGCACCCGGCCGATATCGGCTTCCGGTCACCGCGCGACCGGCAAGATCGATGTTCGCGACGAAGCGTTCGCTGCCGAGACGGCCGCCCGACATCGACACCACGACTGACTCGCAGCTGAACGCCGGCGCATGCTTTCGGCAATGTCGATTGCCTGGCGGACCATCTGCTCGGCTTCCGACCAAGTCGACGACCGAGCCTGCCTTCATTCCGCTGCGCCGCGGTGTGGGCGAAGGCCAGCAGCCGCACGCCGTGGCTGCGACGACGCAGAACATCCTGCGGCGCCTGCGGCTCGAGCCGCGCGATCAGGCAAACGACCTTGCTCGTGCCGATATCGAGACCGGCGACGACAGCGGCGCGCCTGGGCGAAACCGGCTTCATCTTCGGGGTGACGCCCGAAGCGCAGCACGGTCATGCTTCGCCTCCCTTGCCCGACTTGGACTTCTTTGCCTTCTCCGGCGTCCTTGAGAGCCTGCTCGCGCGCAGCCGCAGCGGCGTCGGACTGACGTACGGTGACGCGATCAGGCAGCCGCAGATCGACACGCGACGATGTCTCTCGACAGCAGCTTCTTGATTGCGATCGAGATCGACAAGAATCCGCAACGCCTGTTCCGGCTTCGCTTTTCAGGCAGCAGAATTTCCACGCCGTCTTTGAGGCGCAGATTCCAGCGCCGTTCGGCGACAAGCGACCGAGGCTTCGGTCAGCGTGCGCGATTGCCGGATAGCGTGCGATGAGTGTGAGAAAATCCTGGGCGCCGTGTTCGGCGCCCTTGCCGACAACCCGCGGCAATTCCGCAAAGCGCGGCGGTACCGTTGCTTTCCAGCACGGCGCCGTCGGCGGCGATCAGCGCGATGCGGCCGTCCTTCTGCCAAAGCGCGAAGGGTTTGCGCTCCTTGATCTCGATGCGCAGGCGATCGGGATAGAGTTTCAGCACGGTGGCATCCGCGATCCACGGATTGGCCAGCAGCCGCGCACGCGTGCGCGCGGCGTCGAGAAACAGAAGCGACGAACGATCGGTGATGCCTGCAAGCACCAGAATTTCGTCGCGTGCCGACTTCGTGGCTCGCCGTCCAGCGCGACTTCGGAAATGCGGAAGCCGAGCCTGTTGCGCGACGTCGTCACAGATGCTCTGCACGTTTTCGATGATCTGCGGCACATGCCCGCCTTTGACCGCGCCGTAGCTCGCGCTGGCGAGCAGCAGCATCGCAGCGGCCGTCGAACCGGCGCCGCGCGGCACTTTCAGCTCGACAAGCGAACTGACCCCAACGCCGCAAAAGCCTCGGCCATCGCCAACTCGATACAACCGCGGCCACAGCAGCGGAGCGTCGTTTCAGCTTCCGAGCGATTGAGCGAGGCGTCACTCGACCATCCATCGCAACCTGCTTCTGCACTGTTGTATCCGGCTTCAGATGAGACCATCCCCGCCCTCAGAGGCCGCCGTCAAGCGGATGTCCGCACGCATGACTTGTCGGCAGCCAAGCGCGCGGTGCGCCGCCAAGTGCCTAGTCTTCGGCTTTATTGGTAAATGATTAGTAAAATTTGACGGAATGGCCGCTTAACGGGCCAATTTTGATGACACGCTCGGCTTCAACGGTCCGAGCGAGGCGTCCTCGACCATCCAGCGGACCAGCTCGTCGAAACGTGATGCCGGCATGTTGCGCCATCTCCGGCACGAGCGAAGTTTCGGTCATGCCCGGCTGGGTGTTTACCTCCAGACAGAACAGACCCTTTGTTCCGCCAAGGCTGTCGTCATAGCGGAAGTCCGAACGCGTGACGCCACGGCAGCCGAGTGCGCGATGCGCCGCGAGCGCGATGCGTTGCACCTCGCGATAGACACTCCTCAGCGATCGGCGCCGGCAACAGATGCTTCGAGCCGCCCGGGCGCGTATTTGGCTTCGTAGTCGTAAAACTTCACCGTAGGCACGATCTCGATCACGCCGAGCGCCTGCTCGCCCATCACGGCGCACGTGAGCTCCTTGCCGGGAATATAAGGCTCGACAAGGATCTGGTCGCCGAAAGCCCAGTCTGGACGAGTCAATTCCTGCGGCGGATGCTTGTGATCCTCGCGCACCATGAAAACGCCGACGCTCGACCCTCCGCCACCGGCTTGATCACATAAGGCGGCGGCAACAGGTGGCGCTGTGCTGCGTCCTTGCGCGACACAACCATTCCTCCCGGCACGGGAACGCCGGCAGCCTTGAGCACGCGTCTTGGCGATTTCCTTCTGCATTGCGAGCGCGGACGCGAGCACACCAGAATGAGAGTATGGAATACCGAGAACCTCGAGCATGCCTTGCAACGTGCCGTCTTCGCCGGGACGTCCGTGCAACACATTGAGCGCAACATCGGGCTTGAGCGCGCGCAGCGTCGCTGCGATATCGCGATTTACGTCGACCCGGCTGACCCGATATCCCGTCCGCTCGAGAGCATCGGCGCACGCCTTGCCCGACCGCAGAGATACCTCGCGTTCCGCCGACCACCCGCCCATCAAGACAGCTACGTGCTTCATTGCCTCAGCGTTTCACTCCAACCCGCTTGATCTCCCATTCCAGCTCAACGCCAGAATGGGTCTTCACTCGTTCGCGAACGGTTTCGCCGAGAGTTTCGATATCGGCAGCAGTGGCGCCACCGAGGTTGATCAGAAAATTGCTGTGCAGCTCGGACACCTGAGCGCCGCCGACTGGTGAGCCCGCGGCACCCGGCATCGTCCACCAGTTTCCAGGCGCTGTGACCCGGCGGATTTTGAAGGTCGAGCCGCCGGTGCGATTGCGCGGCTGGCTCGCTTCGCGCTTTTCTTGATCGTCGCCATTTCGGCGGCGATTTCTTCGGGCGCACCGGCCCGGCCCTGCAAGACTGCGGCGGTGAAAATCACATCCTCAGACACGCCGCAGTGACGATAGGAAAACCCATCTCGCCATTAGCTGAACTTGCGCAGGTTCCCCTGACGGTCAACGCCGTGCGTCTCAACCAGAACGTCCTTGGTCTCGCCGCCATACGCGCCACCATTCATGCGCAGCGCGCCGCCGATCGTCCCGGGAATGCCGCTCAGAAACGCAAGTCCGGCAATGCCCGCCGGTTGCGCGGCGCGCGCGACCATAACGTCCGAGGATCGCGGTACCGGCGGTGATGCGATGATCCTCGACTTTAACATCGTTGAAGCCGCGACCCAGCCGGATCACCACTCCCGCCACACCTCCGTCACGCACAATCAGGTTTGATCCGGCGCCGATCACCGTGACCGGAATTTCCGCAGGGAGATTTCGCAGGAAATAAGCCAGATCGTTTTCGTCCTCCGGCATGAAAAAGGCTTGCGCGGGACCACCGACACGGAACCAGGTGAATTCTCCGAGCGGCTGATTTGCCAGCAGCCGCCCGCGCAACTCGGGCATTCTGGCTTTCAGTTCGGGCACGATGTCGGGAAAACTCATAGCGCCTTCAGTTCCGCCGGAAGCGCGTAGGCCCATTGCGTGATTGAGCCGGCGCCCAGGCAGACCACATAGTCGTCGGGCTTTGCCAGCTTCTTGATGATCGACGGAAGCTTTTCGGGTCCTTCCAGCGGAAACGCCTGCTTGTGGCCGTGCGCGCGCAAGCCCGTCACCAAGCGCATCGCGATCAGCGCCCGGAATAGGTTGCTCGCCGGCCGGATAGACCGGCGCGACGATCACCGCGTCGGCATCGTTGAAGCAGGTGCAAAACTGGTCAAACAGGTCATGCAGACGCGTATAGCGATGCGGCTGCATCACCGCGATCACCTTGCCCTTGGCGCTTTCGCGCGCAGCGCGCAGCACGGCGGCGATCTCGACGGGATGATGTCCATAGTCGTCAATGATCTGCACCCCGTTCCATTCGCCGACGCGCGTAAAGCGCCGTTTGACGCCGCCGAAATTGGCCAGTGCGCTACGGATCGATGTCGTCCTCTATTCCCAGCGCGCGCGCGACCGCGACCGCCGCCGTAGCATTCAGCGCGTTGTGCCGGCCCGGCATCGGCAACGTCAGCCTGTCGATTGTGTGCGATATCTTGCCGGCCCGGTCGCGAAAAAGGACGGAGAAGCGCGATTGTCCGTTGAGAGTGATCGATATCGACGAGGCGCACGTCGGCCTGCGGGTTTTCGCCATAAGTGAGCACACGCCGGTCTTCCAGCTTGCCGACCAAACTCTGCACGACAGGATGATCCGTGCACATGACCGCGAACCCGTAGAACGGCACGTTCTCGACGAAGGCGCGAAACGCGTCCTGCACGGCATCGAATGTTTCGAAATGATCGAGGTGCTCCGGATCGATATTGGTGACGATAGCGACATCGGCCGGCAGCTTCAGAAACGTGCCGTCGGATCTCGTCGGCCTCGACCACCATCCAGTCGCCGCCGCCGAGCCGCGCATTGGTACCGTAGGCATTGATGATGCCGCCATTGATCACGGTCGGATCGAGTCCGCCGGCGTCGAGCAGCGATGCAACCAGCGAGGTCGTGGTGGTCTTGCCGTGCGTGCCGCCGATGGCGACGCAACGTTTCAAGCCGCATCAATCTCGGCGAGCATCTCGGCGCGGCGCACCACCGGCAGACGCTTGCCGCGCGCCGCGACGAGCTCCGGGTTGTCGCGTTTGATTGCGGATGAGACGACAACCACGTCGGCGCCATTGATGTTTTCCGCCTTGTGACCGATGTCGACCTTGATGCCTTTGTCGCGCAGGCGCTTGACGTTGGCGCTGTCCGCGACGTCAGACCCCGTCACGTTGTAGTCCGAGATTGGCCAGCACCTCGGCGATGCCGCTCATGCCAATGCCGCCGATGCCAACGAAATGCACCGGACCGATGTCGCGCGGCAGCTTCATAAAGGTCGCCCTCAGCCCTGCGCTGTACGCGCTGCGAGCGCACAGCGGCCATGTCTGCAGGAGACGCGAGGCCGAAACAAGGCCATCCATAAATGTAATGGTTAATTGCGTGCGACTTTCAACACAAGATCGGCCAACCTGTCGGCCGCGGTCGGTGGTGCCCGCTCTTTGGCCGCCTCCGCCATGCGGGCAAGACGTGCGGGGTCGCTCAAAAGCGCCGTGATTTCCGTGGCCAGCCTTTCGGGCGTGAAATCGCGCTGCTCAATTCGGATTGCTCCGCCGCTTTCCTCCAGAACGCCCGCGTTTACGAACTGGTCCTGATCCAGAGCATGCGGCAGCGGCACCAGGACGGACGGCCTGCCGATGGCCGAAAGCTCCGGCGACGGTCGAGGCGCCGGAACGGGAAATAACCAGCTGTGACGCCGCCATGCGCGCTGGCAGGTCGGGAAAAACGGAGCGATTTCGGCGTCGACACCAAGTCTCGCATAAGCCGAGCGTACGGCATCGGCGTCCTCGGCACGGGCCTGCTGGACGATTGACAGTCGCTTGCGGAGATCGGCACTCAAGCGCTCGATTGCGGACGGCACGATTTCGGCCATTACGCGCGCGCCCTGACTGCCGCCAAAGACAAGCAAATTCTGTTTCGGTTTCGACGCCGTGTAGCTTGTTTCCGGCGGCGGCGATCACCTGCGGACGCACCGGATTTCCGGTGAACGTCACTTTGCTCTGCCATTGCGCGTTGAGATTTTGAGCGACACGGAATCCAGTGGCAATTGCGGTCACCCGAGGCGCCAAGAATTTGTTGGCGCGCCCCATGACGCCGTTCTGCTCGTGCAAAACGGTCGGCACCCGCGCAAGCTTGCTGCGAGAAGCGGCGGCACCGTCGGGTAGCCGCCAAAACCGACGACAACATCCGGCCTGATCCGGCGAAGTAGCGACCAGGCTTTGGCGGTGCCAAGAGCCAACAAGGTCGCGGTCCGCATCAACGATAGCGGATCGCGGCCTCGCACGGTCGCGCTCGGAACGACATGCACCTCCCGCGCGGGAAATTTGAAGCGTGCAGGCACGATGGTCGGTGGCGAGGTCGGTCGTTACGCCGCGCTTGTGAAGCGCGGTCCGCCAGTGCTTCCGCTGGAAAGAGATGGCCGCCGGTGCCGCCGGCTGCGAGCAGAACGAGCGGCGTACCGCTCGCATCCATCAGATCCTGCTCCCAGCCACTGCAAGCTCGGGCGAAGCCATCGCCGCTCGCGGCTGCTCGCGCGTCAACGCCAGCAACATGCCCATTGCATAGGCGACCGAAATCATCGACGACCCGCCGTAAGAAATGAACGGCAGTGTCATGCCTTTGGCGGGCATGAGGTGCAAGTTGACCGCCATATTGATCGCCGACTGCGTGGCGAACAGGATGGTCAGGCCCGCGGCGGCAAAACGAGCGAATGGATCGTCAGTTGCGCATGGCGCGAACCAGCATGCGGATGACAATGAATGCAAACAGCGCCACCAGCGCAGAGGCACAGCACGACGCCAAATTCCTCAGCCGCGACCGCGAAAACAAAGTCCGTATGGCTCTCGGGAAGAATGCGCTTCACAGTGCCTTCACCCGGGCCCTTGCCGAACCAGCCGCCACGCATGAAGCTTTCGGTGGCAATGTCGATGTTGAAGGTATCCCCGGACGCCGGGTCGAGGAAGCGTTGAATACGGCGCGCCACGTGCGGCACCGTATAGTACGCGCTCAGTAGTCCTATCCCAGCGAGGCCGGCAATTCCTGCCACCCAGACGAGCCGCATGCCGGCCATGAAGAACAGTGCGCTCCAGACCACCGCTATCAGCATCGTCTGGCCAAAGTCGGGTTGCACGACGAGCAAAGCGATCGGCGGTCAACAGCAACAGGAGTGAGAATGTGTTTGCGGGCATGTCTGGGCGCTTTGCCGATCTCACCGAACAGCCATGCGACAATGATGACAAAAGCGGGTTTGAGGAACTCAGACGGTTGGACGTTGACGCCGACCAACACAAGCCAGCGCCTCGCTCCCTTGATCTCGGGCCCGAAATACGGCGTCGCGGCCACCATGATCAGACTCGCGACAAACACGACCAGCGACAGGCGGCGGATCTGGCGCGGGCTGAGAAAGCGACACTCCCAGCATCACCGCGATAGCCGGCAGCACGTAAAGAATGTGCCGGTTCACGAAAAGAACGGGTCAAGCGCCTCAGGCGGGCAGCAACGGGCGGACTCGCGGCGAGAGATAGCACAACACCGGCCAGCATCAGCGCGCCGATGGCGGCGAGCGTCAGCCGGTCGACCGTCCACCACCATTCGCCAAAGGGCGTGCGTTGTGCCGCGTGAAATCATGCCGCTTCCCGTCACGCGCCAAGCTGACGCTTCGCGGTTTAGGAAGCATTAACGGTCCGACAACATCCCGTTCAAGCCCGGGGTCACGCCCAGACCCATGACGATGTCGGTGAAGGCTTTGCCGCGTACTTCGAAGTTCGGGTACTGGTCGAATGAGGCACAAGCTGGCGACAATAGTACCACCGGCTCCGCTCAACCCCGACGCCAGCGCATCGCGCGCCGCAGCGTCGACAGCGGCCGGGAGGACCCGATTGACCTCGTAAGGCACTCGCCCATCCATCGTCTTTGCAAACTCGTTCGCGGCCTCTCCAATCAGATAGACTTTGCGGATGCGCGGAAAAAGTCGGTCAGGCTGTCGATGCCACCTGTTTTCGCCTTTCCGCCGGCAATCCAGAAGATGTCCTGGAAACTCGCCAGCGCCTTGGCCGCCGAGTCGGCATTGGTTGCCTTCGAGTCGTTGACAAATAAGACATTGCCCTTGCGTCCGACCTGCTCCATCCGGTGGGCAAGGCCGGGGAAAGCCTTTGAGGCCTTTTTGGACCGTGGCGGCATCGATGCCAAGCGCAGTGCATGCTGCGACCGCGCAAGCCGCGTTCTGTGCATTGTGCACGCCCGCGCAACGACCCGATACCGGCGAGATCGGCCACAACTTCTGCGTTGCCGTCGGTCGCACGAAGAATGCGGCTACCGTCCGCGAAGTAACCTTCGGTCAGTGGGCGCCACGACCGAAACGCGCACGACATTTTTCCCAGCGCGCTCGATTCGATCAGCGGCCGCAAGGGCGTATGGACGTCGTCGACATCGATCACCGCGGTGCCGCCCGTCTCCACGTTCGCAGGAAGGCGCTCCTTGATGGCCGCGTAGTTTTCAATGCTTCCGTGCCGATCGATGTGATCTTCGGTGACGTTGAGAAGAACGCCGACGGTCGGCCCGAGCGAAGGCGCGAGATCAATTTGATACGAGGACACTTCGAGCACATAGGCGCGAGCCGGGCCCGAACAGCTGAAGCGCCAGCACCGGCACTCCGATATTTCCGCCCATCTGCGCGTCGCGTCCGGCGCTGTTGAGCAGGTGAGCGATGAGCGCGGTGGTCGTCGACTTTCCGTTGGTGCCGGTGATCGCGATCAGCGGGCACGTCGCGACCTCGATTTGGCGCGCTCACGGCAAAACAACTCGATGTCGCCGATCACCTCCACATTGGCCTTGCGTGCAAGAGCTCACCGTCCAATGCGGCTCAGGGATGTGTCAGCGGCACTCCCGGGCGCCAGCACCAGCGCGGCAACGCTTGACCAGTCGATCTCGCGAAGATTTTGCGGTCTTCAGCCCGGCCGCCTGCGCATCGGAGATTCTCCGGCTCGTCGTCGTCGAAGGCGACGACGTCCAGCGCTCGCCCTCTTCCAGTGCGCGCGCCGCCAGCGAGACCTGGACTTGCCGAGGCCGAAAGACCGCGACCCGCTTTCCCGCGAACGTGGTGACCGGGATCAAGGCTCATCTCAACTTGAGCGTCGCCAGGCCGGCAAGAGCGCCAGCACCACGGCGACGATCCAGAAGCGGGGATCACGATTTGCGGACTCGGTCCAGCCGAGCTGCTCGAGTGGTGGTGGATCGGCGCCATCTGGAACACGCGCTTGCCGGTCAGCTTGAACGAGACGACCTGCACGATCACCGACGACCGCTTCGACAGACATCGAACAGGCCGCCGACGATCGCAAGCACGATCTCGTGCTTGATCGGCAACCGCGACCGCGCCGCAGCAGCCCGCCCGAGCGCCAGCGAGCCAGGTGTCGCCCATGAAGATCGAGGCCGGCGGCGCGTTGAACCAGAGAAGCCGAGGCTCGCGCCGATCACGGCCCCGCAGAGCGACCGCCAGCTCGCCGGTGCCGGCGACGATAGTGGATCTGCAGATATTCGGCGAACACGGCGTTGCCCGCGAGATAGGAGAATGACGCCGAAGCGCCGCCGCGATCATGACCGGCACGATCGCCAGACCGTCGAGACCGTCGGTGAGATTGACCGCGTTGCCGGCACCGACGATGACGAATGCGCCCAAGCAGGACGAACGACCCACCCGAGATTGAACACCAGCTCCTTCGAAGAACGGAAACGTCGAGCGACGTGGCGATCGTGCCGCGGCGCCGGACTGCGCGAACGCCGTGCAGGCCGCCGACCGCGATGACCGCTCGATGGATCAGCCGCGTCCGGCCGGCAAAAGCCGCGCATGCGGTCTGCTTCGTCACCTTGAGATAGTCGTCATAGAAGCCGATCATCCCGGAACGCAGAGCGTCACGCCCAGCACCACCCAGACATAGGACTTTGACGGTTCGCCCACAGCAGCGGTCGACGACCATGCAGCCGGAGAGAGATCATCAGGCCGCCCATGGTCGGCGTGCCCTTCTTGGTGACCAGATGCGACTGCGGCCCGTCGCGTCGCGGATCGGCTGGCCCTGCCCTGCTTGCAGGCGCAGCAGATCGATGATCGGTCCGCCGAAAGAGAAAACGAGACCGCGCTATCACGATCGCCGCCGGTGCGAAAACGTGATGTATCAACGGCACATTGAAGAACGAGATTTTGTCGGACAGCTCGGTCCAGCCAGTAGGCATTGGGTCCGAACCCTCGAGTATTCGCCCTGCGCCGGCGCCTGAGCGCGCGCAGCCGCCTAGAAGTTTCGCTCGAACGCCTCGACGATTGGGCCCATTTTGCGAACCGAGCGAGCCTTCACCATGACCACGCGTCGCCGGCGCTGGATGGCGTCCAGCACGGCTGTGCTCAAGCCCCGCCGCGGTCTCGGCATAGCCGCCCCGGACGCGCGAGGGGAAGGGCCTCCCACAGCGCTGCGCATCGAGTGGTCCAGAGCAATAGACGAGGTCGATGCCGGCCGTCTCGAGCGGACTGTCGGCGAGCGCGCGGTGCAGTTCGGACGCCCGTCGGCTCCCAGCTCGCCATGTCGCCGAGCACCTGCGCGGCGGCCACGCTTGCCTTGACCTCCGCCCGGCCGAGCAGAGCGATGGCGGCCCGCATGGAGGCGGGATTGGCATTCAGAAGCTTCGTCGTCCAGCAGCGACGCGTCCCCGCCGGGGACCGTCAGGCACGGTGTTCGCGCGTCCGCGTCCCGCTGGCGGGCCTTGAGATTATTGAGGGCAAGCGCGGCCAGCGCAGAGATCGGCGCCGACAAGCCGAGCGCGGCCAGTACGGCAGAGGTGAGCACAGATGCCGAAACGTACGTGG
>ERZ1370068.3102-contig-2224_pt1 | contig 24076 bp, 26 predicted proteins | sample MGYA00561227_ERZ1370068 | MGnify/ENA primary metagenome ERZ1370068 (study PRJEB38410, sample SAMEA6850437) | metagenome | study: Metagenomic assessment of the ecological functions of the soil: analysis of the soil microbiota associated with the...
GTACCAGCGTGGGGCTCATCACCATGACGGAACGCTACGAGCTGAAATCGTCCAGTCTGGAAGGATACCACGCAGTGCGGTGTCCGGACCGGATGCTCGAAACCGGCGCGGTGACGATGATGACCGCCTCGGGAGCCTCGCGGTAACGGCAAGGGCAACATCGGCCCGACTACCGCTGGCATGCGCGGGCTGATGGCCGACCCGACGGGCCGGATCATCGACGTTCCCGATGCGCTCGAACTTCCGCGAGGGCATGACGGCCGTCCTCGAGTACTTCATCTCCACCCACGGCGCTCGCAAGGGCCTTGCCGACACCGCTCTTCAGCACGCCGACGCCGGCTACCTGACCCGGCGCCTCGTCGACGTGGCGCAGGACGTCATCAAACCTCGTGACGACGACTGCAAGCACGCAAGAGGGCGCACCTATGGATCATCCGCCGGGCCGAGCCACCGGAGGAGTTCGCGGGCACCGAGCCTCGACGCGTCCCGCCGCTCGCCCGGTCGCCGCTTCGCGGCCGGCCCGGTGCTGGCTTACGCAAAGGCCAAAGAAGAAGGACGACGCTTTGCCCCATCGCCAGACTGGACGCGCGCCAGCGAGATCGCCGAGGAGCTCGCCGCGGCCATCGATGCTGCCGGCGTGGACGAGGGTGCTGGTGCGTTCGCCACTGACCTGCCAGAGCCGCCAGGCGATGCGTGTGCCTGTGCATCCCGCCAGGCAGGTCTAACCTGGAGCACTGAGCCCAGAAAAGCAGGCAGGCAAACGCCGCAATGGTCCCACAGCTTCATAGCTTCATATGAGGCAGTCGGCATCGGCGCGGCGCAGTGCCGATTCGAGCGAGCCCCCGGCACGCTGGCTGACCAGACGCCGGATCGTTCCACACACCGGCGGTGTCGCCGGCCTGGACATCACGCCGCCGGCCTCGCCGCGGGGCGTCGATTGCAAAGACGCTTCCACCCGGCAACGCCGGGATAAAATAAAGCCCACGCCACGCGCCTGCCGCGTGTTGAACAGGCCTTGTAGGTGATCAGCCACATCGACGGCGTCACGGAGATCATCGCAGACGGAGAACGGTGGCGACGGTGAAGGTCACCAGCCGCGAGGCCGTTCGACACGCCGCTGCGAGCTGCTCGAAGCGCGCCGAGCTGCTCGTGGCCGCGGGCAACGCATCGCCGCGCGTCGACCAGGTGCGTGCGCCAGACGGGCGACGATGGTCAGGCCGTGGACGAGGTGCGAACCCCGACCGTGGCCTGGTCATGAACGACGCGGAAGGGCCTGCGCCGTCCGCAGCCGAGGACGTCGTGAGTGGAGCGCGAGTACGTGATCCCCACAGCGCGGCTGCTGGTCGAGAACGGTCAGGAGATCCGCGCCGCGCGACCCGATCGACGGCCCCATCAACCTCAGGAATACTCGGAGACGTCGGCTGACCAGGGACGCGCGTGCAGCGCCACCTCGTCCGAGCGAGGTCCAGCGCGCCTACCGGAGCCAGGGCGCGCTGACGATCAACGACAAGCACATCGAGATCATCGTCCGGCAGATGCTCGCGAAGGTCCGCATCGATCAGCCGGGCGACAGCCGAGCAGCTGCCCTTCGAGCTGGTCGACAAGTTCGAGTTCGAGGAGATCAACAACAAGGTCCTGGCGGAGGGCGGCGAGCCGTCGACGACTGCCGAGACCGTGCTCCTCGGCGTGACCAAGGCGTCGCTTGAACACGTCGTCGTTCCTCGCCGGCGGCCTCCTTCCAGGAGACGACCCGCGTAAAGCTGACCGAGGCGGCCATCAACAGCGCGCCAAGGACCGGCACCATCGGCCTCAAGGAGAACCAGAAGCGCGGCGTCTGCACGCGCGTCTACGACGACGACGCCGAAGAAGCCGAACTCGGCGCTGCGCAAGGTCGCGCGCGTCCGGCTGACGAACGGGATCGAGGTCGGCGCCTACATCCCCGGCGAGGGCCACAACCTGCAGGAGCACTCGGTCGTGCTCGTCCGCGGCGGCCGCGTCAAGCTGACCTGCCGGGCTACCGCTACAAGGTCATCCGCGCCGCGCTCGACGCCTCCGGCGTCGCCGACCGCAAGCAGGCGCCGCTCGAAGTACGGCGCCAAGAAGAGGCTAGCCGTAGATGCCCCGCCGCGCAGAGATCCAGCCGTCCGCCCGCTCGAGCGCCGACCCGGTCTACGACGCGCTGCTCGTCACGCAGCTCGATCAACCGGCGTGATGCTGCGACGGCAAGAAGTCGACCGCCGAGGCGATCGTCTACGGCGCGCTCGACACGGTCGGCGAGAAGACCGGCCGGCCGCCGGTCGAGGTGCTCGGAGCAGGCCGTGAAGACGGTCACGCCCGTGCTCGAGGTGCGCAGTCGCGCCGCGTCGGCGGCGCGAACTACCAGGTTCCGGTCGAGGTGCCGCAGCGCCGCGGCCGCACGCTCGCGCTGCGCTGGCTCGTCACGTACGCCGCGCGACCGGCGCGAGAAGCGCATGGACGGACAAGCTCGCCGGCGAGATCCTCGGACGCGCTCGAGCCAGCAGGGCGGCGCGTTCAAGCGCAAGGACGACATGTACCGGATGGCGCAGGCCAACAAGGCCTTCGCGCACTACCGCTGGTAAGGACAGAGAGAAGACTTGAGCACGTAACGGAACAAGCGGTCGCGCTCGACCGCGTCCGGAACATCGGGATCATGGCCCACATCGACGCGGGCAAGACGACGACGACCGAGCGGATCCTCTACTACACCGGCCGCACCCACAAGATGGGCGAGGTGCACGAGGGCGCCGCGACGATGGACTGGATGGCGCAGGAGCAGGAGCGCGGCATCACGATCACGTCGGCTGCGACGACGGCGTACTGGCGCGACCATCGGATCAACATCATCGATACGCCCGGGCACGTGGACTTCACGGTCGAGGTCGAGCGCAGCCTGCGCGTCCTCGACGGCGCGGTCGCCGTCTTCGACTCGGTCGCCGGCGTCGCAGCCGCAGTCCGAGACGCGTCTGGCGCCAGGCCGACAAGTACAAGCGTCCCGCGGATCGCGTTCATCAACAAGATGGACCGCACCGGCGCGAACTTCTTCGCCGCCGTGCAGTCGATGCGCGACCGCCTCGGCGCGAACCCGGTGCCGATCCAGATCCCGATCGGCCAGGAGGACGAGCATCCGCGGCGTCGTCGACCTCGTCGAGATGAAGGCGATCGTCTACAAGGACGACCTCGGCCAGAAGTTCGACGTCGGCGACATCCCGGCCGAGCTCGTCGAGCAGGCGCAGGAGTACCACCACCAGCTGATCGACGCGATCTCCGCACTTCGACGACGAGGTGCTCGAGGCGTACCTCGAGGACGAGTCGCTCGGTGACGCCGGAGCATGATCCGGCGCGCGCTCCGCGCCGGCGACGCTCGCCGACGAGATCACGCCGGTGCTGCTCGGCTCGCGCCTTCAAGAACAAGGGCGTGCAGCCGCTGCTCGACGCGGTCGATCGACTACCTGCCGAGCCCGCTCGACGTCCCGCCGATGCACGGGCATCGACCCGAAGACCGAGCGACGAGTCGACCGCGCGGCCCGCGCCGACGACGAGCCGTTCTCGGCGCTCGCCTTCAAGGTCATGTCCGACCCGTACGTCGGCAAGCTCACCTACTTCCGCGTCTACTCGCGGCAAGCTCAAGGCCGGCGACCGCGTCCTCAACACGACGACCGGCAAGACCGAGCGCATCGGCCGCATCCTCCAGATGCACGCGAACCACCGCGAGGAGCGCGAGGAGATCGGCGCGGGCGAGATCGCCGCGGGCGTCGGCCTCAAGTCGACGACGACCGGCGACACGCTCGCCGTCGAGAGCGCGCCGATCGTGCTCGAGTCGATGACCTTCCCGGACCCGGTGATCTCGGTCGCCGTCGAGCCGAAGTCGAAGGCCGACCAGGACAAGCTCGGCCAGGGCCTCGCAGCGCCTCGCCGAGGAGGATCCGACCTTCCGCGTCACGTCCGACGAGGAGACCGGCCAGACGCTGATCGCCGGCATGGGCGAGCTCCACCTCGAGATCATCGTCGACCGCCTGAAGCGCGAGTTCAACGTCGACGCGAACGTCGGCCGCCCGCAGGTCGCCTACCGCGAGACCGATCGGCAAGCCGGCCGAGAAGATCGCAGGGCAAGTTCGTCCGGCAGACCGGCGGCTCGGGCCAGTACGGCGACGCCGTGATCAACCTGCTGCCCGCAGGAGCCGGGCGCGGGCTACGAGTTCGTCGACAAGATCGTCGGCGGCAAGATCCCGAAGGAGTACATCCGGCCGGTCGACGAGGGCATCCAGGAGGCGATGGGCGTCGGGCGTCCTCGCCGGCTACCCGGTCGTCGACGTCAAGGTCGAGCTGATCGACGGCTCGTACCACGACGTCGACTCGAGCGAGCGCGCGTTCAAGATCGCCGGCTCGATGGCGTTCAAGGAGGCGATGAAGCGCGCGAAGCCGAAGCTGCTCGAGCCGGTGATGGCCGTCGAGGTCGATCACGCCCGAGGACTACCTCGGCGACGTGATGGGCAACCTCAACTGCCGCCGCGGGCGCGTCGAGTCGCCTGAGCCGCGTCGGCAACGCGCAGGCGATCAAGGCGAGCGTCCCGCTGTCGCGAGATGTTCGGCTACGCAACCGACCTGCGCTCGATGACGCAGGGGCCGGGCCGACGTTCACCATGCAGTTCGACCGGTACGAGGAAGTGCCGCAGTCGATCGCGAGCGAGATCGTCGACTCGCAGGGCTCAGGCTCGTAGAGAAAGGAGAGCGTAAGCAATGGCCAAGCAGAAGTTCGAGCGCACGAAGCCGCACGTCAACGTCGGCACCATCGGTCACATCGACCACGGCAAGACGACGCTGACCGCGGCGATCACGAAGGTGCTCGCCGAGCAGCGGCAGCGGCGACCGCGGTGACGCGACTTCGCGTCGATCGACAACGCTCCCGAGGAGCGGCAGCGCGGCATCACGATCAACACCGCGCACGTCGAGTACGAGACCGGCGAACCGGCACTACGCGCACGTCGACTGCCCCGGGCACGCCGACTACATCAAGAACATGATCACGGGCGCCGCCCAGATGGACGGCGCGATCCTCGTCGTCTCGGCCGCCGACGGCCCGATGCCGCAGACGCGCGAGCACATCCTGCTCGCCCGCCAGGTCGAGGTGCCGTGCGATCGTCGTCGCGCTCAACAAGGCCGACATGGTCGACGATCCCGAGCTGCTCGAGCTCGTCGAGCTCGAGGTGCGCGAGCTGCTCTCGAAGTACGAGTTCCCGGCGACGACATCCCGATCGTCCAGGTCTCGGCGCTGAAGGCGCTCGAGGGCGACGCCGAGTGGACGCCGAAGATCCTCGAGCTGATGGAGGCGGTCGACTCCTACATCCCGGAGCCGACGCGCGACGTCGACAAGCCGTTCCTGATGCCGATCGAGGACGTGTTCACGATCACGGGCCGCGGCACCGTCGTCACCGGCCGCATCGAGCAGGGCAAGATCGAGGTCGGCGACGAGGTCGAGATCGTCGGCATCCACGAGAAGGTCGAGAAGACGGTCGTCACGGGCCTCGAGATGTTCCAGAAGATCGCTCGACTTCGCGCAGGCAGGCGACAACGCCGGCGCGCTGCTCCGCGGCATCAAGCGCGAGGAGGTCGAGCGCGGCCAGGTGCTCGCGAAGCCGGGCTCGATCACGCCGCACACGCACTTCAAGGCCGAGGTCTACGTGCTCTCGAAGGACGAGGGCGGCCGCCACACGCCGTTCTTCAACGGCTACCGGCCGCAGTTCTACTTCCGCACGACGGACGTGACCGGCTCGATCAAGCTGCCCGGAGGGCCAGGAGATGGTCATGCCGGGCGACAACACGAACATGGAGATCGAGCTGATCCAGCCGATCGCCATGGATCAGGGCCTCCGCTTCGCGATCCGCGAGGGCGGCCGCACCGTCGGCGCCGGCGTCGTGACGGAGATCATCAAGTAGAGAGGGCCCAGCCCCCTCGAGAGCGACGTGCAGAGACCGGCACATGGCGCAACAGAAGATCCGCATCCGGCTCAAGGGCTACGACCACCAGCAGGTCGACCAGCTCGGCGTCGCAGATCGTCGAGACGGCGCAGCGCACCGGTGCGACGATCACCGGTCCCGTGCCCCTGCCCACCGAGAAGAACGTCTACTGCGTGATCCGCAGCCCGTTCAAGGACAAGGACTCGCGCGAGCACTTCGAGGTGCGCACGCACAAGCGCCTGATCGACATCCATCAGCCCGACGCCGAAGACGGTCGACTCGCTGATGCGCCTCGATCTTCCCGCCGGCGTCGACATCGAGATCAAGCTGCTAGCATGGCGTGCATGAAAGGGCATCCTCGGCAGAAAGCTCGGCATGACCCAGATCTTCGACCCGGAGACGGCGGCGTCACGCCCGTCACCGTGATCGAGGCCGGCCCGTGCCCGGTCGTCGCACGGTCGCAGCCGAGGCGGCCGACGGCTACGACGCCGTCCAGCTCGCGTTCGAGCCGGTCGCCGACCGCAAGATCACGAAGGGCGAGCTCGGCCACCTCGAAGAAGGTCGGGGTCGACGCGCGCACCGGCACGCTCGTCGAGTTCCGCGGCGACGACGCGAGCCGTCGACGTCGGCGAGCACGGTCACCGTCGAGGCGTTCGAGCCCGGCGACAAGATCAAGGTCGCCGGCACTCGGCATCGGCAAGGGCTTCCAGGGCACGATCAAGCGGCACAACTTCAGCCGCGGCCCCGTCGCGCACGGCTCGCACAACGTCCGCAAGCCCGGCTCGATCGGCGCCTCGGCGACGCCGTCGCGCGTCTTCAAGGGCATGAAGATGGCCGGGCCGCATGGGCGGCGAGCGCGTCACCCAGCTCGGGCTCGTCGTCCACCAGGTCGACGCCGAGCGCAACCTGCTGCTCGTCAAGGGCGCCGTCCCGGGCCCGAAGAGCGGCATCGTCGAGATCAGGAGGCGTCGGACTGATGGCTGCCGCCGAAGGCAGCACGTGCTCGGCGGCGGCCGACGAAGGAGCGTCACGCTCGACGGCGGCCGTGTTCGGCGCCGAGCTCGAAGCCGCACCTCGTGCACGAGGCCGTGCGCGCGGAGCTGAACGCGCGCCGCGCGGGCACGCCGCGGCGCCAAGACCCGCGGGCTCGTCTCCGGCGGCCGCGCGAAGCCGTGGCGCCAGAAGGGCACCGGCCGTGCCCGCCAGGGCACGATCCGCGCGCCCGCAGTTCACGGGCGGCGGCGTCGCGTTCGCGCCCGGGCATGCGCAGCTTCGACGTCAAGGTGAACCGCAAGGCGCGCCGCGCCGCGCTCGCTGCGCGCGCTCTCGAACCACGTCGGCAACGAGACGCTCGCGCCTCGTCGACGGCGACCGCGTTCGAGACGCCGTCGACGAAGCAGGCGCAAGGCGCTGCGTCGAGGTCTGGGGCAGGAGATCGCCGCTCGTCGTCGTCGCGCACGAGGACGAGGAGGCGCTGATCAAGTCGTTCCGCAACCTCGACGCGCGTGCTCGTCACGGTGCCGGCCGAGCTCGAGGTGGCGCCGATCGTCTGGGCGCGCTCGCTCGCTCGTCAGCGAGGCCGCGCTGCCGCTCGTGGAAGGGAAGGCGTCGGTGAATGCGCCGCGCGACAGATCCTGCGTCGCCCCGGTCGTCTCCGAGAAGAGCTACGCGCGGTCTCGCCGACCGCAAGTACACGTTCAAGGTGCACCAGGACGCGCACAAGACGCAGGTGCGCCAGGCCGTCGAGCAGCTGTTCGACGTCAAGGTCGCCGAACGTGCAACATCGTCAAGGTGCAGCGCGAAGCCGAAGCGCCGCGGCCGTCTACAGGGCGTCCGGCCCGGGCTGGAAGAAGGCCGATCGTGCAGCTCAGCGAGGGCCAGCACGATCGAGATCTTCGAGGGAGCTCAGGTCTAGCATGGCCGATCAAGAAGTACAAGCCCACGAGCCCGGGACGCCGCTTCATGGCGGTCTCCGTCGTTCGAGGACGTCACGAAGACGACGCCGGAGAAGTCGCTGCTCGAGCCGCTCGCAGAAGACCGGGCGGCCGCAACAACAACGGCCGCATCACGACGCGCCACCAGGGCGGCGGCCACAAGCGCCAGCTACCGCATCATCGACTTCAAGCGCGTCAAGGACGGCGTGCCCGCGCGAAGGTCGCCGCGATCGAGTACGACCCGAACCGGTCGGCGCGGATCGCGCTGCTCCACTACGCCGACGGCGCGAAGGCGCTACATCCTCGCGCCGCAGGGCCTGCAGCGTCGGCGCGACCGTCGAGGTCGGGCCCGACCGCCGACATCAAGCCGGGCAACGCGCTGCCGCTCGACAACATCCCGACCGGCACGCTCGTCCACAACGTCGAGCTGAAGCCCGGCCAGGGCGCCAAGATGGCGCGCTCGGCCGGCGTCGGGCGTCCAGCTCGTCGCCAAGGATCAGCGACTACGGCGTCGCTCCGCCTGCCCGTCGGGCGAGATGCGACGCGTGCTGCTGACCTGCCGCGCCACCGTGGGCCAGGTCGGGAACTCGACCACGACAACGAGCACCGAGCGGCAAGGCGCGGCCGCAGCCGCTGGCTCGGCAAGCGCCCGGCCGTGCGCGGCTCGGCGATGAACCCGGTCGACCACCCGCACGGCGGCGGCGAGGGCAAGTCGAAGGGCGGCCGCCATCCCGGTCACCCCGTGGGGCGTGCCGACGCTCGGCAAGCGCACCCGCCGCAAGCACAAGGAATCCGACAAGCTGATCGTCCGCGGCCGTCGCCGCGGCAAGGAAAGGCGCTAGTCACTGATGTCAGATCATCGAAGAAGGGGCCTTTCGTCGACGACACGGCTGCTCGAGCCGGATCGAGGCGATGAACGCCGCCAACGAGAAGCGGATGATCCGCACCTGGTCGCGCAGCCTCGACCGTCTTCCCGGAGATGGTCGGGCACACGATCGCGGTCCACGACGGGCGCAAGCACGTGCCCGTGTTCGTCAGCGAGCAGATGGTCGGGCACAAGCTCGGCGAGTTCGCGCCCGACGCGCACGTTCCGCGGCCACGCCGGTGACAAGCAAGACCCAGGTGAAGAAGCGCTAGATGGCCGCGACCGGACCGACACCTCGACGATCAGCCCGCGCCGAGGCGAAGTAGGTGCGCATGCTCGGCGCGCAAGGCGCGGCTCGTGCTCGACCACATCCGCGGCCGCACGCGTGCCCGAGGCACGCACGATCCTCGCGTTCACCGCACGCGCGCCGCTGCGCGGCGAGATCGAGAAGGTGCTGCGTCCGCCGTCGCCGAACGCCGGAGTCGGCCCACGGCCTCGACGGCGACGAGCTCGTCGTGCTCGAGGCCGCCTACGCCGACGAGGGCCCGACGCTCAAGCGCTGGCGCGCCCGTGCGCGCGGCCGCGTCAACCGGATCCGCAAGCGCACGTGCCACATCACTGATCGTGGTCGCGCGCACGAGGCGCAGGCACGCCGCCGCAAGCGGCCGCAGAGCAAGCCCGCCGCCGAGACGCGCACCCGCCGCAGGCGCAACCGCGGCCGAGGAGACGCCGAAGCCAGCTCAGAGCGCACGCCGGCGAAGAAGAAGGAGGCAGCCGCCTAATGGGCCAGAAGGTCCATCCCGGCGGGCCTGCGCGTCGGCGTCATCCACGACTGGAAGTCGAACTGGTGGACGGGCAAGAAGGAGTTCGCCGACTACATCCTCGAGGACGTCCGCATCCGCGAGCACATCACCGGCAAGCTGGCGCACGCCGGCCTGTCCGACATCCTGATCCGCAAGGACAAGCAGCGGATCACGGTCGACATCTACACGGCGCGGCCGGGGATCGTGATCGGCAAGTCGGGCGTCGAGGTGGACGCGCTCCGCAAGGAGCTGCACTCGATCACCGGCAAGTCGGTTCACATCAACATCAACGAGATCAAGCGGCCCGAGCTCGACGCCCAGCTCGTCGCGCAGTCGATCGCCGAGCAGCTGCAGAACCGCGTCTCGTTCCGGCGCGCGATGAAGCGCGCGCTCGCCTCCGGCGATGCGCTCGGGTGCACAGGGGATCAAGATCCAGTGCGGCGGCCGGCTCGGCGGCGGCGAGATGAGCCGCTCGCGAGCGCTACACCGAGGGTCGCGTGCCGCTGCACACGATCCGCGCCGACATCGACTACGGCTTCGCCGAGGCGAAGACGACCTACGGCCGGATCGGCGTCAAGGTCTGGGTCAACAAGGGCGAGATCATGCCCGAGGGCTACGAGGGCACGCTCGACCGGCAAGGAGACGCGTCTCGGCGACCAGGATCAGGCCCGCCGCCAGCGCGGCGGCGCAGCCGAGGGCCTCGGCGCGTCGCGCGAGAGCGGTCGCGGCCGCGGCCAGGATCGCGAGGGCCTCGGCCTCGTCGCGAAGGGCGCCGCGGTCCGGGCCCCGGTGCGGCGCGGGGGCGGCGGCCCGGCGGCCGCGCCGGCGGCGGTCGCGGCCCGCGCCGGGTGGCCGCGCCGCCGCAGACGCCCGCCGCGCCGACGGGCGCCGCAGCGACGACGCCGTCGCGATCCGACGTGCCGCCGGTCGAGACCACCGGCGCCCGACGTGACGCCGGACGCGACCCCGGAGACGCACGGGCCGAAGGGACTGACGCCTGATGTTGCTGCCGCGCAAGACACAAGCACCGCAAGCAGTCATCCGCGGCCGCCGCGCCGGCTTCGCCAAGGGCCAGACGACCGTGCAGTTCGGCGACTACGGGATCAAGGCGCTCGAGGACGGCTGGATCACCAACCGTCAGATCGAGGCCGCCCGGATCGCGATGACGCGCAAGATCCGCCGCGGCGGCAAGGTCTGGATCAACCTGTTCCCGGACAAGCCGTTCACGAAGAAGCCCGCCGAGACGCGGATGGGCTCCGGCAAGGGCTCGCCGGAGGGCTGGGTCGCGGTCGTCAAGCCGGGCCGCGTGCTGTTCGAGCTCGCCGGCGTCGACGAGCCGCTCGCGCGCGAGGCGCTCCGCCTCGCCGGCCAGAAGCTCCCGATCAAGGTGAAGTTCGTGCGGCGGGAGGCTGATCTCTTTGAGAGCTAGAGCAGCTACGTGACGCTGACGGACGAGGAGCTCGAGGAGAAGATGGGCGAGACCCGGCAAGGAGCTCTTCAACCTCCGCTTCCAGTCGGCCACCGGCGCGCTCGAGAACAGCGCCCGGCTGCGGTCGGCGAAGCGCGAGATCGCCCGCATCCTGACCGTGAAGACCGAGCGTGAACGACTGGGGAAGATCTGAGATGGCTGACAAGAAGAAGAAGACAACCGAGAGACGGACGCGGCCGAGGTCGACGAGCGTCGAGGCTGGCCGAGGACGTCGAGCTCGGCCGAGGTCGATGCTCGCCGAGGAGGCGGATCGAGGAGGCCGTGGCCGAGGACGCCGACGAGGTCGCGGCCGAGGCCGCGGCGGCCGAGGAGGCGATCGAGGAGGCCGCCGCGGAGGCGGTCGCCGCCGAGCTCGAGGCCGGCGCCGAGGCCGAGGAGGCACTGTCGCGGAGGCCGTCGCCGCCGGCGAGCTGACGCGCCGACGGAGGGCGCCGAGGCCGACGCCGCGATCGAGGAGGCCGCCGCCGAGGCGGTCGCGCGAGAGTCGTGCCGAGGTCGGCGTCGCCGAGGAGGCGATCGAGGAGGCAGCCGCCGAGGCGGTCGCCGAGGAGGTCGTCGAGGCAGCCGCCGTCGAGGAGGCGATCGAGGAGGCAGCCGCGGTCGCGAAGCCGCCGCCGAGGAGGCCGCGGCATTCCGGCGCCGCAGTCCGGCCCGAAGCCGAAGAAGAAGCGCCTGCCGCGGTCGCTCCGCCCGCAGAAGACGCGCCCGACGCGCGCCAAGGCGACGGAGCGGAAGCCGATCGTCCGGCTCGAGAAGCCCGAGCACGAGCGCGGGCCGCAGCCAGGAGCGTCAGGGCACCGTCGTCTCCGACGGCGATGGACAAGACGATCGTCGTCAAGGTCGACGTGATCAAGTCGCACCGGAAGTACAAGAAGGTCGTGCGCCGGTCGGTCAAGTTCCACGCCCACGACGAGCGGAACACGGCCAAGGTCGGCGACATCGTCCGGATCGTCGAGACGCGCCCGCTGTCGGCGACGAAGCGCTGGCGCCTGACCGAGATCGTCGAGGTCGCGAAGTGATCCAGCAGGAGAGCCGCCTCAAGGTCGCCGACAACACCGGCGCCCGCGAGATCCTCTGCATCCGCGTGATGGGAGGCTCGCACCGGCGCTACGCCCGCGTCGGCGACATCATCGTTGCTACCGTGAAGGCCGCGACGCCGCAGGGCACGGTCAAGAAGGGCGAGGTGGTGAAGGCCGTCGTCGTCCGGACGAAGAAGCCCTACGGCCGCAACGACGGCACGCTGATCGGCTTCGACGAGAACGCCGCCGTCATCATCGACAACCAGCTGAACCCGCGCGGTACGCGCATCTTCGGGCCTGTCGCCCGCGAGCTGCGCGAGAAGAACTTCATGAAGATCGTCAGCCTGGCCCCCGAGGTTCTCTAGAGATGGCAGCAACGATGAAGATCAAGAAGGGCGACACCGTGCAGGTGCTCGCCGGCAAGGACCGCGGCAAGCAGGGCCGTGTCATCGAGCGCGCGCCCGCGCGAGGGCCGCGTCATCGTCGAGAACCTGAACCTCGTCAAGCGGCACCGCAAGCCGACGCCGATCCGCGACGCCGTCGCGCATGGGCGGCGCGCAGATGACGCCCGGCGGCATCTTCGACAAGCCGTCGCCGATCGACATCTCGCAACGTGATGCTCGTCTGCCCGACCTGCAAGCAGGCGACCCGCGTCGGCGTCACGTCAAGGAGCGTCAAGGGCGAGACGGTGCGCGTCCGCTTCTGCAAGCGCTGCAACGAGGAGGTCGATCGCTGATGGCCACCGCGACCGAGACCTATCGTGCCGCGCCTCAAGCAGCGCTACGAGGACGAGATCCGCGCCGCCCTCAAGGACGAGCTCGAGCTCGACTCGATCATGCAGCGTGCCGAAGGTGACGAAGATCACGCTCAACATGGGCGTCGGCGACGCGAAGACGGACGCGAAGGCGATGGACGCGGCGATCGAGGAGCTGTCGACGATCGCCGGCCAGCACGCCCAGATCCGCGCGCGCGCCGCAAGTCGATCGCGAGCTTCAAGCTCCGCGAGGGGATGGCCGTCGGCGCGCGCGTGACGCTGCGCGGCGCGCGGATGTACGAGTTCCTCGACCGGCTCGTCTCGATCGCGCTGCCGCGCATCCGCGACTTCCGGGGCCTCAACCCGGACTCGTTCGACGGGCGCGGCAACTACTCGCTCGGCATCAAGGAGCAGATCATCTTCCCGGAGATCGACTACGACAGCGTCGCGTCGATCCGGGGCCTCGACATCGCCATCACGACGACGGCCGAGACGGACGAGCAGGCGCGTGCGCTGCTGCGCCACCTCGGGCATGCCGTTCGCCACCGAGAGCAGAAGGGACTAGCGCATGGCCAAGACCTCACTCCGCGTCAAGCAGAAGCGGACGCCGAAGTACAAGACGCAGGCGTACACGCGGTGCAACCGGCTGCGGCCGGCCGCGCGCCGTCTACAGGTTCAAGCTCTGCCGGATCTGCCTGCGCGCAGCTCGCCACGAGGCGCTATCCCGGGCATGACAAAAGCTCCTGGTGATCGATGGTCGATCACCAGAACTTTCCGGATCTGCTGGTCGATTCGCCGAAATCTCCGGAATGACGTGAGCAGTGACAGAGAGAGATGCTGACCGACCCGATCGCAGACATGCTGACCCGGATCCGCAACGCCAACAAGGCGATGCACGACAGCGTCCAGATGCCCACCTCGCAGCATGAAGGAGGAGATCGCCCGCCTGCTCAAGGACGAGGGCTACATCAAGGACTACCGGGTCGTCGAGGGCACGCCGTTCACGACGCTCGTCGATCGAGCTCAAGTTCGGCCGCAACCGCGAGCGCGTGATCACCGACCTGAAGCGCGTCTCGAAGCCCGGCCGGCGCGTCTACGCGCGCAAGGACCGCCTGCCGCGCGTGCTCGGCGGGCTCGGCACCGCGATCCTGTCCACCTCGACCGGCGTGATCACGAGCCGCCAGGCCGCCGAGCGCGGCGTCGGCGGCGAGGTGCTCGCCTTCGTCTGGTAGCGCCGCTCATGAGCCGCAGGATCGGCACGAAAAGCCAATCGAGGTTCCGAGCGGCGTCACCGTCGAGGTGTCGCCCGGCGGGCACGTGAACGTCAACGGGCCGCTCGGCACGCTCGCAGCAGCAGGTGCCCGCGCGGATGAAGATCGCGCAGGAGGACGGCGTCGTCACGTGACGCGGCCGACCGACCGCGGCGACGACCGCGCCCTGCACGGGCTCACCCGCACGCTCGTCGCGAACATGGTCGAGGGCGTCACGAAGGGCTTCGAGAAGCACCTCGAGATCCAGGGCGTCGGCTACCGGGCGCAGCTCAAGGGCAGCGACCTCGAGCTCGCCGTCGGCTACTCGCACCCGGTCACGATCACGCCGCGCGAGGGCGATCACGTTCGAGGTCCCGATCCCGACGCAGATCGTCGTCAAGGGCACGGACAAGCAGGTCGTCGGCCAGACGGCCGCCGAGATCCGCAAGGTGCGGCCGCCCGAGCCGTACAAGGGCAAGGGCATCCGCTACCGCGACGAGCAGGTTCGGAGAAAGGTCGGGAAGCGCGCATGAGCACTCTCTCGACGCGCGAGGCGCGGCTTGCGCCGCCATCGCCGCATCCGCGGCAAGGTGGCGGGCACGGCCGAGCGCCCGCGCCTCGCGGTCTTCCGCTCGAACCGGGGCATCTTCGCCCAGCTGATCGACGACGACGGACGGCGCGCACGCTCGCCGTCCGCGAGCTGGCTGCAGCTGAAGGGGTTCTCGGGCGACGAAGACCGAGCAGGCGGCCGCGGTCGGCAAGAAGCTCGCCGCCGAGGCGGCGAAGGCGGCGGGCGTCACGACCGTGCGTCTTCGACCGCGGCGGCTACCTCTACCACGGACGCGTGCAAGGCGCTCGCCGACGGCGCGCGCGAAGGAGGACTCGAGTTTTGAGCACGTTCGAAGTAGCCGAGACACGCGAGCTCAAGGAGCGCGTGATCGAGATCAACCGCGTCGCCAAGGTCGTCAAGGGCGGCCGGCGGTTCTCGTTCACGGCGCTCGTCGTCGATCGGCGACGAGGTCGACCGCGTCGGCGTCGGCTACGGGAAGGCGCGCGAGGTCCCGCTCGCCATCTCGAAGGCCGTCGACGACGCGAAGAAGAACCTCTTCACCGTGCCGAAGCACGGCACGACGATCACGCACGAGATCCTCGGCCAGTTCGGCGCCGCGCGCGTCTTCCTGCGCCCGGCGAGCGAGGGCACCGGCGTCATCGCCGGCGGCGGCGTCCGCGCCGTGCTCGAGCTCGCCGGCATCCGCGACGTGCTCGCGAAGAGCCTCGGCACGACGAACCCGATCAACATGGCGAAGGCCACCGTCGACGGGCTCAAGAACCTGCGCCGGCCCGAGGACGTCGCGCGCGCAGCGCGGCAAGACGATCGCCGAGGTGCTGCCGCTACCGCGCGGCTCGACGCCGGCAAGGTCGCCGCGGCCAGGCCGCTGCGGCTGCCGGCCGACCGTCGAGGCCGAGCCGCCGACGTCACCGCGGAGGTGACCGCGCATGAGCACGGTGAAGATCACCGCAGGTGCGAGAGCACGATCGGGCAGAGCAAGCGCGCACGAGGGCACGATCCGCGCGCTCGGCCTCGGCAAGATCGGCCGCACGCGCCGAGCACGACGGAGTCGCCCGGTGCTCGCAGGCCAGCTCCGGCACGTCGCACATCTCGTGCAAGGTCGAAGGGAAGGACGCGTAGTCATGGCCGAGGAGCTCAACCTCCACAGCCTCTCGCCCGCGCAGCCGCGGAAGGACCGCAAGCGCGTCGGCCGCGGCATGGGCTCGGGCAAGGGCCGCTACTCCGGCCGCGGGATCAAGGGCCAGAAGTCGCGCTCCGGGTCGCACAAGATGCCGCGCCGGCTTCGAGGGCGGCCAGATGCCGATCGACATGCGGCTCCCGAAGCTGCGCGGCAACACGTCGGCGGACGCGATGCCGATCGGCCCGTTCCGCACGTCGACAGCCAGCCGGTCAACCTCCGCGACCTCGAGGCGCGCTTCGAGGCGGGCGCCGAGGTGACGCCGGAGACGCTCGTCAGCAGGCGGGCTGATCAAGAACACGCAAGGTCGACGTCAAGATCCTCGGCTCGGGCGAGCTGTACGAAGAAGCTCTCGGTCACGCGCGCACGGCTTCTCGAAGACCGCGCAGGAGAAGATCGAGGCCGCCGGCGGCACCGTCGACGTGGCTGCGCGGCGAGCCGGTCGCGAAGAAGCCGCAAGCGGCCGGAAGCGCCGCCGCGCCGTCGCGGACGACGAGGCGGCGGAGACGTCGACGAGCGGCCGAGGCCGCCGAGGAGGCAGCACCGGACGAGGCCGGCGAGGCGCCGCCGACTGATGCTCAGCTGGCTCGCCAACGCCTGGCGCGTCCCGGAGCTCCGGCGGCGCCTGCTGTTCACGGCGTTCGTCCTCGCCGCTCTACCGGCTCGGCTCGTGGATCCCGGCGCCGGGCGTCGACTCGGCCGCGATCGACGAGCTACTTCGACGGCAACGGCGGCTCGATCCTCGGCCTGCTCAACCTCTTCTCGGGCGGCGCGCTCTCGCGGTTCTCGCTCTTCGCGCTCGGGATCATGCCGTACGTCACGGCCTCGATCATCGTCCAGCTGATGACGGTCGTGATCCCGCGGCTCGCCGAGCTGCAGAAGGAGGGCGAGGCCGGGCTACGCCAAGATCAACCAGTACACGCGCTACCTGACCGTCGTCCTCGCGGCGCTGCAGGCGCTCGGCTACGCCGTTCCTCTTCCAGCGCCAGGGCGTCCTGCAGGCGAACGCCGGCCGGCATCGTGCTGATCGTCGTCACGCTCACCGCGCGGCACGATGCTGCTGATGTGGATCGGCGAGCAGATCACGAAGCGCGGCATCGGCAACGGCATCTCGATCCTCATCTTCGCGTCGATCCTCACCGAGCCTCCCGCTCGGCGTCAGCGCCTGGTGGAACGGCGGCCCGATGGAGCGCATCTTCTTCCCGCTGATCGCGGTCGGCGATCGTCGCCGCCGTCGTGTTCGTCCAGGAGGGCCAGCGCCGGATCCCGATCCAGTACGCGAAGCGGATGGTCGGGCCGCCGGATGACGACCGGCGGCGCCACCTACCTGCCGCTGCGCGTCAACATGGCCGGCGTCATCCCGGTCATCTTCGCGGCCGCGCTGCTCGCGTTCCCGCCGACGATCGCGCAGTACTTCCCGCAGCACGCAGGACTTCGTCAACAACCACTTCCAGCCCGGCAACTGGCTCTACCTGCTGCATCGAGGCCGCGCTGATCATCCTCTTCACGTACTTCTACACCGCGGTGCAGTTCAACCCGGTCGACCAGGCGGACAACCTGCGCAAGTACGGCGGCTACATCCCGGGCATCCGGCCCGGGCCGCCGACCGCGCAGTACCTCGACCGCGTGCTCACGCGGCTGACGCTGCCGGGCTCGCTCTTCCTCGCGGCGGTCGCGGTCGCTGCCGAGCATCTTCATCAAGTACGGCGGCTTCTCGCAGGCCAACTCGCGCGCGCTCGGCGGCACGTCCGTGCTGATCGCCGTCGGCGTCGCGCTCGACACGATGCGCCAGATGGAGTCGCCAGATGATGATGCGGAACTACGAAGGCTTCCTCAAATAGCGACGATCAACGTCCTCGTTCTCGGGCCGCAGGGATCCGGGAAGGGCACGCAGGCGAAGCGGATCTCCGCGGCGCCACGGCGTCCCGCACGTCTCGACGGGCGACATGTTCCGCGCCGCGATCGCGACCGGGACGGAGCTCGGCCGCCAGGTCGAGCCGATCCTCGCGTCGCGGCGAGCTCGTCCCGGACGAGCTGACGATCGCGCTCATCCGCGAGCGGCTCTCGCAGGACGATGCGCGCCGGGGCTTCGTGCTCGACGGCTTCCCGCGCAACCTCGTCGCAGGCCGAGGCGCTCGACGAGATGCTCGACCGAGATCGGACGGCCGCTCGACGCCGTGCTCTTCTTCGACCTCGACGACGAGACGGCGACCGTTCGACGCGCTCGGCCGCGCGCCACGAGGAAGGGCGCGCCGACGACACGCCGGAGGTGATCGCGCGGCGGCTCGCGCATCTACCACGAGCAGACGGAGCCGGTCGTCGAGCGCTACCGGGCCGCCAGGGATCGCTGCGCACGATCGCACGCGCGAGCGCAGCGTCGACGAAGTCTTCGACCAGATCGAGGAGCGTCGACGCTACCGCCGCGTGATCATCCGCAAGGGCGCCGAGGAGATCGAGCGGATCGCCGCGCGCCGGCGACCTCGTCGCCGCGACGATCGCACACGTCGGCGAGCACCTCGAGCCGGGTATCACGACCGGCGAGCTCGACCGACATCGCCGGCGCGTTCATCCGCCGATCACGGCGGCACGCATCGAGCCTCCGAGGGCTACCACGGCACGTATCCGGCCGAGATCTGCATCTCGCCGAACGCGATGGTCGTGCACGGCATCCCGGGCCGTACCGCGTCGCGGAGGGCGACCTGATCACGATCGACGTCGGCGTCGTCGCTCGACCGGCGCATCGCCGACAGCGCCTACACGTTCGGCGTCGGCGCGATCGACGCCGAGGCGCAGCGGCTGCTCGACGTCGTGCCAGGACGCGCTCGCGGCCGGGATCGCGCGAGGCGCGTGCCCGGCAACCGGATCGGCGACATCTCGCACGCCGTCCAGACCGATCGTCGAGGGCGCCGGCTTCTCGGTCGTCCGCAGCCTCGTCGGGCACGGCGTCGGCCGCCACTACCACGAGGACCCGCACGTGCCGAACTTCGGCCAGCCGGGCCGGGGCCCGCAGCTCTCCGAGGGGATGACGATCGCGATCGAGCCGATGATCACGGCGGGCTCGCCCGAGGTCTACGTGCACGACGACGAGCTGGTCGATCTCGACCGAGGACGGGTCGCTCGCGGCGCACTTCGAGCACACGGTCGCGATCACCGCGCAGGGCCCGCGGATCCTGACTCCCCGCGTGGGAATCGCCGTCGAGACGAGCCGGTTTGCTACAGTAAGCGGCTCGCGCGGCGTAGCGGCCGTTCTTGCTTACGATGCCATGCGGAATCGTTTCGGGGCGTCGAACGTGGCTCATGCACAACGAAGTGCCTGCGCGAGAGTCAAGGGTGGCAGTCAAGGAAGAGAAGATCGAGGTCGAGGCGAGGTCGTCGAGGCGCTCCCGAGCACGATGTTCCGGGTGCAGCTCGACGAGGGTCACACCGTTCTCGCCGCGATCTCCGGGAAGATGCGCAAGCACTACATCCGCATCCTCCCCGGCGACCGGGTCAAGGTCGAGCTCTCTCCCTACGACCTCACGCGCGGCCGGATCACCTTCCGCCACCGCTGACGTGTCACGACCCAGGGATCACGATGAAAGTCCGTCCGTCCGTCAAACCCATGTGTGAGCGCTGCCGCGTGATCAAGCGGCACGGGCGCACCATGGTCATCTGCACCAATCCCCGGCACAAGCAGAGGCAGGGCTAGAGCACTTTGGCTCGCATCGCAGGCGTCAACCTCCCGAACCAGAAGCGTCTCGAGATCGGGCTGACCTACATCTACGGGATCGGCCAGTCGACCGCGCAGAAGATCTGCGCCGACGCTCGGGCTCGACCCGGACGAGAAGGTCAGTGACCTGACCGACGAGGAGGTCACGAAGCTCCGCGACTACATCGACGCGAACGTCGAGGTCGAGGGCGACCTGCGCCGCGAGCGCTCGCAGGCGATCAAGCGCCTGTCAGGAGATCGGCTGCCTACCGCGGCATCCGGCACCGGCGCGGCCTGCCCGTCCGCGGCCAGCGCACGAAGACGAACGCGCGTACGCGCAAGGGCCCGAAGAAGACCGTCGGCCGCGGGAAGAAGGCGCGAAGTAGATGGCACCTCCTCGCAAGAGCGGCGGCCCGCGGCCGCACGCGCCGCCGCGTCAAGAAGAACATCGCGATCGGCCAGGCGCACATCAAGACGTCGTTCAACAACACGATCGTCGTCGCTGACCGACAAGGACGGGAACGTGATCGCGTGGGAGTCCGCCGGCTCGGCCGGGTTCAAGGGCTCGCGCAAGTCGACGCCGTTCGCCGCGCAGGTCACCGCCGACAACGTGCGCCCGCAAGGGCATGGAGCACGGCCTGCAGAAGGTCGAGGTGTTCGTCAAGGGCCCCGGCTCGGGCCGCGAGACCGCGATCCGCTCGCTGCAGGCGGCCGGCCTCGAGATCCTCGGCGTCAAGGACGTCACCCCGCAGGCCCACAACGGCGTCCGGCCGAAGAAGCGGAGGCGCGTCTAATGGCCCGCGATCTCGGCCCCAAGTGCCGCATCTGCCGCCGCGAGGGCATCAAGCTCTTCCTCAAGGGCGAGCGCTGCCTGACCGAGAAGTGCGCGATCGAGCGCCGCTCGTATCCGCCGGGCGAGCACGGCCGCGGCCGGATCAAGCAGAGCGAGTACCTGCTGCAGCTGCGCGAGAAGCAGAAGGCGCGCCGGTACTACGGCCTGCTCGAGAAGCAGTTCCGCAACACTACGAGAAGGCGACGCCGCGGGACCGGCGTCACCGGGCGAGAACCTGCTGCGCATGCTCGAGACGCGGCTCGACAACGTCGTCTACCGGCTCGGCTTCGCGGGCTCGCGCGCGCAGGCGCGCCAGCTCGTCCGCCACGGCCACTTCCAGGTCAACGGCCGCCGGGTCAACATCCCGAGCTACGCAGGTGCGCCCGAACGACGTCGATCACGCTGAAGTCCGGGCAGCCCGGCCGAGCAGCTCGTCCGCGACGCGACCGACCTGACGGCCTCCGTCGCGCCCTGGCTGCAGGCCGACCACGAGGGCCTCACGCGGCAAGGTGCTGAAGCTGGCCCGAGCGCGCCGGAGATCGACACGCCCGTGCAGGAATCGCTGATCGTCGAGCTCTACTCGAAGTAACGAAGGCTTCGCAGGCGCCCGCGCTTGAACCAGCGTAAAGACGAAAGGATCGCTTTGGCAACCCGCACAAGCTTGATGGACTTCCAGATCCCCAGGATCGTCCAGCGAAGAGGTCGACGAGCACCGCGGCGTGTTCGCGATCGAGCCGCTCGACCGCGGCTTCGGCTACACGTTCGGCAACTCGCTGCGCCGCGTGCTGCTCTCCTCGCTCGAGGGCGCCGCCGTGACCGCCGTCAAGATCGAGGGCGTCGCGCACGAGTTCACGACGCTGCCGGGCGTCCGCGAGGACGTCACCGACATCATCCTCAACCTCAAGAACCTCATCTGCCTGCTCCACGGCGAGTCGCCCGAGGTCGAGGTGCACATCTGCGAAGAAGGGCGCCGGCGCCGTCACCGCCGCCGACATCGAGGCGCCCGCCGACCTCGAGATCCTCAACCCGGAGCTCGAGATCGCGCAGCTCGCCGACAAGGGCAAGCTCGAGATGACGCTCACGATCGGCCGCGGCCGCGGCTACGTCCCGGCCGAGCTGAACCGCGGCCCGGAGACGACGATCGGCGTCATTCCGATCGACTCGATCTTCTCGCCGGTCCGCCGCGTCGCCTACGACGTCGAGGCCGCGCGCGTCGGTCAGCGCACCGACTACGACAAGCTCGTCCTCGACGTCACGACCGACGGCTCGATCGAGCCGCGCGACGCGATCGGCGCAGGCTGCCGAGATCCTGATCCGCCAGCTCGCGATCTTCACCGACCTCGACAGCATCGAGGGCTTCAGCCGAGGGCCGCCGATCGAGGCCGCGGCGCGAGGCGCCGACGCTCGCACGGGATGGAGAACTTCCCGATCGAGGAGCTCGAGCTCGGCGTCCGCTCGTACAACTGCCTCAAGCGCGTCGGCATCGAGACGATCGGCGACCTCACCTCGAAGTCGGAGACCGAGCTCGCCGCGATCCCGAACTTCGGCCGCAAGTCGATCGAGGAGGTCGCGAGACGCCTCGCCGCCCACGGCCTGACGCTGAAGGGCGAGGAGCTCGTCGTAGCGATGCGCCACGCACGCTCAGGCAAGAAGCTCGGCCGCGACTCGGCGCACCGCAAGGCGCTGTACTCGAACCTCGCGGGCGCGCTGATCCAGCACGGCCGGATCCAGACGACCGAGGCGAAGGCGAAGGCCGTCAAGCCGTACGCCGAGAAGATGATCACGCTCGGCAAGCGGGGCGACCTGCACGCCCGTCGGCTCAGGCGCTCGCCGAGCTCCGCTCGAACGACGTCGTGCACCAGCTGTTCGCTCAACGTCGCGCCGCGCTTCGCCGGAGCGCGCACGGCGGCTACACCCGCATCGTCAAGCTCGGCCCGCGGCAGAGGCGACGCCGCGCCGATGGTGCTACCTCGAGCTCGTCGACTACGACCCCGCCGCTGTCGCCTAGCTACGACGACCACGATGCGTGGGACATCAACATGCGGCAGGGCACCAAGGTGTACGCCGCGGCCGATTACGGTATCGGTGCAGATGGCGCGGTTCCGCGACATCACGAATGCATGCCCCGGCGGCTACATCGATCTAACCAGGCGAGGTGTACTCTCCGGCACACCAGGTGTCGGCGGTCAGTGGCCTGTACGACGAGTACTTCTGCGTCGTAATTACGCGCACTTCTCCCAGATCCTCGTCAGCAACGGCCAGTTCAGCACAAGGGCGACCTGATCGGCTACTCGGGGACGACCGGCTGCTCGTCGGGGCCGCACCTGCACTCCCTGGCACGTTCCGGCTGACCAACACGGCGAGCGCGCTGGGTCTACCCGTTCGTGATCGTAACACCAACTTCGCCGCCGGGCAGGATCAGAACTCGGCGAACGGCTACCAGATCGGCGATCGATCCGGCACGGCTTCTACCCCGCCGCCGGCTTCGATCTCGTGGGCGTGGCGCGCGTATCCGTGGGGCGCGCTGTCGCTGTACCCAAGGTGGAACCAGGGCGCGCAGCCGCCGAACCTGGCAGCTGGTAGATTCGGCTACAGCTCGCCGGTGATCACGCGGCGGGAGCGTCGGCTGGTCGAGGTTTGCCGCCCGACAGGATCACGGCGACGGTGGCGCCGTGGGCGCGAGGCGATCGCGCAGCAGGCGCAGGCCGGCGAGACCGGCGGCGCCGGCGCCCTCGGCGAGGTTGTGCGTGGTGCGCCGACATAAGGCGGATCGCGTCGGCGATCTCGGCGCTCGCTCGACCGCGACGAAGCCGGCGAGCCGTCGCGCAGCGGCTCCCAGCGTCAGATCGTAGGTCGCGCGCGTGGCCAGGCCGTCGGCGAAGGTCGCTCGCGTGATCGGGGTCAGCGCCGCGTCGCCGGCGTGCCACGAGTCGTGGATCGCGGCCGCGGCCGATCGCCTGACGCCGTAGACGCGCGTACGCCGGGGCGCACGCGCGCGGGTCGCGACCAGCAGCGCCGACCGCCTGCGAGCCGCCGCCGATCGCGACGACGATGGCGTCGATGCGCGCTCTCCGCGGTCACGTCCTCGCGGCTTCGCCGCTCGAGGTCCCCGGCCTGCTCGCACAGCTCGGCCGATGAGCGTCGCGGCGCCGGCGATGACGTGCGACGTCGTTGGTCGAGTGGGCGATCACCGAGGCCGCGCTCGCGGGCGATCCGCGTGGCGACCTCGACCGCCTCGTCGTAGTCGCGGCCCGGCCTCGACGAGCCTCGGCGCCGAAGCCGCGGATCGCCGCGTTCTTCTCGGGCTGTTGCCGAGCGGCACGCAGATCACGACCGGCACGCCGAGCTGCGCGCCGGCCCACGCCAGCCCCGCGCCGTGGTTGCCGCGGGTCGCCGCGATCACGCCGCGCCATGCGCTGCTCGCGGCGGCGAGCGCGGTCAGGAACGACATCGCCGTTGCGCGACCTTGAACGCGTTGGTCGGCAGGTGATTCTCGTGCTTGACCAGCATCGCGCGCGCCCGACCGCGTCGTCGAGCGCCGGCGTAGCGCCGCGAGCGGGCGTCGCGCGGCAGGTACGGCGCGATGCCGTCCGGCGCGCACGCGAGCGACGTCGTCCCACGTGATCGACACGCAGCCACTGTACTCGGCGCATGGCACAATGGCGGCGTGGAAGTGTTCTTCCTCGCGATGGAGCAATACGTAACTGAACGAAGTACA
>ERZ1370068.10683-contig-9360_pt1 | contig 24069 bp, 43 predicted proteins | sample MGYA00561227_ERZ1370068 | MGnify/ENA primary metagenome ERZ1370068 (study PRJEB38410, sample SAMEA6850437) | metagenome | study: Metagenomic assessment of the ecological functions of the soil: analysis of the soil microbiota associated with the...
CGAACTCACGCAACGTCAAGCGCATCCTGTCGCCAGCCACCATTCGACGGTCCAGACTGCTCGGCATCGCGCATCGCCAACAGTTCACGTTCATCCCTCGCGCTCATCGGTCCCTTTCCTCGGGAATTATATACTTGACTCCCTTGCATAGCGGATTACAATCTTGACTGATCATCTTCGGCCTCGTCCTGCTCCCGTTGGTCCCGGCAGTGGTCACATTCGGCCGCGCAGCCGCTACCGCCGCAGTCCTCGCACGTTTCGAGGCCGTCGAGGTCGTCGAGTCTGTGCGGTATCCAGTTGCCGCGCATGTCAACGGCTACCGTCCCTTTCCCGTCGCACAACGAACACGGCGGACAGGGTGCAGCCGCCCTGTAAAGATGTGCTTGTCATCTTGTCAGGCTCCACTGGTCAGCCATCGCCGCAGCGAAGCCGGGATAGGTGCGGCTCCTACGCTTCCAACGGTCAGGGTGCGGCGGTTCTCGCCAGCAGGCTTGCTTCCCGGTTCCAAGGTCGTTGGTTTTGGTCAGCAACGGCAAGCCCTTCAGCCAGAGGCACGTTGTTTTCCTGAACGGATCGCCAAAGTAAAACGGCTGGACGATCTGATCAGGCTTCCGAATGTGGCTGCTGATGATGCTGACCGGATTTTCGACGGCAATCAGGGCGATAGGAGCCTCCAGGAGCCGCCGCACGAAGTCGAGGGCCTGGGCTTGCTCGGCTCGCTTCTCGTTGAACCAGCGGGCACCAGACACAGCCAGATGGGTGCAGGGCGGGTGCGCGATCATCAAGTCCCACGGTTCCCCGAACGGCGGATGTTCGATGGCGTCTAAGGCGTCACCGACCAGGTGCCATTTTTCGTCATCCTCGGCCGGGAGCAAATCGCAGGACCACGCATCGTGCCCGCGAGCGCGGAAGGCTTCCCGCACGACGCCAGAGAACTCGCAGGCGACCAAAACGCGCACGTTACTTGCCCTTCTCAATCTTCGCGATGGCGTCCACCAATCGTTGACGAACGTTGCCATCAGGCGTCAGGCCGTTCCGTTCACAATCGATGTTCAGGATCGCCAGCATGACGGCGTTAAGCAGCAAATCGCGTTGGGTTTCAAGACTGTCGATATAGGCGGCATCACCAGAATCACGAGTTGGTTGGTGAACAGCACACCAACAACGAGGAATTCTGTTCGCATCAATCCAGCAACCGCATTGCTGAAGACCCATGTCACTTTCCCTTCGCGATCTTCGTGGCCCGTCGCTTCCGCTGAATCGCCGGCTGACTGCGCGCCTTCGGTCGATAGGCCAGCACCACGTCAACGATGGAGTCCAGCGCTTTCGGTATTTCCCCTTCCATCGGGCGGAGCCGTGTCGGCCCCTTACAGGAGCTTGTTCTTGCCGTCTGTCCGTTGCACTACGCCGCAGATTCGACAAATCGGATACGCGTACTGGCGCGGCCGGTACCAGTCGTGCGTCACTGGATCAACCCCGCGTAGGTCAGGCGCTTGCCCGCCATCCCGTCTACGAACGAGTCGAGCCGGTCGAGCGTGTGGATCTTGACGTTGCCTTCGTTCAGCCGGAACGCGAACTCGTCCACGTAGCGCGGCGAGATGCTTGACGCTGACCTTGTGGAACACGCCGAGAATGCCGCGCTTGAGAACCGCGAACACGCTCTCGATGCCGTTCGTGGTGACGTTGCCGCGCCGATACTGGCCGCGCGTGTGGTTGATGCTGTCGTGCCGGTAGAACAGGCCGCCGACGCCATCGTAGAGCGGCGAGTCGTCGGTGTGAACGGCCGAGTCTTCCTCGATGTTCCGGTGGACCGCATCGCGGATGTACTTCGAGGTTCATGTCGGTGGAAATCATCGCCAGCCGCGTCCGGCCGCCCTTGCCGCGCTCCGCGCATCCCGAGCACTGGCGCTTTACCGATGGGACCGCGCCCGAGGCCGAGCCGCTTGTCGGTGTGCTTGTTCCGTTCCTTCCGCCGACGTAGGTTTCGTCAATCTCGATGATGCCGCGCAGCTTCGTCAGGTTGCTGCCCGCCGCAGGCTTCGCGCAGCCGGTGCAGCAGGAACCACGCCGATCTTCTGCGTGACGCCGATTTCCTTGGCGAGCTGCATCGAGCTGATGCCCTTGCGCGCCGTGACCATCAGGTACATCGCGTAGAGCCACTTGTGGAGCGGGATGTGCGACCGCTCCATCACGGTGCCCGTCCGGACGGTGAAGTCCTCGCTGACAGGCGTTGCAGCGGTAGTAACCGCCCTTCCTGACGGTGATCCGCTCCTGACCCTTGCAGACCGGGCAGACGGGGCCAACCGGCCACAGCCGCTGACTCGAAATAAACCCGCGCGGATTCCTTGTCGGGGAACCGCTCGAACAGTTGAAAGGTGGAAATCGTGCTCTTGGACATCTACGCCACCCTCCGGCCCAACAGCCTGCCGTGGTCGCTGGCGTTGCTGCGGCGAATGTCGTCAGCGGTCCGGACGTTTGCCGGGCTCGTGCGGCTCAGGGCGGCGAAGCGTGCGGCCAGACAAGTCGGGCACCACTGGCAAGCGGTGAACACTTCGGTCTGGGCAAGTTTTGCAGGCGCGGTGTGTGGTTTCCATACCCAGAATATTACTCGAAACAGCCAAGGGAGTCAAGTATATAATTCCCAAACACTCGTCCTCGACCCATCCATGCCGACAGTGTTTCTGTCGTTCGTCCGCTTGCTCGCGAACCGCCTTGATCTGTTCTGCCCGCACCCGGATCGGATCAGGCTCAGGGGTGGTCATCATCGCACCGGCAGCACGTTTGGCAGCGGCAGGAACCGCGCGATCAGGTAGATGATGAGCACGACGAGCGCCAGCACTTGCAGCGCCTTCGCCCAGCCCGGCGGCATCGGGATCTGCGTCGTAATGAGCCAGCACAAGAAACCTACGATCGCCACGACCAGGACGAGCATGACTAAGTCCACAGTCCCTCCTTCCGCTTTTGGCGGCGGCACCGCTGACAGGTCGAGATCACCTTGCCCGCACTGGGGCCCGTCTTCACCGTCACAAACGCGCTCAACGGACACAGCTCGTGGCAGACGCTGCAAATCCGCTCCGTATCCGGGCGGCCTCCCGCGCGGACGACTCGCGTCCGTGCGTGCAAGAGCAGGTGATACGACTGGTCCGCGCAAATCACTAAGCGCCGGTTCTCATGGATCCCGCCCAGATGATGCACCACGGCCTTCGCGGGGAGCGGCCGGCCGAGTGCTTTCGCCGCGATGAGTCGGTGTGCATACGAACGATCCCGCTTGCGGCATGACTGGCAGTGCGTGTGCCGCCAGGTATACCAACACGTGCGCGAGCAATAGTCCCGCTGCGTGCGCCGCGTCAGTGCCGTGCCGCACTGCTGACAGGTCCGCATCATGTTCGCCTTTCACTCGCGCCGCAGGGCGCCCGTGTCGACGTTGACGCTACAGCCGAGTACCCAGGCGGCGGATCGGATCAGACACGTGGCGATCCAGATCCGCACGGCCCATTGTCGAAGTCCCACCAACTTCACGTGTAAGGTCACGTCCTTGGAGAGTCCGGCCCGGACGTGGAGCGTCGGCATATCGTCCATGCCGTGATCGTCGCATACGGATCAGCCTTCCCAGTTGGAACGCGACTGCGGCGCATAGTGCGCCAGCGTCATCCGGATGTCTTCCGTGTCGTCGGGATCGGTGACGACGTCGGGATCGGGATCCTCTGGCGGCGGCTCCGGCGGGTCCATCGGCTTGCGCCGCTTCGGCGGCGGGATCGGCGCGCGCGGATCGGGCGGCGTGTCGGTGGGCGGCGCGTCGGGTTGTGGGTCAGACATGATTGGTTTCCTTTATGTCGTGAATGTCGGGGTCGCCCACGAGCTCGCGCGGATCGCGGACGTAGTCGCAACACGTCGCACACCAGGGCCAGAGGTCGATCCAGTGCCGGCCGGGGGCCTCGACGACCAGCACGCGGAGCGGGTCGATCGGCAGGCCGCACACGGCGTGCCGGGTATGGGTCACGTCGCACCATTCGTCGGGGACCGTGCGCGTGGACTCGGTACGCGTAGAACCGGCGTGAGCCGCGGCCCATCAGTTGAACGCCTTCGTTCCGCCTCGAGGCGCGAGAGCCCGGCGGCCATCAGGCGGTTCATCTCCGCCATCTTCTCCTGCTGCTGCCAGGGATCCGCTTTCGCCATGCGCCGGGTTCCCGTGGGAACCTAGAGGAGAGAGGTGACATACTGAAGATGAAGACGAAGAGCTTTCCGTCGGCTTTGATTCGGCTTTAGCCGATGGAAAGCCGAATGAAAGCCGCGGCTTTCGTCCGGGCCGGCCGCCTTTCTTGCCGTTTTGCGCCATTTTTCGGCTGTATGTGCGCTGCTTGCGCCGCTCCTGCTCGATGCGCGCATTACGAAATAACCCATCCGCACCGGCCCGGAATTTACCCGAAACCTGCCCGAGAATTGCCCGCACTTCGCCCCGCGCGCAGCTTAATAACCGGGCCAGCGTGACGACGTCGAATGCGAGGCCGCCTTTATCCCATTGTTGGCACAACAGCGTAATGTAGGCGCCGCGGGCGGCGAGGGTCATCGTCTGCGTGCCGGTCAGAAAATCGTTCGCGTAGAACTGGAACGCGGGCGCCTTCGACTTCCGCGGCGTCATCACGGCACCTTCGGCGCGGCCGGCTGCGGGCCGCGCGCCACGATCGCGCACGCCTGGTCGAAGTCGGCCATCCGGAGATCCGACACGCTGTCAATCCCGAACGCCACATAGAGAACCTGCTTCACGGCGGCCGCGTTAGGCCACGGATTCCCGCTTTTTCGCGTCCCCGTGATCGCCCACAGTTTTTTCATCTGCGGTTCGGTGATCGGCCGGGACTCCGGATGCACGCGCCGCGGCGGCAGCTCGACATCCGGCGGCGGGGCCGGTGTCGCCCGCCGGCGCGCGGGTGGCGTCGTCGGGGTGACGGCCGCGGCGTCATCGTCGTCGCCGGCCGCGATGCCGACCAGCGCGGACAGACCAAACCGGCGGCCATACGTCACGGCCGATCCGACCGATCGCGGGTCGGACGTATCCAGGATCGCCAGCGCGAGCTCACTGGCCAGCCACTCGCCCGACGCATGCAGCAGCACCGTCTCGACGGTCACGCGATGATCGTGGACGCGCAACGCCTGCGTGATCGCCAGCTCATTCGCCGCGAGCGGGCCGCGAATCGCTTCCTGAATCGTTGCCAAGTCGACGTATGCGTACGAGAAATGGCCGCCGGTCTTCGTCTGGATCTCGGCGGTGCGATCCTTCCGCACCGGCAGGAATGCCGCTTGCGCTTTCGCGAGCGCGCCGGCCAGGGCGGCGATCGACGACGACGTCCGCAACGGCCGTGTGGTGACATCGTCCATCAGCCCTCCCTTTACGGCCGACGAACTGCAGCGCCTGGTAGCCGCTGAAGGCCGCGGCCATCGCGCTGGCGCCGAACATCGGCACCGGCGGCGGGGCCTGGTCGATCGTGGCGAGGGCGGTACTTTCGCGGTCATTCTTCGCCAAACATCCCCGGTTCGATGCGTTGCCAGATGTCCCCGAACTGTGCGAAGGCACGATAGAAGTCCCCGTAGCCACAACCGTCGCCATCCAGATACACGACCGCTGATGGAAACGGCGCTGCATCACGGTTGCCGACAAACGTGAAGCCGCCCATCGATCGCACACCAGATGTAATCGCGAAGCCGCTGCCACCAGGCTGTATCAATGCGCGCCGGCACGAGGGCGATCGCACGTTCGACGCGGCTAGCTCTGCACTTCCGCGACTAGCTTGGCGATCCACGGATCAATCTCAGCCAAGCGATGGCTTCCGGGCGGGCGCCCTTGCCGATCACGCGCGCCCCATGCCCACCGATCACGATAATCGCGGGCATCGACGCGCCGGCGATGTTGTCAACTAGATGGTTGAACTTCTCATCGGCCGATCCATCGGACTCCTGCCACTTGCATTCGATAATCAAACCGCTTGGATAGTCCTGCGCATTGTCGAGGACCGCATCGACGTGCCACGGCGTCCCGAAACAGTTGGGCCCGACGTATGGGCCACAACGCACCACGCCGCCGGCCCGTCTTACGATGTCGCACACGGTCTGCTCGAAGACCCGGCCGGTGCGCTCAGGGCGGATCGTCGCCGTAGTCATCGCATCCGCTCAAGCACCGCCGCCGCCGCCTCTCCAATCGCCAGCAGCGCGTGCTGCTCGACAGGCCCGTGCGGGTCGGCGAGCTGGTGCCGGGCGAACGCGCGGCACGCCAGGTGCGCGAGCGTGGCGCACACCGCCGGACTCTGCAGCGCGTGTCACGTCGAAGATCGCCGCGGCGCAGACGTCGACCGCATCCTCGTCGACGACGGGGCGCGCGCGCGGACTCTCGGCGGCCATGCACAGTAGCGTGATCGCGGCCTGCTGACGCAGCGTCACGTCCGGGCCGGTCAGGAAGTTGGCGAGAATCGTCGCGTCGTCGCCGTAGTCGTGATCGAGCGCGACGGCGCGCGGATCGGCATCGGGGATCGCGTGAGCCAACATGTCAGCCTCCGGTCACTGCCGCGGATAGCACCACTTGCCCGCCGCGTCGTACCGATGACGTTCCACGTGAACGTCGACACCGCCGGTGGCGTCGCGGCAGTGACTGCCGATGATGTCGACGCCCCAGATCCCGACGTCGGTCGCCGTCGCCTTGTAGGCGATGACGTCGCGCGAGGGATTCGTGCAGAACGCCGCCCTTCCCGAGATAGCCCCAGCGCACGTCGGTCGCGCGCAGCGTCGCCACCTCGAGGTCCATAAAGGCCCACGCCGCCGGGCCGAGCGTGTCCTGGCAGGAGTTCGCCAGCAGCAGCGCATTGGCTTGCGCGACGCCGGTCGCGATGGCTTGCGCGCCGGACGGAATCGGCAGCGGCGCGGACGGGGAGGTATTCCCCGGCAAGCGTGCCGTCGCCGCCGGCGCTGCCCGGTGTCGGCACGAAGTTCACCACGTCGTGAATGTCGATGGTGAAGTTGATCGGATTCTGGTTCGTGTTCGTGCTGGTGTTCGCTGTTGTTGTTCGTCGTCGTGATGGTCGGGCTGGGCAGGGTGAGCGTTGTAATCGCAGCCGAGCGCGACGAGGCCGGCGACGGTGAGCAGCAGCAGCGTGGAACGCGGTGATGATAGGTTGTGGAGGCCATGCTTTCCTGTACCGATTCCCCAAAATTCCCACAAACGAGGGTAAATGGTGAAAATCGTTAAGGAATCCGCGGGCCACCCTCTGACTTTTAATCAGAGGGTCCCGGGTCCGATCCTCGGGCGGCCCACCAAAAACATCAATGTTTATCGGCATGTTCGTGATTACTGTTGAACGTTGGTGTATGCTGTTCCTGCACGCATTTCCCCAATTTTCCCCGGCGGGGAATCGGGAACGCGCCGCGGAGCTCCGATGGTGTATCAACGGTGTCGAGAAAACGGCTGCACGAAGGCGCCCCGCTGCGGGCATCCCTGGTATCTGGAATTGATGGTGAACGGGCGCCGCGAGCGTGGCCCCGTCACGAAATATCTGGACCATCTGCCGCCGCACGCGCCCGTCCCGAGCACGAAAACTGAGGCCGAACATCTCGACGCGCTGGTCAGAGTTGGCTGCTGCACGGCCGCCCACCGCTGCCGCCGCGTGACGGCCCGGCGCCGGCGAAGACGAACGGCCCGACCATCGCCGACGTGTGCGATCGCTACACCAAGATCCAGCTTCCGAAGTCGAAGGACCACAGCGCCCCGGGGCAGACCGCGCGGATCCGCGACGAATTCGGCGCGCGGCCCATGCGCGACTTGTTGGATCGGACGCTGGTCCGTGAATTCCTCGACGACATTCACGACGACACGTCGGGCCATACCGCGAACCGCTGGCGGGCGCGCTGGGCGGCGCTGATCACCTTCGCCCGCGCCGAGCTCGCGCTCGAGGGCCGTCGCCGTTCTATCACCGCGCGTTCCATCCCGGCGGACTCAAGGAATACGATGCCGCGCCGCCGCGATCGCGCCGCTTGCACGACGGCGAAGAGGCCGCGCTGATCGCCGCCTGCCACACCCTCGAGGACGGTGGCATGATGCTGGGCCGCCTGTACTGCGCCATCGACTGCGGCTTGCGCCGCGGCGAGATGCTGCAGCTCCGACGCGAGGACGTGAAACGCGATCGGAAAGCGCGTGCGGCTGCACGTCCGGTGGTACACGTCGAAGACGAAGCGGGAACGGGACGTGCCGGTGGAATCCCCGCGCGTGCTGACGTTCCTCGAGACGCGGCGCTTCGCGGCCTTCACCTTCGGCCAGGCCGACGGCACCAGGCGCGAAGAGTTTCGCACCGATTGGGACGACGTGTTGATCGCCGCCGGCATCGACGCCGGTCGCTGGCTGGGCGAAGGCCGGTGGGAATGGACGACGCACGGCAACCTGCACTGGCACGATCTGCGGCACGAATGCGGTAGCCGACTCGCCGAAGGTGCGGCGGCCAGCGGCCGGTGCCGCCGCACGAGCTCATGGGGTTGATGGGGCACATGAACTTGTCGACGACGCAGCGGCATCTGAACCGACGGCCGACACGCTGCGGGCGAGTTTGCGCGCCGCCCAACGGGACCTGTAGGGCCATCACCGCTCCACGCGGTTGATGAAGTCCTCCACCCATTCGCGTTTAAAGCGCAGCTCGCGCCCGATGCGCGTCCAGCGCAGCCCGTCGCGAATGGTGAGGCGGCGCACGAGATGTTGACTGACGCGGAGACGTTTGGCGGCGAGCGCGAGCGTGAGCAGCGGTTCATCGGCGGCGCCGGATGGCGCGTGTGGACGAGTCTGCGGACGAGTCTTCTTCATAGCCGGACTCTCACCCGGATCGGCTCACACCAGCGCCGATCGACACACGACGGTGAAGTGATCCCGCCGCAACGTGGGAGTCGCCGCGGGTGGGGATCGTGACAGTCACCAGTCACGAAGACCACGCAGCGTAAAGGGATGGGCGCGAACGTGTCAATGCGGAAACACACTCAACAATAAATAAATCTTCGTCCAATGAGACGCGATGCGCCACGAGTGAAAGCTGAATAGGTTTATTGAATGCTGGCTTCTTTTGATAACATATGGTTTAGTCCAGATATAGGTGATTCCGGGAGTGTCTGACTACACTTTCGGCATCATGAAGGCGATCCCGAAGAAGGTCCCCATGACCAGTAAGCTTGGCTGGCGCTGCCTCCGCTGCGGGCATGAGTGGATCCCCAAGGGCCGGAAGGTGCCGCGCACGTGTCCCGGGTGTAACTCGCCGCATTGGGATCTCCCGCTGCGAGTCGCGCGGAAGAAGGTGAACCGATGACCCACACGATTCTGGCCGAGCTCGTCGCCAGGTGTTGATCCAGGATCAGTAAATGATCACGACGCTGGCGCTGGTCGTCGCCGTCGTCATCACGATCGGCGTGGCGCTGCTCCTCGCCGGCGCATCGATCGCGCGCGCGGAGCGGCCCTCACGGCGTCAAATACATCCCCCGAACATCACATCGGTCGTCGCCGTGAGTAACGCGGGCGAGGCGAGCGCGGCCGCCACGGCCGGCGCCGCCAGTGTACGTCAGCAGACAGGCCGTGGTATTCACCATCACCCACCCGCCCAGGGTCGTCACGGCCGCGGCGAGCGCCCCGAAATGACGGAAACATCAGCACCCCGGCCGTCCCCATCGCGGGCGATCCGATGACGGGCAGCCCGCCGATCGCGAGGGTCGCGCCGGTGAGCGTGCCGATCGCCGTCAACGTGATGCGGCCGTGGATGACCACGAGGATTGCCGCTGCGCATCCAGATCCCCTCACGCAGCGCGTAGGTTTGCCCCACCGGGGCCGCCGTCGTCGTGCGCAGATCCGGCAGCCACGTCCCGGACGTGCTCCCGCCGCCGCGTTGGCCGCATCAATCTGGTTGGCAGTTCCGTCTTCCAGGCGTTGTTGATGATCGTCCCGGTCGTGCCGCTGCCGTCATCATCGACCATCGCCGTGCGGGTAATCGCCATCGCTCGTTAGCCTTCCTGCAGATCCGCCTTCGTGCTGATCCGCCGCAACAAATCCTCGAACGAGAACCGCGTCGACGACGCTTCGACGTCGAAGCTGCGGCGCGAGCGCCGGTGTGAAGTCGTGGATCCGCACCGACTGGATCATGAACGTCGCGCTGAGATTATGCGGATCCGCCGGCAAGTAGATCGTGACCAGGCGGCCGGAGCGTGTATTCAGATCGCGACTGCGGTAGCGCACGCGGATCGTGACGTCGCGCCGTTCGGCGAGATACGCCTGGCCGCGCGCGCGCGCTTCCGTCGCCGACAAGCGCCGGTCCTGCACGACGTCCTCGATGATGCCGGAATGCGTCCCACCGCCGGCGGACGTGAACAGCGCCGCCGACCAGCGCCTGCGCCGCGGCGTCATCCACCTGGATCCACAAGTTGACGTCGTCGCCCTTCGGGATCGGATAGAGGATCGCGCCCGCGCCGTTGGCCGGGACGCCGACGAGCATCGGCGACGCCGTGATCGTGCTGTTGTAGGCGACCGACGCGACGATCGCGCCGCTGCCGCTGGCCGGCACGCCGATCAGGCTGTTCGCCGTCCGGCCGGTGTAGCCGGATGACCTGCTGCCCGTTGCCGATGACGGCCCAGCCGCCGGCCGGGTCGGAACGCCGCGGCGCCAGCGACGATGATGCTGGTCGATCCGGCGGGGACGTTGCCCGCCGGCTGCGCTCAGGCCGGACGTATCACTGCCGGCCGCGGCGGCCCGAGCGCGGCATCCGGCCAGGGCGTCGAGGTAGACGGTCGTCGCGTTGTCGGCGAGCGTCGTCAGCAGCTGCAGGGCGGCACTGCCGGCCGGCGCGTGCGATACCTTCCGCTGCCGTCACGGCGCGCGGCGCCGACGGGAATCGCGGACAGCTGCACGCGATTCGCCAGCGCCGTCGCGGTGACCGGCGGCGGCCCGCCGAGACGCCGCATCCGGGACACTGTCCACCAGCGACCGTCGTCGCATTGTCGGCGACGGTCGCCACCAGGCCGTACGGGCTGCTGCTGTTCGCCGGCGTCCGATAGACGCGCCGCGCCGTGACGTCCGCGCCGCCGATCGGCAGGTTGTCGAGCAGCGACCTGCGACGCGCCCGCCGTGTTGATCGTCGGCGGCGCCGCCGCCGAGGCTGCCGGTCGCCGTCGTGTCGGTGTAGGTGGTCGTCGTGTTGTTCGCGAGCTCCACCAGCAGCCGCAGGGACGCCGGCGCCGGTATTCGACGGCCCGCGATAGATCCGCCGCTTCGTGACGCCGGTGCTGCCGCGCGGCATGTTCGATCAGCGGCGACCGCGGTCGTCAGCGTGGCCGGCGCCCGTGCTGCTCGAGCGCGACGTGCCGCGCCAACGCGCCGATCCGCCAGCGTGTCGGTGAAGCTGGTCGTGACCGTTATCCGGAGACATCGCCGACAACGAAGAACGTCGATCCGCACCGCCTTCGTGCGATAGACGCGCCGGCCGGTGACCGTCGATCCGCCCGTCGGAATGTGCCGTGACGCGGACGGTATGCCCGGTATTGCCCGGCAGCCCGTCAAGGCCTCGTCAAGGTCATGCGGCGCCGACGCCGGACCGGCGAGCGTTTGGCCGCCATTGCTAGCGGTCAGGAACGCGTGACGGCGTAGCGGTGCATGTCGCCATCGGCCAGGCCCGGCGGACTGATCGTCTGGCAGTCCGCCGCGGACGGGGCGGACGTCGGCGGCCCGAGCGGCGTCGGGACCATCGTCGCCCACGCCGAGACCGGCCCCGGCAGTGGACTCGCCGCTGGCCGTCAGGTAGGTCACGGCGCATTGATACGAGCCCGGCCCGAGATTCCCGCCCGTCGTCGGCGTCGCCTGGCCGTGGGCGCTGCCGATCGGCACCGGCCCTCGGGACCGTCCCGATGAGCGGGCGGCCCGATCGTCGTTTCCCGGTCGCCGTGACGAACGTCACCGCCCACCAGTGCCCGCCCGCATCCGGCCCGACGCCCGCCTGCGTGCCGGTGATGGTCGCCGCGGTCGCCGGCGGACTGATGACGCCGGTCGTCAGCGTCAGCGCGCGGCCCGGTCGAGCGATTCGCCCGTCGCCGTCACGAACGAGACGGCGTAGTCATGCGTGCCGGTCGTGACGCCGCTGCCGCCGATGACGACGCGCATTGAGCACCGCGGACGGGGACGCGCCCGGGCCGACCAGCGTCCGCCGCCGCCCAGCGTCGCGGCGGTGTAGGTGATCCGTTGCGGCCCCGACTTCACCACGCCGCCGGCCGCCGGATACCAGCTGGCCGTCACCAGCGGGATTTTCGTTTCGCCCGGCGGCAGTTCCGATGCCGCGACCGAGCCGCCGCCTTCGACGTAGACGCGCGTCACGAGCTGGCTGCCGTCGCGGTCGATCGTCAGGTCGGTCAGCGTCGGATGGATCGCGTTGAGGATCGTCGGCGGCGTGCCGGGATACGGATCATCGCCCGCGAAGAGATGCACGGTTTTGTTGTAGTCGACGTACCAGTAGCCGCCGACGCGTTTCGCCAGCGCCGTCAGCGTCGCCGGCACGTCCTGATCGGTGACGGTGAATTCGTTCAGCACCGGCAGATTCGGCTGCGATACGCCGCGCTGTAGCCCGGCGCCCCGATGGCGACGATGTCCTGGCCGATCGACCGTGGCGCTGACACTCTGCCAGCGTTTGGTGATGAGCCGCTGATTCAGCCCCCACGTCCAGTCGATCGCGTTCACGTCGAACGGCGTAGTTGGCCGGCGACCCGACGTAGACATGCGTCGTGTTCAGCACCTGGCCGGCGAACAGCGGATCGTTCGTATTTTTACTGCCGACGCGTAATGCCGACGTCCTGGCCGATGGCCGGGATTAGCCCGCGCACGCGGAACGTGCAGCGGTTCGGCGTCTGGTTCAGCACGTCGGTAATCGTGAGGTCGCCGACGATCTTCGCGCCGGCGTGGCGGCGCTCGTGCCGATCGGGACGCCGCCGATCGACACCGAACCCGGCCGGGCCGATATAGCGCGGATCGGGTCGCGTCGGACCGGGCGATGTTCGACAGCGCATAGAGCGGCACCTTGACGCCGACGGACAGTCGGCCAGCCGGAGCGCGACGCCCCGGACCGCGCGAGGTCGGACCGCGCCGGTGTGTGCAGGCGAGCTGGCTGCCGCTGATCGCCATCAGGCGCGCAATCCGTGATTGCGCCAGTCATCGCTGAGCGCGTCTTTCACGACGGCGGCGATCGCCTGCTTGTCGCCGGCGACGGTGTTCACCGTCACGCTGTTGTTCACCGTGGTCCCCGCCGCGGCCGGCGCGGCACCGCCCATCGCCCACGCGTTGGTTGTGCCGGCGTGCGTCGCCGCCCAGTCGTAGCCGTGCTGCGCTTCCCACTGCCCGCGGATCCGTTCTGCATCAGCGTCCCATTCGCTATCGGTCATCCCGGCCGGCCGGGTCGGTGCGCCGACTTGACCCGTCATGGTGCCTTGCCCCTGGCGCACGAGCTCCATCGCCTCCGACCAGGACAGCGTCGCCTTCTGCACGACTTCGGCGGCGAACTTGACGTCGTCCGACATCTTGACCGCCTTCTCGCCGACGTCCTTCATCGCGACCGCGGTCGCCTCGCAGCGGCGGCAGCGTCTTCGTCATGCCCTGCTTGAGGTACTCGTACGGATCGGTGTTCTTGATCTTGCGCGACCACTCGTCCATGTCGGCGAGGGCTTTGTTCTGGTTGTAGAGCGCGACGACCGCTTCGCCGGTGCCGAGCACGAGCCCGGCGTTGGCGTCGGTCAGATCCTTCGTGCTGCCGGCGGCGGCATCGGCCGCGACTTGCTGATCCTTCATGGCCGCGGCGGCCTCACGAATGCCGGCTTTCGCGGCCCCGGTCCACTCGAGCAGCTTGCCCGCCGCCGCTCACCAGCTCCTGGTGCGCGACCATCGTGTTATAGGCTTCGTCCTTCCAGCCTTTAAACGTCTGCTGCACCGCGCGCGCGTTGTCTGCCAGCCCCTGGAACTTGTCGCCGACGCCCGGGATCTTCGTGGCCGTCTCGGCCAGGAAGACGTTGATGTCGGCGAGCTTTTCGCCCAGGAAGGCGAGGGCCGTCAGCACGGCATCGACGGGGACGAGCAGCGCCGCGATCCCCGGGCGCCGTACTCGCCCAGCGTGATCAGATCGGCCGCGAATTCCAGCGTCTTGATCGCGCCGGTTTCGATCAGCCGCGCGATCGTGCGGATCGCCTCTTCCCGCGTGCCGCCGAACGCCTCGAGGAGCGACGTAGCGAGCGCATCCACGCCGGCCTTAAACACGCCGGACTCGCGAATGCTGATCGCTGATGGCGTCCTTGAAGTCCTTGTACGCGTCGGTCAGGCCCAGCGCCGCATCGACGACGCCCCAGATTTCCTGCCCCAGCCCCTTCACCGCATCGAACGCCAGCTTGAACAGCTCCGACGCCGCGTTGGCCGCGAACGTGCCGATCGCCACGTCGAGCGCGCCATACGCGTCGTTGAGATCTTCGGTCGATTCCTGGATCGTGCCTTCGGCCTTGACGACGTCGCCCAGCGCGGCCAGCGCCTCGCTGATGTCGGCCGCGACCTTGATGATCATGCCGGGATTGAGGCCAGCCATTGTCGCTACTCCCCGAAGCCGGTGACGTCGATCGACTGCCTGCACGGCGTCGGCGATCCGCCGCTCGTGGCCGGGCTGTTCCACGATCGCCGACGCGTACAGGAACGGCCGCGCCGTCATGTAGCGCGTGCCGAATTCCAGCCAGAACGCCGACGTTCGCCCGCTCCGCCCGGATCGCCAGGACGACATACCCCGGTGCCGTCGCGGGACTCTTCGTAGTGAATGCCTGCGCGCCAGTCGCCCGGGTGCGCCGCGCGACGCGGCCGCGCGCTTCGCGGACGACCGCTTGCGGCCGAGACGTCGGAGGCCGCTTTCGTCCGCGGCGGCCATGTCGGCGTGCAGCTGCACCAGGCCGGCGTCGAAGGCCGTCGTGTCGAGTTCAACGCGTGAGCATTGCGCCGCTCCTGCACCAGGGCGAAGTCGTGTTCGATGACGAGGTCGGTCAGCGGCGGTTCGTGCGTCCGCTGGCCTTTGGCGTCGTAGGTCGCTTTGGCGCGCGCATACGCCCGATACTCGAGGATGGTTTCGAGGAAGCCGGCCGGCAGCGCGCACCATTCGCGCCAGGCCGCCGACGGCAGGCAGTGAAATTCCTCGCAGATCCGCCCGACGACGTATTCGAGCGGCAGCGGGCCGTCGCCGTCGAGCGCGCGGTGCAGCGCTAGGAAGCTGTTTTTTTGCGTCGCCGTTCGGCAGGGTCAGACTCGAGGATGGCGCGGAAGAGGAAATCCGACGCCTGCTCGTCCAGGTCGTCCAGGGTCGTCCGGCGTCGGCGGCTGTCGCGTAGGTCCACGCTTTGACGCCTTTCGCCAGCACCGTCGAGCGGTCATACTGCCGCGACCGGATCGGCCTTGCGCCGCGTCGACGGCCGCCGGGTCGGCACGTCGGCGAGCTCGCGGCCGAACGCCGCGCCGCCCGATCGCTTTCACGAAGTCCATCGACGCCGCGACTCGCGCCTGGCGGGCGGCCTGCGAGCGCCTTGCCGCTGAGTTTCTGAATCGTGACCGTGTGCGGCTCGTCGAACGGCAGCGGCACCGTCCGCGTGACGTAGCTGGCGAAGATCGACATCTACGTCCAGACGCCCGCGCCCGTCGGCTAGCACCGTCGCGGTGTATTCGGTCAGCGCCGCGTTCTTCGCCGCGACTTCGTAGTCCTGCAGCCGCGTCTCAACGGTGAACTTCTTGCCGTCGCCGAAGGTCACCTCGAGCGTGCGCGTCGCCGCGGACGGCTGGCAGTCCGCCGTCGTCGGCATGAAACACGACATGCGGCCCGGTCGCCGCCGTCGTATCGAACAGCCCCTTGATGGCGATCGCCGGGACGCGCCGGATCCCCGTCGGCGTGTGCTCGATCCAGGGATCGCCGAACGAGTGCGTTTCCTGCGTGAGGTTTTCGATCTTCACGCCGCCGAGCTCGCGCACGTGTTGCGTGACGTCGCTGAGCGTGCCGCCGGGCGCGGCGTCGTAGTTGATGACGACGTCGACCGATCCGTATTTGCCAGGCATCTGCTCGACTCCTTTCGTCAGTTGCGGAACAGGCCGGCGGCCGACGCGGACCGTGCCGGTGCCGGTGATCGTGCCGACAAACCGGACATAGCGTTGAATGACGCCGGCGACGGTCACGCGTCTGCTGATTCGGCGCGGCCGTGACGTTCACGAACGTCGTCAGGTCCGTCCACGACGAGCCGTCCGGCGAATGCTGCGGATCTTGCCGACAAAGCCGGTGATCCCCGTCAGCGCCGTCACCTGTTGCGTCGCCGTGCCGCCGAGCGCGGTCGACGCGCCGTTGTCGACGGTCGCCCCGGTCCACGTCGCCGTCTGGTCCTGCGGCGGCTGCACGATCGGCGCCACTCGGCCGCCAGTGCGCCGGAGATCGTGTAGCTCACGTTCGCTTTCGTCAGCGCCCGCGTTGCGCGCCAGGACGTCGTACATCGTGACCAGCGTGCCCGTCGCCTGGAACAGCGTCACACCGTCCGGCGACCAGACCAGCGTGCGCGCCGGCAGCGGCATCGCCGCCAGCTGCTGGTGCATGCCGTTGCGCCGCCGTGTCGAAGTAGGCGCCGTCCTGCGTCACCGTCGCGCGCCGGATCCCGGTCGGCGTCTGCTCGACCCAGCTATCGCCGCAGCCCGGTCGTGTCTTCCTGCAGCACGTCCGGCTTCCAGCGTGAAGCCGGTCGACTTTCGCGCCGAGCAGGCTGGCGCCGTTCGAGCGACAGCAGCGTGAACTGCGCGGATCCGGCCTTCGGCATTACGGCGTCCTTCCGGCGCGGCCGTGTCGTCCGCGAATTCATAGCCCGCACGTGCCTGCACACGTCATGCGGCCGGCCGAACCCGCCGGACGCCACGCGCGACGCCGGATCGCGCGGAGCAGCGGGGACAGCGCGGCATCCGATGGCCGTCGGATCGCCTGGCCCCTGGCATCGACGAGCCGTCCGGCGGGATCGATCGGGCGTCTCGTCGGGCGTCATCAGCGGCTTCTTCCACGTACCAGCGGCCTTCGGCCACGAGCTCGCGCACCGGCACGCCGTTCAACAGTTCAAACGGCAGCGTGATCGTCGCGTCGTGCGGCTGATACCACGTCGACCAGCCGTTCACGACGCCGGGTTGACGCCTGGCGCATCAACCGGATCGCTTCCTGCGATAATCTGCTGGCGCTTCGTGCATGCCGGACGCCTGGCTGAACACGTGGACGCGAACGTCCACCTCGAGCAGCCACGGCCCGGCGCCGAGCGCGCCCGACCATCCGTTCCGCGGCGAGTTCGTACCCAGACGAACGGGAACGACTGCGGCCCGGTCGACGACGGGCTGATCGGTCGACGCGCCGGTACAGCCGGCGCCGAGCGGATCGGCGGCGCGGTCAGCGACGGCACGTTCAGCACCGTGAACACGGCGTCGGCGACGTCGACCAGGGCGGAATGCGCCATCGTCAGGCGAGCTCCCCGCACTCGAGCACCAGGAAGCGGTGCGCGTAGCGCCGGTTCCGGATGCGGATACACGCCGAAGATTCGCGAGCTCGCGCGGATCGGTTTCCTGATAGCGCGTCCACGTGCAGCTTCATCTGCGGCGTCAGGCCGGTCCGGTAGTGCACGACGGCGCGGTAGTTCACCGTCGCGGCGACCGCGGACACGGCCAGCCGTTCGGCGGCGTTCGAGCGGTTCGATGAAGGCGAACGCCTGGCCCGGCGTCAAACCAGCCATCCGGCCGGCCGCCCTGCGCGTCGGACGTGAACGTCACCGTGATGCGTGCCGGTCGCCGGCGACGCCAGGCCGGCCGGCACGGCGTAGCTCGAACGCCGGCCGCGGCCGTGACCGTGACTTGCGCGCGACGTCGTGTTGTAGGCCAGCGGCACGGCGCCGCGGATCGACGCGTAGTCACCGGTGCGTGAGGCCGTGCGGCGTGCCCGGTCACGGCGGACGCGACGGTGCCGACGCGACGTCAGCGACGTCACCGGCGATCGCCGGCGGCACCGACGGACAGGAACGTCACGGATTCCGTGAGACGGCCGATCGGCAGTGTCGCCATGTCAGGCCACCACCAGCGCGCGCCAGCGGATCAACTTGCCGCGGACCGACGGCGACGGGAACCCGTCCCACGGCGACGGCGTCCGACTCGCCGGCGCGGTCCGATATCGCCGCGATCGTGTACAGGTCGGTCAGCGACGTCCAGGATCGCCGAGCGCACCTCGAGCGGCACCGTCGACGCCGGTCCACGCCGGCGCGGCGGCGCCTTGTCGCAGTAGTTCAGGACGAGCGCCTGCGGCCTCGTCGAGCTTGCTCTGCACGAACGCGTCCTGATCGCTGTGCGTGATCGACAGCTGGTCCTTCGCCTGTTGCAACGTGACGAGCGTCCGTCACGCGGCCACCGTCCGTCCGCCGGCGCTGGCGGCTGCGCCGCTGGCACCGCGCGCGGCCGAAGGCGAGGCCAGCGGACTGAGTCGCGTCGCGGGCCGCCAGCGCCGCCAGGCTGAAATTCTGCTGCTGCATGTACGCCGTAGTCGCCGCCGGCGATCGGGCCGTAGCCGAAATACTTGCGCCGCGACTCGTTGACGGTCAGCACCGCCGATCCGATCGCATCGCCGGCCGCCTTCGTCCGCGTCGCCGTGTCCATCCAGTACAGGTCGTCGATGTTGAATTCCGTGCCGAGCGGCATCAGGTCGAGCCCTTCGTCGAGCGACAACTCGATCGCCGTCATCAGCGCCTGCAGGCACTGGCTGTAGAACTGCTGCACCAGCTGTTCGCTGTTGCCGTACGGCGCCGCGTGCGAACTGTCAATCAACGCGGCCGGCACCTTGAACACGCCGCAGATCGTTTCGGTCGTCCACTTCAGCTGCTCGACGAGCTGCGAGTCGACTGCCGACGCCGCGGCCGGCTGGTGCGTCATGCCGCCGGGCAGGATCGCGATCTTGCCGACGTTCGCGCCGCCGTGCTTCGCATACCACGACGCGCGCCAGCGCGTTCGCGTCCTCTTCGCTGATTTCCTTCGGCACGAGGATCACGCCGGACGGCTGCGAGCCGTTCGCGAAGAACGCCGCGCTGTTGTCCTGGATCGAGAGCGCCTTGCAGCGCCGCCGTCGCGCACGCGTACACCGGCGACACGCCGACGAGCGGATGGAAGAGCGGCACCATCAGGTCGTGGATGATCTCGCGCGCCGGCACGACGAAGCGATCGGTCCCGCTCTGCTCCGTCGTGAGGCCGGCGAGCTCGTGGCGCTGCAGCTCGTAGTAGATCGCCCCGTCCGGCGCGATCAGCGGCGTCACCTTCGCCGGATCCAGCGGATACAGCGCGACGACGACGCCGCGCTGGTCGCGTTGCTTGAGGATGAAGGCGTTCCCCGTCAGCAGCTTCGACGGACAGCCACGCCTCGAGGAACTTCTGAATCGTCTGGTAGCGATTCGGCTTGCGCAGCACCGGCGAGTACGCCGGATTACTCGTCGGCACCCACACGTCCGGATCGACCTGTTCGACCAGGCGCAGCTGGCACTTGCCGATCGTTTCGGCGATCAGCGTGGCGCAGCTGAAGATCGTCGGATTCCGGATCGCCGTCTCGGCGGGCAGATCGGCGTTGTGCTGCCAGCCGCCGCTGCACGGTTCCCGGACCGTCGGCCAGCAGCCGCGGCCGGATCGCGGCACCGGCGCGAGCCCCGCCGGCATCTTCGTCACCTGGAGCTCGTAGCCGGCAATCGCGAGCTTTCATCTATCCTTCCGCGCCGTTGTTTTCGTCGCCGCGACGGTCGGCGCCGCTCGTCCGCCATCAGCTGGCCGGCCGGGACCGTGTAGGTCGCGCCGCTGACGTAGCGGCAGCAGCCCGCGATCGCCTTCAGCCAGGTGATGAACCACTCGGCGCGCAGCCCGACGCAGGTTGTTCTGCCAGAGCGAGACGAACACGGTCGTCGCATCGGCCGGATCCATCGGGGCATCCGACATCTGCAATGACGCTTCGCGGCTGACATCGATCGTGATCCCGCCGTCGTCGGCATACAGGACCAGCTCCGGGATGCAGGCCGACGACGTTGGTGCCGGCGGCGCCGGAGGTGACGACCTTGCATGCCGTTCACGCTGCCGCCACTGGCCGTCATCTCGGGAACAGCGCGATCCCGTTGGCGTTCTTCTGCAGCGCCAGCACATACGCATTGCTGGGCGACATGATGTACGTCAGGTTCTGGATCGGCATGTTCGCCGCCGTCATCGCGTTGGCGATCGCGACCAGATCCCCGAGCGGCCCGGTCGACGTGATCGGCCGTGGTGCCGTTGGTGATCGACGCCGGCGAGACGTTCGCCACGGCGGCCTGCGGTCGGATCGATCGAACGCGGCATCGACGAACGCCGTGATCCCCGCGATCATGTCCGTCGCGCACGACGTCCTCCGCCGCCGGCGACGACAGCCGCGCGAGCTCTTCGGTGATGACGACGATGCCGGCCGTCTTGTGGCATCGGCACCGTGACGGAACTGAAGGCCAGCTTCGTGACCGGCTTGGGCTTCTGCTTCGCCCACCCAGCCGTACGTGCCGCCGCGCGGTCTGCGCCGGGATCTTCGTATTGAAGGGCACGCTTGCGCAGCCGCGATCTGGCCGATCGCCGTCTTCGGCCGCAGCAGCGCGACGAATTCATCGACGACGCGCGGCTGCGCGAGCGGCCCGCCCAGGTCGCATCGGTCGTGGTGCCGGGCGCGACGGCGGCCTTGAGGTACAGCGCGACTTCCGGCATGTCCGGCCAGCGCTGCTCCGCGCACATCATCGCTTCGTGATCGTTGCCGTGCTTGACGATGCGCGCACACGCGGCGCGGATAAAGGCCGTGCCCGGCGGCACGGTGGGCGCGACGCGGATCGAGCTGGAAGGCTTTCGCCGGCGCCGGGCACGGTGGCCGGCGCCAGCGGCGTCGCCTTCGCCACGTTCGCCTGTTCTCGAGCACGCGCAAGCCGATCCGTCTGGGCGTCGATGGCGGCGACCTCGTTCCGCGAGCTCGTCGTACTGCTTCTGCTCGACTTCGCCGAGCGTCTTGTCCGTCGAGAACATCTCGGTCATGCGCGCCACCAGCGGCGCGCGTTCACTCGTCCAGTGCGTGATCTGTTCTTGAATGGTGGTCATGGCCGTTTCTGGGGAACGTCTGGGACAGCAGACTGGGGAAGGTCGAGCGCTTGTAAATCGCGTGATCGTGGCGTCTGGCGTTCGCTTCGGCACCGTGACGAGCGACAGCTCGAGAAATTCCGTCTTGAGGAAATCGAACGCCGCCGGTGGCGTTCGGCGGATGGCGTCGCGCAAGCGCGCGGTAGCCGGGCGACACGCTTTTGACAGCAGACCGCGCCTTGATGGCTCTGCCAGGCGCCAGCTCCACGCGATCGCGCAGCGGCCCCGGTTCCGGGATCGTGCGGCAGCGTGGCCGTGAACGGAATGCCCGCCGCCGTCGGCGGACCGAACGTGACATTGCCGACGGGCAGGCTGTTTGTCGTGAACACAGCAGCAGCTGGACGGGATTCGTGAACGTCGCGCCGAGCGGATCGATGACGATCGCCGTGAGCGATCCGGCCGCGGCGTCGTGGCGCCAGGCCGGTGATGATCCGCTGGTCGCGTCGGCGGCCTTGACGTCGAAGTCGGTCAGCTCGCCGGTGCAGTCGTCGGACATTGGACGCCGACGCTAGCGGCGGCCCGCGGCCCGTGTCGAGCTGATGGCTGGAAATTACCGACGGTCGGGATCCGCGCGTCGCTGCGCTGCACGGCGAGCCGCATCAACTCCGGCACCGTCATCCGCAGCTGGCGGGCGCCCGCATACGACTTGTCGTACAGCGTCGGCGCTGCATCGTCACGTGCAGATAGACCGGACGGTTCGCGGATCGGACGGTCCACGCGGCGGCCGGCCGGGTTTGTTCGGCGTCGTCATCGTGGGCGGCCCTCCGTACGTGAAGATCTGATAGTGCGGCGTCGGCGCCTGGTGCCGCTCCATCATGTCGATCGCCATGATGAGCGCGACGACGCCGTCAATGCGCTGCGTCGACAGCCGCTTCGACGGTTTCAGGTTGCCCGCGGCGTCGCTTTCCACGGCGACATTCGACACGTTCCACCGCAGCACCGGATCGCCGTCGTGCCGCAGCTGCCGGCCGAGCACCGCCTTCTCGAGCGACTTCGTCGGCGACGCCAGCGCCGCGAATCCCTGGCGGATCGGCAGACACGTCAGCCCGTCCTGCGCTTTCAGCCGTTCGACCAGGTCGGTCGCGTTCCACGGATCGAAGCCGATCGCGACGAGGTCATACGGCGGCATCCCACGCGCGCAGCGTCGCGCGGATCGGCTTCGTAGTCGATGACGTTGCCCGGCGTCAGGATGATGCGGCCGTCGGCGGCCCAGCGATCGTAGGGCACGCGATCGCGGCGGATGCGATCCGCCAGGCCGTCGGCCGGCAGGAAGCACTGCGCGAGCACGTCGAAGCCGTCGCCGCCGGGAAACACGGCCACCAGCGCCGTCAGGTCCGTCGTCGTCGACAGGTCCATCCCGACGAAGCAGCGGCGGCCCTCGAGCGCGGCCCGCGGCGCATAGCACGCCTCCCACGCCGGCAGCGCGATCCAGCGGTCCGCCTGTTCGGTCCACTGATTCAGAAACAGCCGGCGAAAGACGTTCTCCTGCGCGGGAATCTCTTGCGCCCGCTTCGCCGCGATCCGCATATCCTCGAGCGAGCGGAAATCGCCCAGCGCCGGATTCGCGCTTCCGCCACACGGATGCCTTCCGCCAGTCGGCATCCGCCGGCGCCTCGTAGATCACCGGCAGGAACGACGGATCCAGATCCGGATCCTCGTGCACGCGGCGGCCGTGGCTGTAGAGCTCCCACAGAATCGAGTGGCGATCGTAGCCGGCGGTACTGATGACCAGCATCAGCGGATTCAGCGCGCGCGCCCATCGACGTCGACAGCACGTCGTAGAGCTCGCGCGTCGGCGCGGCGTGCAGCTCGTCGTACACCACCATCGACGCATTGAACCCGTGCTTGCTGTACGCCTCCGCACTGATCGCGCGGTAGAACGATCCGGACGGCCGGTGCACGATCCGCTTCTGACTGTCGACGATGTCGCACTGCGCCAGCAGCACCGGATCGTTGCGCACCATCTGCGCGGCGACGGCGAAGCACAGCCCGGCCTGATCCTTGTCGGCCGCGGCGCTGTAGACCTCCGGCGCCCATCTCGCCGTCGCCGAAGAGGCCATAGAGCGCGATCGCCGCGGCGAGCTCCGTCTTGCCGTTCTTCCGCGGCAGCATCAGCAGCGCCGTCCGGTACTCGCCGGCGTCCATCGCGCCGCGTGCGGAAGAGTCGCCGCACGATGCGCTCCTGCCACGGCCGCAAGCACGAACGGCTGGCCGGCGAACGCGCCCTTGGTGTGCGTCAGGTTGTTGATGAAGCGGACGGCCCGCGGCGTCATGGTTTGCGGAGCCGGGCGATGATGAGCAGCACCAGCAGGCCCCCGAGCGCGAACAGCGCGAGGATCACACGGGCCGGGCCGTCGGGCCGGTGAGTCCGAGCGCCGCCCATTTGTTGACGGGTTCCTGTTTCGGCACGACGATCTTGGCGCGCGACACCGGCTCGAGGCCAAACAGCGCGTAATACGGCCGAATCAGGCCGGCGAATTCCTTCTCGAGCTTCAGCGCCGACTCCCACTCGCCCACGCCCTTCAGGACGCTGGCGCGGTCCAGGGATGACTGCAGCTCGCACAGCGTCCCGAAGGGCCGCCGATCGGCCGGCGTCAAGGTGCCCATCACCAGGCAGACCGGCGCTAACTCATCCCAGATCGCCGCCGCACCCGCCGATAACCCCGGCAGCTTCACCACCTCGCCGGCCGGCGGCTTCGGTTCCTGCGTATTGAGCTTGCGCTGCCCCGGATTGCCCCGGAGCACCTTCAGCGCGGTGGGACGCGGGCGGCGGCCAGAATTGCTATTCCCCATGTTTTCCGCAGAATGTTACGCGGAGGAGCAATACGTAACTGAACGAAGTACA
>ERZ1370068.4060-contig-3155_pt1 | contig 24068 bp, 32 predicted proteins | sample MGYA00561227_ERZ1370068 | MGnify/ENA primary metagenome ERZ1370068 (study PRJEB38410, sample SAMEA6850437) | metagenome | study: Metagenomic assessment of the ecological functions of the soil: analysis of the soil microbiota associated with the...
GCCATTGCTGCCTGTCAACCCCGTGGTGAAGACAACGTGCCAGAAACCGCAATGGCGTACCGTGGCCAGCGAGCCACGGCGGCTGCGCTCGTCAGCCGCCCGAGGCCACTACAATGAGCGCCAGCAGTACATCTGGACCTCCCTTGTCTCTTGCTTCCGGCGCTCGCCTCGGCCCCTACGAAATCGTCAGCCCGCTCGGTGTCGGCGGGATGGGCGAAGTGTATCGGGCAACGGACACGCGTCTCGAACGGGTGGTGGCCATCAAAGTTCTGCCGGACGGGGTCACCGCGTCTCCGCACACTCTGGAACGTTTCCAGCGGGAAGCGCGGGCGGCCTCAGCGCTCAACCACCCCAACATCTGCACCATCTACGATGTCGGCACCGATCCACCGTTCATCGCGATGGAGCTGCTCGAAGGCGAGACACTCCAGCAGCGGCTCGGACGCGGCCTGATGGAGGTCCCGGTCCTCGTTGACATCGCATTCGCCGTGGCCGATGCCCTGGATGCCGCGCACAGCAAGGGCATCGTGCATCGCGACATCAAACCGGCGAACATCTTCCTGACGCCGCGCGGCCCGAAGATTCTCGATTTCGGACTCGCGAAGGCGACCTCCGACCAGCGGCCATCGCCGTCTCCGACGAGGCCACTCGTTCGGCTGAGGCGCTGTTAACGGATCCAGGCAACACGCTCGGGACCGTGTCGTACATGTCGCCCGAGCAAGTCCGGGCGACGCCGTTGGACGCACGCACCGATTTATTCTCGTTCGGCGTCGTGCTCTATGAAATGGCGACGGGCACGCGGCCATTTCGAGGAGATAGCACGGGGACGATTTTCGATGCGATTCTCAACCGCGCTCCTGTGCCTCCGGTGCGCCTGAATCCCGATGTGCCGGCGGAATTGGAACGGGTCATCGACAAGTGCCTCGAAAAAGATCGGAATCTGCGCTATCAGCACGCGTCGGACGTTCGCACCGACCTCCAGCGGCTGAAACGAGACTCGGATCGACGCAGGCGCCCACTCGCACCGCCACGCGCTTCGAAACGCTGGAAGATGGTTCTTCCAGCTGCTGTCGGCAGCTGTGCTGGCGCTCTCGGTCGCAGGCTACGTCTATTTTCACCGTTCCACGAGCCTGACCGACAAAGACACCATCGTCCTCGCGGAGTTTGAGAACAAGACCGGCGATCCGGTGTTTGACGACACGCTGCGCCAGGGGCTGTCCGTGCAGCTTCAACAATCCCCGTTCCTCAGCCTGATTTCGGATCAGCAGATACAGCAAACGCTGGCGCTGATGGGACAAGCCGAAAGATGCGCGGCTGACCGCGGAGATCGCGCAGCAAGTCTGTGAGCGGACCGCCAGCGCCGCAGTGCTGGACGGCTCGATCGCCAGCCTCGGGAGCCAATATGTCCTGGGCCTGCGCGCCAAGAACTGCAACACCGGAAGCATTCTCGCGCAGGAGCAGATCCAGGCGGCGAGAGAGAAGACGTCCTGAATGCCCTGAGTGAAATCGTTCGTCGACTCAGACCTCGGCTGGGTGAATCACTCGCGACCGTGGAAAAGCATTCGACGCCGCTTGTCGATGTGACCACCTCCTCGCTCGAAGCCCTGAAAGCGTACAGCACGGCCCATGAAGGTGAGCCTGGCCTCTGGCAGCGACGAACCCAGCCCTGATGCGTCGGGTGGTCGAAATTGATCCCAATTTCGCCATGGCATATGCCAATTTGGCGCTGACCTACAGCGGGCTCGGAGAGTCGGTGCTCTCAGCCGAGAGCGCGACAAAAGCGTGGCAGTTGCGTGAGCGAGCCAGCGAGCGGGAAAGGTTCTTTATCGACTTCAACTACGATCGCGAGGTCACGGGGAATCTGGAACATGCGTTCCAGACGCTCGAACTCTGGGAGCAGACCTACCCTCGTCGTGCGGCACCTCCGGACCCGCTGGAACTCTTGGGGGCCTCTCCACCAAGGGAACTGGACGGTGGGAGATAGCAGTCGAATCCGCGCGAAAGACGGTCGCAGCCTATCCGGACGTGTCGCATCGGATATGGGAATCTGGCTCTCTCGAGTTTCTTTGTCGACCGCTTCGGCGAGGCAGAGAACGCCCTCCAGCAAGCCGCCGCGCACAAGAAAGAGTGGCTGGAACTGCCGCAGTTCCTGGTCTACCGATACAACATCGCGTTCATGAAGGGCGACAACGAGCAGATGGATCGAGCCGTCGCTCTGGCCAAGGGCAAGCGCCTCGCAGAACACTGGGTGACGAACTCACAGGCTCTTGTTCAAGCTCGTTCCGGCCACGCGCAACTGGCCCGGCGACTATCCAGCCGGGCGGTGGATCTGGCTCTCCAGGAGGGAGGGCGTGGAGCGGCGGCGACCTATCAGTCCGCGGCGGCGGTATGGGAAGGCCTTTACGGGAACGCCAACGAGGCGAGGGCGAAAGCCGCCGCCGCCCTCGCGGTGACGAACGGCCGGGACGTCGAATACGCCTCGGCTCTTGCGCTGGGCCTCGCGGGCGATTCCTCTCGGTCCGAGGCGCTGGCCGATGATCTCGACAAGCGCTTCCCGGAAGACACGTTCGTCCGGTTCACCTATCTGCCCGTTCTTCGTGCGTTATCCGCGCTGCACCGGGGTCAACCCACGGAAAGCGTGGAGCGACTGCAACCGGCTCTTCACTACGAACTGGCTGTGAATGGGCTCAGCGTGGGACTGCTATCTTAGGCGGCCTGCACTCGGCCTACGTTCGCGGCGAGGCCTTTGTGGCCGCGCACCAATATGCTGAAGCGGCCGCCGAGTTTCAGAAGATTCTCGATCATCGCGGTATCGTCGGCGCGGATCCCATCGGCGCACTGGCGCACTTGCAATTGGGCCGAGACGTTCGCTTTATCGGGAGACAAGATCAAGGCGAAGGCTGCCTACCAGGATTTCCTCACGCTCTGGAAAGACGCGGACCCCGACATCCCGATTCTCAGGCAAGCGAAGGCAGAATACGCCAAGCTGCCGTAATTGTTCGCAGTCAGCTCCACATGATCGTCACCTGATTCAGAGGAAGTCGAAGCGCGCGTCCGAGGAAAAGCCAGCGCGTACGCAGCAAGCGCGCGTTCGGGGTTTTGATACAGGTTTCGTTAGGAGCGGTCGGCCCTACGACGAAAGATCGGCGGAGGCCGCAATCGGCGGGCACGAGCACATCAGGTTGCGGTCGCCGTAGGGATTGTCGATGCCGCCCGACGGCTCGGCCAGTGCTTGTTCTCGCGGACGAACGGCAGCGGGAACGCCGCCTGCTCGCGCGAATACGGGTGGCTCCATTCGGCGGCGGTCACCGCGCCGGCCGGTGTGCGGCGCGTTCTTCAGGACGTTGTCCCTGGGTCGGCCTTGCCGTCGATGACCGCCTGGATCTCGGCGCGGATCGCGATCATCGCCTCGCAGAACCGGTCGAGCTCGTCCTTCGCCTCGCTCTCGGTCGGCTCGACCATGATCGTGCCGGCGACCGGAAACGACACGGTCGGCGCGTGGAAGCCGTAGTCCATCAGCCGCTTCGCCACGTCGGTCTCGTCGATCCCGCTCGCCTGCTTCAGCGGCCGGAGGTCGAAGATCATCTCGTGCGCGACGCGGCCGTTCTCGCGGGTGTAGAGCACCGGGAAGTACGGCTCGAGCCGCGACTTCAGGTAGTTCGCGTTGAGGATCGCGTAGCGCGTCGAGTCGGTCATGCCGTCGCGTCCGAGCATCTTCATGTAGGCGTACGAGATCGAGCAGGATGCTGGCGCTGCCCCACGGCGCCGCGGACAGCGGCGTGAATCGCGCGCGCGCCGCCGGTCTTCACGATCGGATGGCCCGGGCAGATACGGCGCCAGGTGCGCCGCGACGCCGATCGGCCCCATGCCCGGGCCGCCGCCGCCGTGCGGGATGCTGAACGTCTTGTGCAGGTTGATGTGGCAGACGTCGGCGCCGATCGACCGCCGGGCTGGTCGAGCCCGACCTGCGCGTTCATGTTCGCGCCGTCCATGTAGACCTGGCCGCCGTGCTCGTGCACGATCTGCGCAGATGTCCTGAATGCTCTCCTCGAACACGCCGTGCGTGGACGGATACGTCACCATCAGCGCGGCGAGCCGATCCTTGTGCGCGTCGGCCTTCGCCGTCAGATCGGCGACGTCGATGTTGCCGTCGCGCGTGCTGGCGACGACGACCACGTGCATGCCGACCATGGCGGCGCTGGCCGGGTTGGTGCCGTGCGCGGAGGCCGGGATCAGCACGACGTCGCGGTGCGTCTCGCCGCGATCGCGGTGAGTACTGCGCGGATCACCATCAGCCCGGCGAACTCGCCCTGCGCGCCGGAGTTCGGCTGCAGCGACACGGCCGCGAACCCGGTGATCTCGCAGAGCATCGCCTCGAGCTCGCGGAAGATCTGCTGGTAGCCCTCGGCCTGATCCACCGGCGCGAACGGATGCAGCTTCCCGAACTCGGGCCACGTGATCGGCAGCATCTCCGGACGCCGCGTTCAGCTTCATCGTGCACGACCCGAGCGGGATCATCGACGTGTCGAGGCCGATGTCCTTGCGCTCGAGGCTGCGGATGTAGCGCATCATCTGCGTTTCGGAGTGATGCGTGTTGAACACCGGGTGCGTCAGGAAGGGCGAGGTGCGGACCAGGGCTCTTGGGATAGGCGAGGTCGAGCTTCGGCGGATTCGCGAGCGACCGGCCGGCCGCCACCGCGGCGCCGCCGGACGCCCGCGGCGAAGGCGAGCACGATCGCCGCGATGTCGGCGGCATCGGTCGTCTCGTCGAGCGCGACGTGAATCGTGCCGTCGCGCCGGTAGCCGAGGTTGATCTTCGACTTCAGCGCCGACTTCAGAATCTGGCCGACGGCCTGCGCGCCGCCCGGCACCTCGAACCGCGGCGTATCGAAGTAGACGTCGTTCAGCTGACTGGAACCCGAGCTGCCCGAGCTCGTGCTCGAGGAGCTTCGCGTAGGCGTGCACCGGCTGGCGATCGCGGTCAGGCCCTTCGGCCCGTGATAGACCGGCGTAGAGCGCCGGCGATGTTCGCGAGCAGCGCCTGCGCGGTGCAGATGTTCGAGGTCGCCTTCTCGCGGCGGATGTGCTGCTCGCGCGTCTGCAGCGACATGCGGTAGGCCGGTGTTGCCGTGCGCGTCGATCGACACGCCGATGATGCGGCCGGGCGCCTGGCGCACGTGCTTCTCGAGCGTCGCGAAAAACGCCGCGTGCGGACCGCCGTAGCCGAGCGGCACGCCGAACCGCTGCGAGTTGCCGTAGACGACGTCGGCGCCCATCTCGCCGGGCGGCGTCAGCAGCGCGAGGCTGAGGAGATCGGTGCCGACGGCGACGAGCACGCCGGCCTGCTTCGCGCGCGCGATGAACGCGCGCAGGTCGTGCACCCGCCCGGCCTCGTCCGGCGTCTGGACCAGCGCGCCGAAGACGCGGTCGCCGAGCGGCGCGGCGTTCAGCTCGGCGTTCGACACGACCACGAGCTCGATGCCGAGCGGCTCCGGCGCGCGTCCTGAGCACGTCGAGCGTCTGCGCGGAAGCACGAATCGGCGACGAGGAACTGCGGCGCGCCGCCGGTGCCGTCCGACCCGCTTCGACGACGCGCGCCAGCATCGTCATCGCCTCGGCCGCGGCGGTGGCCTCGTCGAGCAGCGACGCGTTGGCGACCTCCATGGCGGTGAGGTCGCGCACCATCGTCTGGAAGTTGAGGAGCGATTCGAGCCGGCCCTGCGCGATCTCGGCCTGATACGGCGTGTACGGCGTATACCAGCCGGGATTCTCGAGCACGTTTCGCAGGATGACGCTCGGCGTGATCGTGTCGTAGTAGCCGAGGCCGAGGAACGATCGGAAGACCTGGTTCTTCGCCGCCGTCCGCTGCAGCTCGCGCAGGAAGTGGTGATTCGCTCTCGCCGTCCGGCAGGTTCAACGGCTTCGGCAGCCGGATGCGCGCCGGAATGGCCTCGTCGATCAGCGCGTCCAGCGAGGGCGCGCCGACGCGCGTTCACCATCGCGGCGGTGTCCTCGGCGTCGGGTCCGATGTGGCGGGACTGGAACGGTTCGAAGTCAAAGACCATTAGGGATCAGGGATAGTGATCAGGGATCAGGATCAGGGATCAGGGATTAGGTGATTAGGGACTAGCTTCACGAGATCCTGAGCATTGCGTCGGCGTCGAGGAGCGCGGCCGCTTCGACCGGGATTCGCCAGCTTGATGACGACCATCCAGCTGGCGTGCGGATCCTTGTTCACCGTCTCGGGCTTGTCCTTGAGCGCGCTGTTGACCTCGACGATCTCGCCGGTCACCGGCGAGTACAGCTCGGAGACGGCTTTCACCGATTCGATGGTCCCGAACGACTCGCCCCTGTTTCAGCTTCGGCGCCGACCTCAGGCAGCTCGATGTAGACGACGTCGCCCAGCTGCTGCTTGCGCGTAGTCGGTGATGCCGACCTTGCCCTGGTCGCCGCTCGAGGTCGATCCACTCGTGATCTTTCGTGTACTTGAAGCCGGCCGGATACGCCATCGTCGCTCCATCCCGGGTCGTCGGGACCCGGCTACTTCGATCGTTTATAGAACGGCATCGGCACCACGCGCGCGCCGGGTCCGGCGGCCGCGGATGTCGACGTCGAACTCGCTGCTCGGGGGCGGTGTGCTCGACCGGCAGATACGCCATGCCGATGGCTTTCTTCAGATGCGGCGTCTGCGTCCCGCTGGTCACGACGCCGGCCTTCGCGCCGCCGATGTAGCGCGTCGTAGCCGTGGCGCGCGATGCCGCGGTCGAGCATCTCGAAGCCGACAATCTGGCGCGCCGGGCCGTTCGCCTTCTGCTCGCGCAGCGGCGCGGCGCCGATGAAGTCGTCCTTCTTCCAGCCGACGATCCAGCCGAGATCGGCTTCGATCGCGGTCGTCGTCTCGTCGATGTCGTTGCCGTGGAGCCGCATGCCGGCCTCGAGGCGCAGCGTGTCGCGGGCGCCGAGGCCGCACGGGATGACCGCCGCGGCCTGGCCCGATTCGAGGATCGCCTGCCACACCTTGTCGGCCGACTGCGGCGGGACGAAGATCTCGAAGCCGTCCTCGCCGGTGTAGCCGGTGCGCGACACGGTGGCGCGGACGTTCGCGACTTCGCCGTGGCCGAACCAGTAGTACTTCATGCCGGCCAGGTCGACGCCGGTGAGCGGCTGCAGCACGTTCAGCGCCTGCGGCCCCTGCAGCGCGATCAAGCGCGTAGCGCGAGCTCGAGTCGACCGCCACCGCATCGCCCACGCCCTTGATCTGCTCCGGCCATCCACGCGTAGTCCTTCGCGATGTTGCCGGCGTTGACGACGAGGAGGAAGTGGGCGGGGCCGAGGCGGTAGACCAGCAGATCGTCGACGAACGTGCCCTGGGGGTCAGCAGCCCGGAGTACTGCGCCTGCCCCACCTGCAGCTTGGCCGCGTCGTTCGAGGAGATGCGCTGGACCGCGGCGAGCGGCGTCCTTGCCGGCGATCTCGATCTCGCCCATATGGCTGACGTCGAAGATGCCGGCCCGGGTGCGGACGGCCTGCGTGCTCGAGGACGATGCCCGAGTACTCGACGGGCATGTCCCAGCCGCCGAATGGGACCATCTTCGCGCCGGAGGCGCGGTGACGAGCGTTGAGCGGCGTCCTCTTGAGAGGTGTGTCGGTGACCTGTTCCATTGGGGGCTGTCGCGCGTGAGTAGAACAGGTAACGGTACTTCATGCCGGTTCGGGCGGGGTCAAGAATGCGACCGTCGCGAACGGGACCGGCGCGAACCGGTCCCGTCCGGAAGGGCTAGACCGATCGCGTCGAGCGCGGCTTGAACGCGGCCACGAGCACCGCGCCTGCGACCGTGCTCGCCAGCACGATGACACATGCCCGCGACGATGACGATCGGGAAGATCGTCTCCCGGGCCGATCACCGCGAGCACCCCGATCATCGCGGCCGCGGCGCCCGCGGCGACGTTGACGCCGTGGACGATCGCGTCAGAGCCGTCGCGTGCCCAGAGCAGGCCGGCGGCCAGCGCCGCGACGAAGAGGGTCATCGCGGTGAACGCGACCGCGCGCCCGGAGTCGTTGAGGAACCAGGGCTCCCACTGGCCGCCGAACCACGTGCTCCATTTCGCGACCAGCACCGCGTGCGTCCCAAGAAATGCGAGCGCGCCCAGCACGACACTTCGAGATCGCAGATGTTTCATCGTGCCCTCGTCAGGGAATCGGATGAACAGGGCAGGCGGCCGGCGCCGCCAGTGAAGCACCGAACCGCGCCGTAGTTGCACGAATCACAGGTCCAGCTCGTCCACCACCGCCACCAGGACGACGACGCGCACCCGTATGTCTCGTAGCAAAAATCGTGAACATCGCAGCAGTAGCGAAGCGCCGTCCCGTCCAGCCAGTGCAGGCCGTCGCATCCCGGCTCGTTCGCCGACACCGGCGTCACGACGAAGTCGAGCAGCGCCGCCCGACGACGGGGCCGCGTGCCGGCGCGTCGCGACCGAGCCCCGCTTATCGAGCGCCGTCTTGAAGTGATAGAACGCAATCGTCTGCAGGTTCAGCCACTCGGCGTCCGGGGCGAACGGCCACCCGCCAAACTGACGTGAGCTCGGCAGCGGTGATCGAGCCACTCGTCACGCCCGGAATGTCCCACATCAGGACCTGGTCCTTGACGAACCAGTTTGCCGAACCGATCTGCACGCCGTCCCTCATCAAGCGGCTGACCAGGACGTCGCCGTTGAGCACGCGATCCTTCCCCACGTGAGGTTAACCGCAGACCTGTGAACGGTCCGCGCTGAAAGACCGCCCGCCCATTCCGTGTGCAATTCGGAGAGCTGGCGGTTGACGTCGCGGCTGGCCGCGCCGCGGCGGCGGATGATGCCGTTCTGCCACTCCAGGCTCGAGGCGCTCGAGGGGGGTCCGTCCTTCAGGAGCGTGTAGGCCTGCGCGTTGGCCCAGGCCAGCGTGGGCCGGACGCTCGGGTCGCCGAACACGTGCACCGCGGCGCCGGACTGCGGCAGGTAGTGCAGGACGGCGTCGGCGCCAGTGGCGTCCGGGCCGACACGGTTCACCGTGAAGCGCCCGACCTCGGCACCGCCCCGGTCGGTCAACTTCGTTTCGAAGCTGCCGTCCACTCCCCGCTGCGCCACCGCCACCGTCGCATCGTCGCACCGCGCGGTGAGGCGTGGTCTGGCTTTCGAGCCAGTAATCGGTCGCGCCCTTCTGCCCCGGAGTCGCGGCGACCCGGTGGCCCATGCCGGTGCGGTGCGCACCGGGGCGTTGCCCCGCGGCTTGCGGAGGTGCCGCCGCCTGCGACCGCCAGACGGCCAGCCACAGCACCGCCGGCCACGGATGCCAGCGACAGCATTCGCCTGAGAATCGTCGTCATCTACGCTCCTACGACCCGAAGGTCCGCGGACTCCCGTCACGGGATCCGCTGTGGGGTAAACGCGCGACCTCGCAGCGCCCTGCTGCCCTGTTCTCGTTTCCCGACTCGCCGGAGACACCCGGCGGCGGCGGCGCCACCGGCGCCGCCGATCACCGTTCACACTGTCGATTCCTCCTCCACCGCGGACGGCGCCGCCGCGACTTCCTCCTGCCATGGAAAACGGAGATAGGCCTGCAGGGTGTGGTAGCTGATGTCGAGCACGCGGCAGGCTTCGCGCTTGTTGCCCTGGCAGCGATTGAGCACGAGCCGCGCGTACCGGCTCGTCCACGCGCGCAGCGTATCGTTCCGGCGCAGCGACGGCTCGAGCGCGGCGGCGTAGTCGCCCCGGATGGCCGACGGCAGTTCCTCGAGCGCCAGCACGTCGGACTCGGCCAGCGTGACGGAACGTTCCATCAGCCGCTCCAACTCGCGAACGTTGCCCGGCCAGTCGTGCGAGATGAGCGCGTCGGCGGCGCCCGGCGACAGACGAAGCGGGCGCGTCGAGCGGTGGCGATCGAGAAAGTAGTCGGCCAGTTCCAGGACGTCGGCCCGCCGCTCCCGCAGCGTCGGCGACGCGGACGTCGACGCCGCTCAAGCGGTAGAACAGGTCGGGACGAAACAACCGGCGATCGACCATCCCGGCCAGCCCGCGGTTGGTCGCGGCGATGATCCGGATGTCGACGCGATGCGTGTTGTGGCCGCCGACCCGCTCGATCGCGAGGTCCTGGATGGAGCGCAGCAGCTTGGCCTGGGCCGGAGAACGACAGATCGGACACTTCGTCGAGGAACAGCGTGCCGCCGTCGGCCGCCTCGAACTTGCCGCGGCGCCCGCGGACGCCGGTCGCCGTCCGATCCTCGATGCCGAACAGCTCGGACTCGAGCAGCGTCTCGACGAGCGCCGCGCAGTTGATCGCCACGAACGGACCGTTGCGGCGACGGCTCACCTCGTGGATCTGCCGGGCCACGAGCTCCTTGCCGACGCCGGACTCGCCCTCGAGCAACACCGTGAAGTCGGTGACCGCGACGCGCTCGATCGTCGAGCGCAGCGTCTGCATCGACGGGCGTCGACCCAATCAGCGGCGCCGCGCCGTCGCGCCGCACCCGCTGCGGACGTGAGCAGCCCGGCGCGCGCGAGCTGCAGGCGCGAGCGCTCGATCTCGAGGACGAGCGCCCCAATTGCGCGGCCATGCTCAGGACCTGGAAATCCCATTCACCAAGGCCGCACCCGGGATCGAAGGTCGCCTCGAGCGTGCCGACCGCGCCCGCGTCGGCCACCGGGGACTTCCGAGCGCCACCGACTCGGGGCTCGTCGCGGCGTCGGGACGGCTGCCCCACCGGCTGCCGGGCTCGCGCAGCTGGACGGTCCGGACCGGCACGACGCGGCGCAGCGCTCTGCTCGAAGACGCCGCGCATCAGCGAAATGTCGTGGCGGCGATCGATCGCCCGCGTCAGCGCGACCAGCAGTTCGGCAATCGCCTGCCGGCGATCGCGCTGCCGTGGACTGGAGGCATGATGGCGGCGGACGAACCAAAGCGAATGCCATCGATGGCCGGGGCGTCGTGTTCGAAAAGATTCCGCAGATCGACGAGGTCGTCCGCCATCTCAGATGACCTCGTGGGTAGCGACTGCCCGGGCGGGCAGACGCGGACCGCGACGCGGCGCACGCCGGGGCGCCTGAATCGTCTGCCGCGAGCCATGGCAGGTGACGCTCGAAGCCGATGGCGCCGCGGTAGCAGACCCAGCTCGGTCGAACCAGCACGATCGCGCAGCGCAATACCCGGCCGCGAACGTTGGTCTGATGCTCCCGGGTCTCGACATGAAGCTCCACCGACGTGCCCGGCAGGAGGCGGTGGGTCGTCTCGATGAGCGCACCGCCGGCGGAAATGTCGATCACCTTGGCGCGATGGCCCGGGCGCACTCGAGTCGAGACGACGCCGTGCTGGTCGGCATCGAGATGGCGCGCGCGTCTGACGGCCGATCGGGTGCATCGCTCATAACGGGCTCCACTGGGCTGCGCGTGGCGCGCTTGGGCGTCTTCGATTCAGGGTCGCGGGTGAGACGGCAAAGGACGGGCCCGCGGCCGCCATGCCGCGCGGACGTGGAAACCGTTCTCGACAGAGGAGATGGCGGAGGGCACGTCGCCAGCGCCCGGACGGTCCGACGCTGCGCGCCGCCGATGACGCCTGGCGTTGGCGGCGGAGAGACGGGACCGCGAATCCACACGCCGTCGGCCAGAGCAACTCCGGTCAGTGCCTGCGACGCCGCGAGTTGCGCGGCGGAGTTGAAGATCGGGCGCCGCCGAGGTTGACATCGACCCGAAAGCTGTTAGGGTCGGAGCGCCGTCTGCGGTAGACGCTCGAGCCTTCGGGGGCCCATGCTGCTTTCCAACATCGCGGTCCTCGCGCTCTGTGTGCCGATCTACGTGCTGGCGTTCAGGAAGGCTGGCCACGGCCGCTACAGGACCGCGCTCTGGTTGATTCTCGCCGGCGGTCTGATCCTGCGGACGTATGCGCGCGTCGGATCGGTGTCTGCACACCTGGGACGAACGCTACCATGCGCTCGTCGCGAAGCATCTGATCCTGCACCCGCTCACGCCGACCCTGTTCGAACACCCGGTGCTGCCCTACGACCTGACCCAACTGGAGCGGCAACCATGTGTGGCTCGAGAAGGGTCCGGTTCCCCTCTGGGCCATGGCCGGGTCCATTCGCCTGTTCGGCGCCGATGAACTCGCGGTCAGGGTGCCCTCGGTCCTGGTGTCGCTGCTCTCGGTGTGCCTCACCTATCTGCTCGCGCGCGGCGGTCTTCGACGCGAACGACCGCCGTCCTGGCGGCGTTCTTCCACTCCATCAACGGCCTGCTCATCGAGCTGCCGGCCGGGCGCTGTCCCTTCAGATCACGTCGACACCTTCTTCATCTTTTTCATCGAGCTGGCGATCTGCGCTTGCGCTGGTTCACATGACCGCGAACCGGCGGTGGCACGTCCCGTTCCTCATTGGCGCGACGACGGGGATAGCCATCCTCTGCAAATGGTCTCCGGCGCTGGTCGTGTTCCCGGTCTGGCTGGCCGGCCTGCGGCTGACGAAGGACTTCCCGATCCGGAAGCTGGCTGTCGGCGCTGCTCGTCGCATTCGCCGGCCTCTTCCTCGTGGTCGGCCCGCACATCGCATACATCCACGCGGCCTTCCCGCGCGAGGCCGCCTGGGTCTTTGGAAATACAACCTTGCCTACACGGAGACGGTTCGACGCCCATACCGGTCCGTTCTATTTCTACGTGCTGAAGACCGGCGTGGTCTTCGGAGAGTTGATCTCACGTGCCGCTGCTCCTCGGCGTCATCGAGATCGTCCGGAGAAGAGCGGGTTGGCAGGTCGGCTTCCTGACCGTGTGGTGGGCGCTGCCGATGCTGGTCTTCTCCGTTTGCCCAGACCACACGGTTCACGTATCTGCTGATCTCGGCGCCGGCGCGTTCTTCATCCTGCTGTCCTACTACTGGCACCGCATCCGCAGCCTCGACGGCCCCGCTGAGGCTCGCGATGGGCGGCGGCGGGCCTGTTGTTCCTTCTCGTCGCCTTGCCGGTCAGTACACCATCGACAGGATCACGCCGTTCGAGAGCCGGGACAGAACGCCGAAGTGGTCTCCCGAGGTGAAGTCGCTCAAGCGACAAAGCTGCGCGGGCGGGACGATGTCGTGGTGTTCAACGTCGCGCACAACGTCGAGGCCATGTTCTATTCTGGATCTCACGATTTACGCGTTCGTCCCCGACGAGGCGACCATCGACCGCGTCACCCGCGACGGCTACCACGTCGTCATCAACGACGACGGCGACCCGGGGCGCAGGTTCCTCGATCACCGACCAGGCCGAAGTCCCGCGATACTGGTGGCCGCCGACGACGAGTAGCCGCTCTCGGATCGATCGCGCGGCCTCACGGCAGGCACACGGTTGATGCGATCATCGCGGGCTCCACTGGCCGGCACGCGGCTCGAATTTCACGATCCGAATCTTGCCGGTGTCGCCGAAGATCCGGACCGCATACTGCGCGTCGCGGCGGCCGCGGATGTACACGGTGCCGCTCGAGGAGGTGCCGAGCGCGGTGAACGTGGCGGGACCGCTGACGCCGAGCCGAATTGGATCGGCGCCCGGAGACGTGCCACCCGGATCGATCGGCGGCAGCCCGGGCAGCGCCCCGAACTCCACCCCGGCAAAGTGGTCGTGCAGCCGTTCCGGCCCGTTGAGCCGGCGGTCGACACCGCTTTGTATCTCCTCGCTTCGCACCCGTTCCCGTTGCCATCCAGATATACCGTGTAGCTGTAGCCGTCCGGCGTCTCGACGAACTTCAGCGCCACCGCCGCTGACCGCATGACGGCCTCCATGGCTGGCGCGCTGCAACCGCGACGACAAATATCGGGCCGCGCCGGAAGCGCGCCAATCGTCGAGCCCTGCCAGATACTGCGGAACGGCGACGGCCGGTCAGGGTGACGCCGAGGCTGGCGACGAACACCACCTCCAGCAGGAGTAGCCGCGAGCGGCCCGTGCGATCTCATGATATGGGGCCCGGCCACACTGCGGCGCAACCGGGCCCGTTTCGCTTCTGCCGGATGCCGCTACTGACGATCGTGATCGGCCTTGGCGGTGCCGACGGTGAGCTGCGGCTTGAGCTTGAGAAAGTTCTTCTCTCCCAGGCCTCGGACATTCATCAACTCTCGACCTTCTTGAAGGGACCGTTCTTCTGCCGGGTACTCGACGATGCGGGCGGCGGTTTTCGCGCCGACGCCGGGCAGCGCTTCGAAGTCGGTCGCGGACGCGGTGTTGATGTTGATCGGGCGTGGCTAGGCGCCGGTTTCGCGGCCGTCGACGCGCCGGACTTGCTCCTGCGCCGGCGCGGCGACGGACGGCAGCGCGGCGAGCAGACGAGGCGACGGCGGCGATCGTCAGAGCGTAGCGAAGCATCGAATCCTCCTTGAAAGTGGTTGCCGGGACGAGGCGATCAGGGACGCTCCCGACCGGAAGGCAAGGCGTGCGCCGAGGGTTCGGAGAATTTCAGCCGCGTCGCTCGAACGTGTTGCGAAAGCAGGGTTCAAGTCGCGCCTCAGCGGCGGGGGGCGCGGCGGCGCGGGGCGGGAGTGTGCGGCGTTGACCCCATGAGTTGTCGGACGAGCCGAGTGAGGAGGCGTGCAGTACGCCAAAGGTCAACTTCACGCAACGCCAGTCGCACGGATGAAACCACCGTTGCGGGGACGCACAATTTCACCGGCGTCGTGCGGCAATGGATCGGGCACGATTTCGGGGACCCGGCCACCTGGATGCCCCGACGTGGTTCACTCTGCCCACGCGGACCGGCGCTTGATGTATAACGGCGGCGACCGGCACCGGCTGAACAACATCGCGGCTCAAGGGCGCCTGACGCAACCATGCCGAAGCAGTCCGCGAGCAACGAACAGGTGATAGCGATTGTCACGGAGGCCTACGCGACAACCTCGAGCGAAAGGGAGATGCGTCCGCAGCCGCCTGCACCTCCACTGCTTCCGCGGAAGCCAGCGGGGCTTCTGGACTCGGGGCACCGCAGGATGGGCGGTTCTCTGCGCGAACCCGCCGGCTCGGGCCGAGGCGACCGTACGCTCGGATGCGCTTCACGTTTGCCACACGGGGGCCGTGATCGGTCCTTACCGGCTGCTGGAGAAAATCTGGCGAAGGCTGGCATGGCCAGAAGTCTGGCGGGGCAGAGCAGACGACGCCGGCGGATCCGCACGGTGGCCCATCGAAACTATTCGATCAAGGCCGGCACGCGGCAAACCAAGGCGATGATCGCGCTTCAGGACCGAACGGCAGGCGCTGGCGCTGATGGACCATCCCGCCATCTGGCGCGCGTCTTCGAACGCCGGGGCCACCCGCGGAGGGTTGCCAGTTCAGCTCGTCATGGGTGCGTGCCCGGGCATGCCGCGATCACCGATTCTGCGACGATCCACACGCCACCTGCTCCACGCGGGGAGCGGCACAGGACCTGTTCGGCGCGGAGTGTGCACAGGTGCTTCGCCCACCAGAAGGCCATCATTCACCGCGACCTGAAGCCGTCGAACGTGCTCGATCACCCAGGTGCAGGACGGCAAGCAGCCGATGCCCAAGATCATCGACTTCGGCGTGGCGAAGGCGACTGGCGCAGCGCCTGACCGAGCGGAACGATGTTCACCGAGCATGGGCGCGATGGTGGGCACGCCGGAGTACACGAGCCCCGAGCAGGCGGGAGATGACGGGGCAGAATGTCGACACACGCACCGACGTGTGTTCGCTGGGGCTGATTTCTGCCGCGGAGCTTGCTGGTGGGCGCCTTGCCGTTCGACGGCAAGGAACTGCTACGGAAGAGCTGAGCTTTTGCCGGAGATTCTGCGCCGCATCCGGAAGAGGCCGCCGCCGGCGAAACGCGCCTTACGAACTCCACGGCACGGGAACAGTTCCAGCTGGAGCAGCGGCGCGCTAACCGGAAGACGGAGCCGGGATGCTGGCGCGTCAGCTTCGGGGTGGATCTCACGACTGGATCGCGATGAAGGCGCTCGAGAGGACCAGACGCGGCGGCACGGGTCGCCGTCGGAGCTGGCGGCCGAGATCGGCCAGTGCACTTCGCAATGAACCGGTGCTGGCGAGCCCGCCGGACCGTGGTCTACCGCGCGGCGAAGTTGCGCGGCGGCACCGCACCGCAGTAGGCGTCCTGGCCGGGCGCGCTGCTGCTGCTGCTGCCGAGTTTCACGCGGTCACCATGACGGTACACAGGCGCGGCGGATCGCGAGGAAAGAGATCCGGGCCAGCCAGGAGGCCAGAAATATCGCGGCAGGTGCAGGACTTTCTCACCGGGCTGCCCGAGACTGGCCCCGTCTCGAGCGAAGCGCGGGAAGCAACATCACAGCCCGGAGATTCTGAACAAAGGCGCCGAGGCGGATCGAGACCGGAACTGGGCGCCCAGCCGGAGGTCCAAGCCCAGTTGATGTCGTCAGTTGAATGTCTACAGGGGCTGGGGCCTGTTCGGGTCGCTCAAACCTCGCTCGAGCGCGCCTCAGAGACTCGCCGCCGGGTTGCTCCGGACCGGAACATCGGGACACTCTCAGATCGAATCAACCTGCTCGCGGCGTGTTATGCACGGAATCAGGGACGCTTGAACGACGCGGAAACGCTCCTTCGCGCGGAGCTCGCTCAGCGGCGCACGGCGGAATCTGGGATGACATCGAGACGTTCAAGGCCACGACACATTCTGGCGAGAATCCTGGCGAGGACGGGCGGGTCTCCGGCCGAGGCCTTGAACGCTCCTGGAAGACGCGCTGCCGCGAGGGCAGCGCGCATTCCGGACCGGGCACGAGGTCACGATCGAGTCCACGTTCGAGTTGGCCGCATCACCTACCGGCGCACTCGGCCGCGGCGAGGAAGCCGGAGAAGCTGTATGGCGACGTCGTGGCGGCACGCCGCCGCATGCTCGGCCCCGAACATCCAGTGCACCTTGGTTTTCCATGTATGTTCTGGCCGAACGGCTCGCGGGCGACCGCCGTCATCAGGAGGCCGAACAGTGTAGCGAGCGAGGCGCTGGACGCTCAGCGGCGGATCGCTTGGCGCCGAACATCAGGACACGCTGCACACGATGCTCGGGCTCGGCGCCGCATACTTCAACGACATCGCTACGCTGAGCGCGGACAGGGTGTATGACGAGGCCCTTTCCAATCGCGCGTCAGTGCCCAACCGTTCCGTCGTCAGCCGCTGGTGTTCTAGCAACCATGCCTGCTGGGCGGCACGATCCAGAACCAGCGTCAGAATCGCTGGCGCGGGACCTCAAGCAGGCCGTCGATCATGGTTTGGAAGGGCGAGCCGACGAGATGGCGATCGACGAGGACCTGAAGTCTCTGCACGGCGATCCCGGGTTCGACGCAATCCTCGCTTCCGGAAGCCAGGAGGCCTGAGGCGGCAGTGGCCGGTGCACCAGATCAGCTGGAGGAATTGCGCGACGCGTGAAACAGCTGATCAACGCAGCCTCGCTCTGGGCATCACCCTGGCGTCGGCCGTCACCATCACGTCCCAGGCAGGCTGGCGCTCACGGGAATGGCACGGTAAGCTTACCGGCGGCGACCAAGGCGTTCACGCGTTATTCGCCGCTCGATCAAATCACCCGCGACAACGTCAAGAACCTGCGCATCGTCTGGCGGCGCCCGGCGGTGAGCGACCAGCTGACGCAGGCGTTTCCCGACGTCCGGGTGTCCAACTACCTGCGGTCGACGCCGATCGTCGATCGACGGCGTGCTCTACGCGCAGAACGCGCACGGCCTGGTCGTCGCGCTTCGACGGCGAGACGGCAAGACGGTGTGGGAGCAGGAGCTGTTCGCGCGGACGCGCGAGGAGGCGAGCGGCCGGTCGACGCGCGGCGTCGACTACTGGCGCGGCGGCGGCGACGGCAGCACCGACCGGCGCGGATCTTCGCGATTCGCGGCGAATACCTACTAGCGCGCTCAACGCCGAGACCGGCAAGCCGGTTGCCGGGCTTCGGCGACAGGGCCGCGCGAGCCTGCACTTCAGCGAGAACCAGCCGCTGGCCGGGCGCTTCAACGACACGCACCGGTCCGCATGGTCGTCGGCAACGTCGTCGTCGTGACCGGCAACACCGCCGGCGCCGGCGACACCGGCACGTTCAAGAAGGAAGCGGCGCCGGAAGACGTGCGCGGCTTCGACGCGCAGAGCGGCAAGCTGCTGTGGACGTTTCACGTCGTGCCGCGGCCGGGTGAGTTCGGCGGCGACACCTGGGGCAACGACTCGTGGAAGATCGCCGGCGATCTCGGCGCGTGGAACCCGATGACCGCCGACGAGGATCTCGGCTACGTCTACCATTCCGCTGACCGCGCCGACCGCGTCGGCGTGGGGCGTGTGGCGGCCGGGCGACAACCTGTTCGCCGACTCGCTCGTCGCGCTCGACGCCAAGACCGGCAAGCGCGTCTGGCATTTCCAGACCGTGCATCACAACCTCTGGGAATGGGAGAACGTCGGGCCGGCGATGCTCGGCGACATCACCGTCGACGGCCGGCGCATCAAGGCGGTGATGCAGCCGAACAAGAACGGCTTCCTGTTCGTCGCTCGATCGCACCAACGGCAAGCCGGTGTGGCCGATCGAAGAGCGCCCGGTGCCGCAGTCGAACGGTCGCCTGGCGAGACGCACGTCGCCGACGCAGCCGTTCCCGACGCAAGCCGCCGGCGTTCGATCGCCAGGGCGTGACCGACGCCGGATCTGATCGACTACACGCCGGAGCTGAAGGCGCGCGCGCGGGCCATCGCCAAGGAATTCGTCATCGGTCCGATGTTCACGCCGCCGTCGATCACCACCGAGGAACCCGGCACCAACCGCGGCACGCTGATGCTGCCGGGCTCGTGGGGCGCGGCGAACTGGAACACCGGCGCGTTCGATCCCGAGACCGCGCATCTACTGCGCGTTGCTCCGCATCGCTGCCCGGTCCGTCCAACCGCGCGATCAAAGAAGATGACGAACCCGGAAGCGACGATGGAGTACGCGAGCGTCGGGCACGTTTCCCGACATCGACGGGCTGCCGATCATCAAGGGGCCGTACGGCCGCATCACCGCGCTCGATCTCAACACCGGCACGCAGGTGTGGATGGTCGCCAACGGCGACGGCCCGCGCAATCACCCGCTGCTGAAGGACGCTCAACCTGCCGCCGCTCGGCGTGCCGAACCGCCCGGCGCCGCTGCTCACGAAGACGCTGCTGTTCCTCGGCGAGGGCAGCAACGCCGTCAGTCGGCACGCCGCAGACCGACTGGGGCTGGGGCAGAAGTTCCGCGCCTACGACAAGGCGACGGGCCGCGTGATCTGGGAAATGGAGCTGCCCTCCGGCACCACCGCCGGCCCGATGACCTACATGCTCAAAGGGCAAGCAGTACATCGTCGTCGCCATCGGCGCCAAGGATCACCCGCCCGAGTATGTCGCGCTGGCGCTGCCCTGAGCAGTCCCGGATCGGGACCGCGATCCTCACTTCTCCACGAACCGGTAGCTGGCATGGCTGTCGTAGTCGATGCCGTGCGCCTTCTTCAGAGTTCTGGATGTAGCGGAGCGTCACCGTCTGGGTATGCCGGGCCGACGCCCTCGTTGGTGTGCAGCAGCATCTCCTCGAGACAACTGCTCACGCTCATGCGCTTGTGCTTCGCCAGATCCACGAGCAGCGCGGCCGGCCGCGTCTCCGAGACGCACCGGCACGTCCACCCGCTCGATCTCGATTTGCGGCCCGACGTTGAACAGATGATGGCCGAATGACAGCAGGTAGCCATTCAGGTCGCGCACGGCGCAGTCCCGGAGTCCCGCTCTCTCGATCGCCGATGGCCTGCGCGACGTCGACGCCGTTGGCGCGGTGGAACTGATAGAGCAGGTCGGCGTCGCCGACGTGGAAGTATGACCGAGCACCCCTTCGGGATCGGGCGTGCGCTTCTGCAGGAACATCTGCACCTGCCGAGATTGACGCCCGCGAAGGTCGGCGGATCGCCCCACGTGAACGCCAGCGTGAAGCCCAACTTCTCGACATAGAAGCCGGCGGCGGCGGGCAATGTCGCCGACCGCGAGAGCAGGCGTGGACTCTGTCGCACTCGACGAAGGGCGGGGCCGCGGTCGCCATGACGTCTCCTGTCCGTGGTTGAGATCCGTAGATCGGGCGTCTGCGCTATCATCGCATCGACCCTGCGTCATGGCTAAACGCGCGAAGACGGCTGCGCCTCGCTCCGCATCGACCGCCGCACGGCGAACGCCGCCGAAACGCGCGGCGCCGCGGGCTGCGCCGGCGACAGCCGCCGACGCGCCTTCGGCGGCATCACCGTCCAGACGCCGTCGCACAAGTGCTCGTTCCATCCGCGGAGCTCGGCCGACGCCATCCGCACGCTGCAGCGGGCCGCGATGCAATGGACCTACGTCCTGCGCAACCGCGAGCGGTGGGCGGCGCTGCCGGTCACCGTGAAGAACCAGGCCGAGCGCGCCCGTGCGCTCCTCGAATCGCTCGGCCTGAGCGACGCGGATCTCCAGCGCGTCGCCGCCGATCAGCATCGTCGAAGTGGCGATCCCGTTCACGTCGGAAGCCGATGGCTGGGAAGCGCGCATCTTCCGTGGGAGTTCGTCCTCGCCGGCGCCACGCGGGAAGCTGCGCCACGGCGAAGCCCGCTCACGGTGATGCGGCGGCTCTCCGGTGCCGGGACGCGCCGCCGCAGCTGCACCCGCCGCTCAGGGTGTTTGTATGTCAGAGCACCCGGGCGAAGCTTCGCGATCTCTACTCGTTCGGGACCGAACGCGCGCGCTCGTCAAGTCGAACCTGCGCGCCAAGGAATGGAAGGAGCTGCTGACGCCGACGCGTGGAGATCTCCGCGAGACGGTTCCGGACCTATCCGGCCCGGACATCATCCACCTCGCCGGCTTCGATTCGCACCAGGGGCTGCGGCTGCTGCGGCCGACGCTCGACCCGCGCAACGCCGCCGAAGAATCGCCGACGCCGAACCGATCGCGAGCGCGACGCCGCGCGCGACGGGTATCTGCTGCGCGTCAATCCCGCCGGCGAGCCCGACCCGATCGACGCCGAGCGGCTGGGCGATGCGCTCTGCGCCGGCGGACACCGGCCGCAGCTTGTCGCCTTCCAGCCTGCAGAATTCACGCGCGCGCGCATCGCGCACGATGGCGATCGCCAGGGGCGCGCTCGGGGCGATGCGCCCTTCAGGATGTCTTCGACGACAGACCTGGTCGAGCTGTTCTTCGGCAGCTTTTATCGCGCCTGGCGCAAAGAGCGGCTGGCGCCTCGCTGACGGCTTCCGCGCGCGCGTGGGAAACGGTGCGGCGCACAGCCGGCGTCGGTCATCGGATCAGGGCTGGTGTCTGTGGGCGCGCGTCCGCTGCTCGACGCCACCGCGCGTCAGGTCGCCACCAGGGAGCCGGCGGCCGCCGAACGGGCCGGCGCCAACCGTCCTGCTGCCGGCGCAGGTGCCGGCCGACGACGCGGGCAAGATCATCGCGCCGCGGATCGAAGCGGTCGAAGGCTCAACTACTCGCTGCTGCACAACCGGCGTCCGCTGTTCAACGCAGTTCACGCTGGTCAATGCCAGCGCCGACTACAAGAACGCCGACCGCCTGGCCACGGTCGCCGACGTCGACGTCCAGGTGACGCTCTCGGCGGGCGCCGAGTCGGCGAGCTACCAGCGGCGGCTGGCGCTCGAGACGACCAGCGTGGATCTGAAGGACACGATTCACGTGCCGCTCACCTCCGAGACCTGATGCGATCGGTCCACGAAAGCATCAACTCCAGCCTCCTCGTCGAGGTGTCGTGGGGCAAGGTCATCTACCGCAACAGCCATCTGGTGCGGCTGCTGCCGGTCGATCAATGGCGCGACAACGACAAGGACGGGCAGTGGCTCCCTCCTTCGTGCTGCCGCGCGACCTGGCGGTGACCGGGCTCATCGAGACCGCGCAGCGCTACGTGCGCGTCGCTCAGGGACGATCCGTCGGCCGGCTTCGACGGCTACCAGAGCCTCGACCTTCGCGCCGCCGACCCGGCCGGCGAGGTCGATCGCCAGGCGCAGGCGATCTGGTCGACGATCGTCCACGAGCTCGACCTCGGCTACATCAACCCGCCGCCGAGCTACAGCACCGCGATGGACTCGCAGCGGCTGCGCGCGCCGTCGATGATCGTGAAGGACCGCTCCGGCACCTGCATCGACCTGGCGCTCCTGCTGGCGGCGTGCTTCGAACTGGTCGACATCTATCCGGTGATCTTCCTGCTGAAGGATCACGCCTTCCCCGGCTACTGGCGCCGGGATCGTTTTCGGCAGAAGTTCATCGAGATCTCGGGACGAGTTCGTCGACGAGATGGCCCGCGGAGGGACCGCACAAGACCGCGGCGCCGGGCGCGCAGCGCGTGCCGTGGTGGTTCCGCGACACCGCCTATACCGAGATCGTCCGGCAGGTGAAGCTCGGCAACCTCGTGCCGCTCGAGAGCGTCTGGCTGACCGAGCACAGCGGGTTCTGGGAAGCGGTGGACGGCGGCAGGACAACCTGAAAAAGCCGTCGCGCTTCCACTCCATGCTGGACATCGCGCGCGCCCGCGAGGCGGCGTCACGCCGCTGCCGTTCGGAGGCCGGCCGTGAGCCCACCTGCCGCCGACGCGGTGCCGAACGATCTCCTGCGGCGTCATCTGGCGGCGGCCGTGCAGGCCGCGGCGCTCAGCGACGCGGAGCCCGAGGCGATCCCCACCGGCGGCAGCGCGCGGAAACGCGCGCGCCTCGATCCGCGCGCCGGCAGCCGGCTCGCCACCGTGGCGCTCGTCGAAGAGGACGAGGTGCTGCGCTGGGTCTACGATCCGCCGCCGGCGAGCGCGCGGCGCCGCGCCCGGCGCGCCGGCGTCTCGGCGGACGATCAGGATGTCATCCACGGCTTCCAGTTCCTCGAGGTGCCGCCCAACGAAGTCGTGGCGAAGCTGCAGGATCTGGATTTCTCGATGACGCCGTCGCGTGGTCTTCGCGTCTGGACCGGCCAACGGCCGGGCCCGCTCAAGAAGGACACGCTCAAGGGCCGCCTCCTGCTGCTCGTCCACGGCACCTTCAGCCGCGGCGACATGTTCTTCGAAGAGCTCGCGGCGACGCCGGACGGCGAGAAGTTCCTGGCCGCCTGCGCGGCGAAAGTACGACGCGGTGCTGACCTTCGACCACCCGAGCCTCGCGATGAGCCCGTGGATCAACGCGCTCGATCTCGCCCGCGCGACTGCCGGCTGCGCCGGGCCGATCGACGTGATCTGCCACAGCCGCGGCGGCCTGGCGGTCGCCTGGTGGCTCTATCAGGCGCGCCCGCCGGTCGAGCGCGTCGTCTTTGTCGGGTCGCCGCTCGAGGGGACGAGCCTGGCCGCGCCCGCCAACCTGGAAACGTGCCCTCGATCTTCTCGGCAATCTGCGCGCGCGCGCTCGGCACGGTGGGAAACGCCGCGGCGACCGCCGTGCCGATGCTGGCCTTTGCCGGCAGGCTGATGAAGGTCCTCGGCGGCGTGCTCTCGCTCGGCAGGGCCAGCACGCTGGTCGACGCCGGCCTCGCGATCGTCCCGGGCCTGGCGGCGCAGTCGCGCGTCGGCAACAGCTTCGAGCTCGAGCGTCTCTTCGCGGAGGATTGGGGCACGCGCTACCAGCTGCACGCCGTTGCTCTCGAACTACGAGGCCCTCGACGACGCCGGAGCCGTGGTGGAAGTTCTGGACGCACTTTCGCGAGATGCCCGGGCGCGTGCTCGACGTGGGGCGCGGACGTCATCTTCAGCGGCCCGAACGATCTCGTCGTCGACACGCCGTCGATGATCAGGCTCGGCAACGTCTCGGTGCCCAAGGCGCGTCAGCTCGCCTTCGACGGCGACGACGCGGTGCACCACTGCGGCTATTTCCGCCAGCCGCGGACCGTCGACTTTCTGCAGAGCGTGCTGAAGGTCTGGGGCGAGCGGCGGATCGCTTTCGGCCGGATGCCGAACAGCGACACTTTCGCGTCCGGCGCTAACCCCAACGTCACGATCATCGTGTCGGTCGCCGAGTTGAGCTCGTAGGTGTAGACGCGATCGTCGCCGAGCACCTTGCGCTCAGCAGCGAGACGCTCTGAATGTGCCGGGCGCCGCCAGGCATTGCAGCGAAGAAAAT
>ERZ1370068.6177-contig-5177_pt1 | contig 24065 bp, 40 predicted proteins | sample MGYA00561227_ERZ1370068 | MGnify/ENA primary metagenome ERZ1370068 (study PRJEB38410, sample SAMEA6850437) | metagenome | study: Metagenomic assessment of the ecological functions of the soil: analysis of the soil microbiota associated with the...
GCTTCTTCCGCTCATGTATTGCTTCGATCGAGGAACTCGCGATACTCTTCGTTGTAGGGCACGGTTCTCAGCTCGCGCGCCGGGGTCGCGCCGGATCACGTAGAAGCGCCCGGCTCGCGCGGGCCTCTCTCGTCGCCAGGATAAGCCACCTAACCCTTTCTCAGGTATTGAATTCTTCCTTAGTCATGTCCGCGGGGTAGAAGTTGGCCTGTGGCGGCCGCGGCGGTACACCGGCAATGAACGGCTGATTCTCGTCCAGTTGCGACCAGGGCCCTGGTTGATCATGAAATACAGTGCAAACGTTCACGTCCGGGGCGCTCCGCTCGGCTGGCAGCTTTTCAAGAGCGCTTCATTGCCACCCAGATCTGGCGACGGAAAAGCGGATCGATATACTTTGCGGCCAGCGATGATTTTCTCTAACGCCTGGGCGTCATTTGGAGCCAACACTGTCGTGTCAGCGGTCAGCACAGTGGGCGCAAAGCGTTTGATTTTTGCTGCGAGTGAAGTCGGAGTTTCCATGTTTGTGCTCGTGCTTGGATCCCGACCAGCGCCAGGAGGGCAGCGGTCAACGATAGCGAAACAATCTTCAACCAGGGTTTCATGAATCAATCTCCAGTAAACGTGAACCATCGGCACCGGTAACTACTGAGCGCTGACCGTTTGGAACACTTGAGACTCGGCGCCAGAAAACGTGGGGAGGAAGTAGTAAGGTGATCTCATCCCTCGTTTTTCAGGGTTGACGTCAAAGCAACAGGTCACTAGTGGGTCGATGCGGGCTACCATTTTAACCTCCGTGAAGAGCGATACTTGATGCTCATGTTACACCAGGATGAGTGGCGCCGGGTACAGCGTCTAAGCCGCGAGTATGTTCTTGGTTTGAGTCGATCCTTCGTTTAGAGGCGGGGCAATGCCCGGCTCTAACGTGGCGTTCTAAAATTCGCGCAACAAATGAGCGCTCCGATCTTCAGTCCCGGAGGGACGAAATGTTTATAGAAGCAGAATCCAGAAAAAGTTCTCTCAGCTCCGGAGGAGCGCAATGTCCCCCAATGAGCAGGACATTTCGCTCCCTCCGGAGCTTTCAGGTTCTTCGTGTTCCTAATTCCATAAACATTTCGTCCCTCTCGGGACTGAAGAACAAGCCGAATGATCAGCGTATATTTGTTATGCGAACTTCAGAGTCAACCACACTAGCAGGCTGCGGAAAAAATGAGGGCATCAGTCAAGAATCCCATGGCGATCCACTAAACCACTACGAATAAAACACGAAACTACACTAACAAAACCGCGCCTTTTTCGTGTAGCTTCGTGGTGCTTCGTGGATCGTTATTGGTTTTTCATCAACCTGCTAAACGGAAATGACGACACTCCCAAGCCGATTCCATTCTGGATGGTCGACGCCTCAGTCACTGGGCAGCGACGAAGTGATGGACAACGCTTGAACCATCTCAAACTGATCGTTCAGAATCAGGAGTCAACTTACTGCAGGCTTACTTGCATACCCGCCAGTGCCAACTCCAGCAGCAGAATCTTCTTGATCCCTTTGTAGAACGGTTCAATCTCGCAATTTTCTGTTAGCGCTATGGGCATTGTCGCAGGGACCGGCCCCGGTCGAGATCGAGGATACCGGCCAGCAGCGCCGCGCTGGAATTGTTCGAGCCGGCGCTGGTGATGCGGCGGATCAAATCCCAGCGCCGGTGGACCGCTTCCGCAATCTTTACCAGGTCTGAATCGCGATTTCCGCGTCAGAGCCGCCACCGGTGTAGTCGAGGATCATCTCGGTCTTCAGCGTCATGTGCACTCGCTCGGCTTCCTCGATCGAGGATGGCGGCGATCTGCTTTTCGAGATCCGCGATCACTTCAGCTTGCTCGTCGAGCGCAAATCAACCGTGAACCAGGCATCAGACGCTTTGGCATTGACCACTTCTGATCCGCCCAAGCATGCCGATGTTCAGATTCGAGGACGGATTGCTGGGCACCTTCAATTCGATAAATGCGCTCAATGGCGCGCGCCAGCGGCAAGGTTGCCGAAGTAGGGCGGCGTGCGCGAGCGCGTGTGGCCACCCGGTCCGATGAAGTGGTGGCGGTACCAGTTGATGCCGATGCCCGCGTAAGTGAACCCTCTCGTAACCGCCATCCAGGGCCACGTAACTAATCGACCTTGCCGCTTGTTCTCTTTGGCGAAGTGCCTGACGCCATTCCAGCGCCGTTTCTTCCTCGACGGTAAAGACGAAAACCAGATCGCCTTTCGTTTTGATCTTCGGCGGCATTCAGCGCGCGTATGGCTGGCAAGCAGCAGCTTCGACGTTGCGGGTGTCGTCGCCGATCCCCGGGGCGTAAATGCTGGCCGTCCCGAATCTCGGTCGCCTTGATCTGTCAGGCCTGGCTGAAACACGGTGTCCATGTGCGCGTCGAAAGACCACCGTTCGCCCGCCACCCTGGCCTTTGCGCAGGGCGATCAAATTGCGAGCCGCGTCATAGTGGATATCCTGCAGCTTGTAGCGAGCGCAGCAGTTTTTCCAAATAGGACGCGCGTTCCCCTCCCGTCCGGAGGGCGCGTTGATTTCGGTGATCGCGCTCCATTCGCGCAAGACCTCATCGTGATGCTTGTCAAGAAAGTCGTTTGCCGCTTTGACCTTTGATCGTCTGAATTGTGCTCACCTGCGCGGCGTAATCTGCAGTTCCGGGTGTCTGGCCAAAAGTATTGGCGCTGGAGACGATTACAATAATACTGACTAGCGCGGCGATGATTCGGTGCATGGGTGTTCCTTTGCACTGTTCGAGGTATAGTTACGCGGAACTCCGCGGCTGGCAGTTTAAGCCTCAGGTTGTCACTTTTAGAAAGATCTGCGTGGTGGTTGTCACTGGACCTGCGAATGAAGCGATCCGACGACGCATCCCAACTCAGCCTCTACCTCGAGCGGGCCATTGTTTTGCTGTTTGTCTTTTTGCCATCTTCGCTCCCCGCTCGATCGCGGTCGCTCAGATCGCCTGGTTGGTGGGCCTGGCGCTTTGGGTAAGCAGGTTTCTCACTTTTCCGTCGCCCCGTACCTGGCGCACTCCGGTTGATTATGCGCTGCTCGGATTCTTTATTCTCAGGGAGTTCACCGCGTTGATCTCCCGCCGAGCCGATGGTTTCAATCGGCAAATGCGGGCCGCCAGCTTGTTCACGATCGTTTATCTCTTCGCCGAAAACATCCCTTCGAGAAAGGTTGGTGAGGGCGCTCGGCCCTGACCATCATTGCGTCCTGTCTGGTTAACGTTTTCTACACTGCGGCGACGCGGGTCGTTGGCCGCGGGGTAAAGGTTGAGGGCGTCAAGGCAGAGAGTCCCCTGGCCGCTGCCACCTTGTCCGTACAGAGAAAAGCCGGCCGCACCGCTTCCCGATCGTTAATGGCGATACGGTGCTGGAAGTGGATGGCCAACCGAGGCAGCGCCGCGCAAATCCGCCGCTTTAGATCAACACCGCTCTCCATCTCGCTCGCTTTGCCACGGTGACGATTTACCGAGCGACGCCGCCTATCCCGCCGCTGCGAGTGCCCGCGGGGACGATTGCTTTCGGGGACGACTGCCGAGGAACAACTGGGTGTTGCAGCCGGCCATCTCGGCAGGCGACTGGCGGGCCGGCGGCGTTCCTAGCGGACACTAGTGTAACCCGTACGCCGAAGCGCTGCGGTTGATCGCGTCGCTGGCGCTGGATTGTTCATCTGTCTCGCCGGCCAGCAGAAAAGCGGGTAGGGCGTTGCTGTTGTTTGCGCTGGCCGGGTTTCTTTTCGCGTTGTTGCTCACCGTGACGCGCGCTTCATGGCTGGCCTTTCCTGGTTTCGGCGACGGCCATGCTGGTGTTGGGAACCTCGCGAAGGAGCATGATGATCGGGGTCAGCTGTGTGCTTTACCGCTGGTGCTGGCCGGGGCTTGCTGCCGCAGCAAAAGCGCACACGTGGGTTTGATCGATCGGCGGGACGCCTCGACCACCTGGAGAGACCGTCTGGCGCGAAGGCTTCAATCTGGCTGATCAGCAAACCAAGCACACCTGCGGTCGTGGGTGGGCATGGATTCCATCAAGCCGCACTGGCGAGAGTGGGGCTTGCGTCGACAACGGAACATCCCGCTCGGTCACATGCATTCCAACCTGCTGCAGATCGCCCTCGAACGCGGCCTGCCGGCTCTGGTTATCTGGTTGCTGTTGCTGGGGATCTATGCGCGCACGCTTTGGCAAGCGTTTTGAAGCTGACCAGCAAAGCGGTCGCCGCTGGCGGCGCTAAGCTGCCTACGGGTCCAGACTGAGTAGCTGTGAGCGAAAGTTCCGCATCGAACTTCCCCGTCGCTCGGCCTCTGGCTCGAGCAGAGCGAATGGATTGACCGCGGCATCGTTTTGGGTGCGCTGAGGGTTGCTCGGGCCCTGTGCCAGCGGTCTGGTGCACTACAACTGGGGTGATTCCGAGGTGGTAATGATCTTCTTTTTCACCATGGGTCTGAGTCTGACGTGTGGACCAGAGCTAACAGCTTGGTCTCCGGTTCACCAGGACCGGTGATGGTTACACCCGATACTGGTCCCGGTGACCCTGAGCGTTAGAACATTGACCGTTGATCTCTCACGCCTGGATTGGACTACCGCTTACTTTATCCGCAGGTCAGCAGGGCTAACAGAGCGCAGCGTCACCACTTCATCTCCTGTCGAGCAGCGCGGCGTAACGAAAGCTCGGCGCGTATCTTCAGGCAAGATGCAGCATCGCGCGTTGCTGTTTCAGCTCGGGGGTCTCACGCGTCTCGCTGTCGTCACCAACGACTCAGCCATTCCTGAATCAGCGAACGAGGAGCGGGAAGGATCACACGATGCACGCCTTTGGTTCCGTAGCTATGCCGGCTAATTTTGGCCACCTGACGGCGCGATCGAGGCCGCCATACTCGTCGACGATGCCGTTGCTCCTTGCCCTGCGCCCCGGTCCAAACGCGTCCCCTGGCCGATCTTATCGATGTCTTCGACTTTCTTGTTGCGGTCCTTTGGCGACCTTCGAAATAAAGTCCTGGTAGGTAGCATTGATCCAGCCTTCGAACTTCTGCTGTTCGTCGTCGCTGAACTTCTCGGTCTCGCGAAACATGCCGGCATTCTTACCGCGCAGGACGTATTCGTTGGTGACACCCAGCCAATCATAAAGGCCCTTTCATTACCGGCTTGCCCGCTACCACCCCGATCGAGCCGGTAATCGTCGATGGTTCCGCGATGATCTTATTGGCTCCGGCGGAGATGTAGTAACCGCCCGAAGCCGCAACGTCGCTCATCGAAACCACCACCGGCTTCTTCGCTTTGGCGGATTCCACCGCATGCCAGATGATGTCCGAGGCCAGGCCGGAGCCTCCCGGACTGTCAACGCGCAGGACGATCGCCTTGATCGTTTTGTCGTCACGCGCTTCGTTGAGAGCCCTGGCCAGGGTATCCGAGCCTATTGACTGGCTACCCGAAGCGACTATTCTCTGATTTGCCCGAGCCGATGATCACCGGTGGCGTAGATGATCGCGACCTTCTCACCTTTGTTCAGGCCCAGCGATTCCTGATCAACTTCGCGGTAGTCGGAAGCCTTCACCAGCTGCAGATCTTCCGTGTCTTTGTAGCCGAGCCGTTTCTTCAACTCCTTTGTCTACCTCATCGCGATACACGGCACCGTCGATCAGGCCCGCTTCCCTGGCCGCTTTGGCATCATAGGGCGCATTGTCAATCAGCGCCTTCATGTCCGCGCAGATTTGCCACGCCCTTTGCCGATCCCTTCGGCGTAACGATCGTAAAGGTCCGTCAGCAAAGAGTTCACGTAGTCGCGATGCTCCGGGGTCATCTCCTTCTGCGTGAACATGTCGCCCACACTTTTGTACTTGCCGATCTGATAAATGTCCGGATAGATCCCCAATTTGTCGAGCGATCCGCGAAAGAACATCACGTCCGCTGCCAGACCATTGATGAACAGCTCGCCGGGTGGCGGCATGTAGATCTTGTCACAGGCAGAGGCGATGTAATACTCCTTGTTCATGCCCAACTCCATGTAGGCATAAACAGGCTTACCTGAAGCACGAAAGTCGGCAATCGCGTCGCGGATCTCTTCGGATTTGCCCCAACCGGCGTCCGGACATGTCGATATCCAGCAGAATCGCGGTGATGCGCTTATCGGACTTTGCTTTTGATCTGCAGCAGCAGATTGCTGAGCGAGTCTTCCGGTCCACCCAGTAGCTTTCGCAACGGGTCTTCCTGGACATAGTCGGGCATAGCGCCAGAGACGCGCAACGCCAGCACGCTGTTGTTCTGAATAGTCGGCGCTCCTTTGCGGAACGCGGTATAGAGCAGGGCGACGCCGATTATCAACACCAGCACAAGGGTGATAACGATGCCGCGAGATAATTAGGACGGTTTTGCGTGTACGTGACATTGCCATGACTGTGTTTCCTGAGATTTGGTGAAAGTTATGGGCGGTTTCGTTTCCAAATTACCGGTGTTTGAGTACGGATTTGAGGGCCGAAAGGTTTACCAGCGACTCCGGGCCGCCTGCCTACTGCCTACTCGTTTACTGCCTACTGCTCTTCACGATCCAGCCCCGCCCACCACTTCGTCGCCGCGGTAGAAAACGGTTGCCTGGCCCGGTGTAATCGCCCGTTGAGGCTCGTCAAAGGTCACTCGTGTGCGCTCGCCGGCAACCGGCATGATCGTGGCCGGCGCTGCCTCGTGACGGTAGCGCACGCGCACTTCGGCTCGCAGCGATTCAGTGCGGGTTTATCCAGGGTAATCCAATTGACCCCGGCAGCTGTGAATTCATTGCTGAGAAGTTCATCAGTTGACCCGATGGTTACCTGATTCCGGACCGCGTCGATCGAGATCACGTGAAAGCGGACGTTCCGCTGAGATACCGATGCCGCGGCGCTGCCCCACTGTGTATCGATGAATGCCTGAATGCTGGCCCACGACGCGACCCCGCGAGTCGACCAGGTCGCCACGTTCGGGTATCTGATCGCCGGTGTTCTCCGCCTCGAGGTAACGGTCAATAAAGCCAGCATAGTCGCCGTCGGGAACAAAACAGATCTCTTTGCGACTCCTGCTTTTCGGCGATCGCCAGCTGATTCTGTCGCGCCACTTCCCGTACTTCCAGCTTGACATCTCACCCAGCGGAAACAACGCGCGTGAAAGCTGATCCTGAGTCAACTCCCAAAGAAAATAGGATTGATCCTTATGTGAGATTTCGCCCGCGCAGCAGTCGATAACGATTCGAGGCCGGCGTCATACTCTACCCGTGCGTAATGACCGGTCGCGACTTTCTCGCAGCCAAGACTCGCCGCCAGTCGATCCAGCGAAGCAAATTTCAGACGGCTGTTGCAGGACACGCAGGGTATCGGAGTTTCGCCGTTCAAGTAGCTGGAGACGAAAGGGGCTACTACATCGCGCTCGAACTCACGCTCGAGATTCAGGACGTAGAAAGGAAACCCCAGTTCCTCAGCCACGCGACGCGCATCGTAAACATCGTCGAGAGAGCAACAACGCGAGGGTAGCGGATCGCCATTCTCGTCCACACTCAGACCGCGACGCTGGTTCCATAGCTGCATCGTAAAGCCGACCAGTTCATGGCCCTGCTTCCTTTAGAATTGCCGCGGCTGCGGACGAATCCACGCCGCCTGACATTGCTACTGCTATCTTCATAAGAACAGTTTCGAGTTACGAGTTTCGCGTTTCGAGTTCTGTTCCTCGATGCTCTAGAATAGCAGAGCACACGAATAACTCGGAACCAGGAACCCTAAACTCGAAACTGCTTAGCCAACTCGAAACTTGAAACCTGAAACTCCGTCTATGCCTGAACCAGCCATCGAAGAATATCGCGTCGCCCAGGAGCCCTATTACTCTGCCCGCGTCAACAAGGAGATCGATCTGCTTTGAAGCGGCCCATGCCGCGCACCTGCCCGTGATATTGAAGGGACCAACCGGCTGTGGCAAGACCCGCTTTGTCGAGCATATGGCCTGGCGTCTGGAGCGCCGCCGCTGATCACGGTTGCCTGTCATGAAGATCTCTCGTCGACCGATCTGGTCGGTCGCTACCTGCTCGAAGGCGACGAAACAGTCTGGCATGACGGCCCACTCACTTCGGCGGTGCGTAATGGCGCTGATCTGCTATCTGGATGAAGTTGTTGAAGCGCGCAAAGACACGGTGGTGATCATTCATCCGCTGACCGATCATCGCCGCCGGCTGCCTATTGAAAGCGGGGAACGATTCCTCGACGCGCCGCCGGACTTCATGCTGGTCGTTTCTTACAACCCCGGCTATCAATCGATTCTGAAGGATCTCGAAACAATCGACCCGGCAAAGGTTCGTGGCTGTCGACTTTGACTATCCGCCGGCGGAGATGGAAACCGAAATCGTGATGCGTGAAGGCGGCGTGGACGAAGGCACAGCGCGCGATCTGGTGCTCATCGGCCGAGAAAGTCCGCAACCTGCGCGGACATGGTCTGGAAGAAGGTGTCTCGACACGGCTGTTGATTTACGCCGCGCAACTAATCGCCCTGGGCATCCCGCCGATCACTGCCGCCGAAGTGGCCATGTGCTCACCAATCACCGACGATCGCGAGCTGCAGCGCAGTATTCGCGAGATCGTGACAACGGTGATCTAACAATGTTGCTTCACTTATTCAACCTCAGAGCTTTGCGCTAAAGCTAACTAGATCAGTCCGTGAAACGGACGACTGGAATCGATGCGCCTGATCGTAATTTCTCTATCTCGCAACATTTCAGCCGTCCGCCATGCGGACTAGATTTACTTTTGTGGGTTGCTCCCCAGCAGTGAACTGCTGGGTTGGCTTTCAGTCGTCCGTTTCACGGACTGCCCATTTCCCATCATGTCGGAAGATTCCAAAACCCACATCCACGATCCTGCCGGTCAACTCGAGCAACACTTCGCCGAGCAGCTCCGCTCGATCAAGAGTGAGGCTGAACGGCAGTCGGTTCTTGAATTGATGCGCGATATCGCGCGCCTGCCCCTGACCAGGCGCGGGCGGCGTTGGAAACCGGCGCGGCAGTTGCCGGCGTTTCTTTGGCGCGTGAGCATTGAGTTCTTGCGTGCTGCACCGGCAGCTGCAAGGGTTCTGGAACTGCCGAGTTGCGCTCATGGGGAGAGATAGGCCGGCGCATCGCGCTCGCTGATATCGAAACCGCGGTCTCCTTCTTTCGTGGCCGGCGTCGAGGGCCTGCAAATGGTGCCGCCGGAATCCCGTCCGCTCGTCTTTCAAGTGTGCTTACGGCAGATGACTCTTTCCAGCGCCGTCGCTACTGAAACATTTCGCAGTCTGCCTCCACTGGCCCAGGTGGTAAACAGCGCCTGGCTCTTCCATTCGGTCCTGGAAATAGCTGCTGAAATCTCCCGGCGCTCAGCCAAACACAGCGCGGACTTTCTGGCCGCCACCCGCAGGTTGTTCAATCATTGAGCCACTTCCAATCCACGCCGGCCGTCCTGCAACAGGTATTGGCATCGGCCGCGGTAGTTTGCCACCCGCGCCGGTGGGATCGCCTCCGATGCCTGGACCACCATGCCTGCAGCGCTGGCCCGGCTCGAGGTCACCAATGCCATCCGGCTACTCGAGCGTACGGGTGAGTTTCTGGAGCGCGGCGGAGGAGTAGCGCTGCATGTCCTGGTTGCCGGCAGCGACATCCTGCGCAGCTCTGCCGGAGATCTTCGATGAATGGATTGAACTGCTGCTGCTGGTGGCAAAGCAGGGCAATGCCAGCCTGGTGGCGTTCGTGCGCGGCAGCCCGGCGCTTCGTCAGCAGCATTGCCGTACCGGTCGAACGCCGGCGCGCTGTCGAGCTGGCCACCCGGACGTTGCGGCTGACGCGCGAAGTGGCAGCGATTGACGCAGAGGCGGCACTCGCTTGCTTTCGATCGAGCGCCACTGCACTGCGCACAGTCTCGATCGAGCAGTTCGAAGAATGGGTTCGCAACGGTCTGACCCAGACGGGCAGACGCGCGCGCGCGTCGCAGCTATTTCGCCATCGAAACACGATGCAGTTACGATACTCTGCATACCGGCGGCCAGGGTCTGGCCGCTGGAGGCCGTACAGAACCTGCTTCGTCTCTACATCGAAGGACTAACGGGAAGAGAAGTCGAAATCGCGCCGCTGGCTGCAGTACCGGTGGAAGCGCGAATCACCGACGGTCGCACCATTCATCTGCCATCACTGGTCGCGGAATTCGGTGACGACGATCTTGATTTTCGTCTCTACAAAGTTCTGGGCGCACGCCGCCGGTCAGATCGAATTCGGCACCCACGAACGCAGGAACACCGGCGCTCAGCGCCGCTTACGCGACAATCTCCGAAACTTACTCCGACAATCTCGTCGATGCGCGGGATGCCTTTGCACTTGCCGATGAGATCGTCGGACGGAAAACGCTGGGTCGTTGAATAAAGCACGAGGTATGCCGGCTGCGGACGATCAAACTGCAGACGCCGCCAGCGAAATCGACTATCGCACCGTGCTCCAGATTTTCCCGCTATCCCCAACTGGCGCGGCGGATCTTCGGCACGCTTGAGAATGGCCGCATCGATCGCCGGCTGCAGACTCAGCGTATCGCGGTCTGGCACGCGATCTCGATTTCATTCGCGAACATCTGCGACGAAATCGGCCAGCACATCATCGATCTGCCGGCCACCCCTGGTACCATTTGAATTGCTGTTTCAGATAGCCTCTGCGGTGGCGCTAGTGACGATGCGCGTCAGTTCTACGGCCAAATCGTCTCCGAGCTAGAGACGATCGTCACCGAATACCTGACTGGGTCCCGAGGTCACTGTCGCCGATACTCTGCTGGCCACCAGCCGCGTCTTTTTCACTATTCAAATCGATCGCCCAGGACGAGGCCAACGAGAGCCAAACGCCGGAAGAGCAGGCTGATCAGAGGAAGGCGAGAATGCCGCGGCGATTCCCTGCCTCAGCGAGCGGCGGCAGCGTTTGCCTCAACGCCGTGATGCGCGTGAACTGTTCAATGCCTGGAACGATCCGAATGCCGAAGGCGAGACCCGATGAACTTGAAGGCGCCGAAACCTGGACCGAGTCCGGAGAGTCCGGAACAGACGTTTGGAAAGAAGGCGAAGTCGCTTTCAACTATGATGAGTGGGATCGTGATCTCACCGACTCATCGCCTGGGCTGGTGCCGCGTGATCGAGAAGCGAGTCAAAGCACGGCGACGGCAACTTGTCGAAAAGACTCGTGAACGCCACAAAGGCATCATCTCTTCGATCCGGCATCAGTTTCAGCTGCTCAAGCCTGAGGATCTGACTCGCGTCTTCAACGAACTTGGATGGCGAAGAATTCGATCTCAATGCGGTGATCGACTACGTAATCGATCGGCAGCGCTGACGGCCACGCAGTCAGAAGGCGGTATACATCAAACGCCTGCGCCGCAGACGCGACGTGGCCGTCTCGTTCCTGCTGGATCAGTCGTCGTCAACCGCGCGCACCATCGGGCCGCCATCCTTTGCAGCCCTACACCCATCCGGGACGGCCGCATCATTGAGATCGAAAAAGAAGGACTGGTGCTGATGAGTGAAGCGCTCGAGGCAGTTGGCGACGTCTACTCGATCAATGGGTTTACGTCCGAGGGCCGGCGCAACGTGAAATTCTACGTCGTCAAGGATTTCGACGAGCACTATACGCGACGAGGTAAAGCGCCGCATCGGGGGCATTACCTATCAGAACAACACTCGTTTGGGAGCCGCCATTCGCCACGCCAACCGCGCGCCTCGGAAAAACAGGATGCGCGCACGCAGCTGCTGATCGTCCTTGTCTGATGGACGCCCTTACGACCACGATTACGGCGATGCCCGCTACGCTCGTGAGGACACGCGCGAGGCTCTGCGGCGAGGCTAAAAACGCGGGCATCACGCCGTTCTGCATCACCATCGATCGCGAGTCGGAGGCTGAGCTGAGAGATCTGTACGGCGAGATTGGCTACACGATCATCGACGACGTGTTGTCGCTGCCTGAGCGTCTGCCGGGGATTTACCGGCGCCTGACTACTTGATGTTGAAGTGCTGTGAAGCTTGCGCTCGCCCAGGGACAGGCCGGTTTGTCTGCCAAATAAAGCCGAGTGAGTTGAGCGACCAATATCACGTACGTTATAGTTCTTGCCAACCAGGCTGCGGAGGGGTCGCATAATCGGTAGTGCAGCGGTCTTGAAAACCGCCGTCCGAAAGGATATGCAGGTTCGAGTCCTGTCCCCTCCGCCATTATTTTCAACAACTTACACACTTCCACGATCACCTTCCCTCGATCCCGGTAGCCAGGTTCGCTCAGTTTGTCGTAGATAATTTAGTCTTCTTATTTGGAGCGCTAGCAGGCTGCAGAAAAACTCGGATTACTCCTGTTTAGATGGGCGTTGCCCGCCGACCCAACGCGAGTTGGCAACGAACTCCTTTGAAAACCGATCTTGAACCGGCGGGCAACGCCCGCCTCTAAACGAATCACTAGTTTTTCAGCAGCCTGCTGGGAACTGTGCTCCAACGCGGTTTGATGGGTCTAAAGGTAGGCTAAGCGATGGCGTTCGCGATCACGATGGGATTCCAATAGCCCCAATCTGCTGGAGGATGGCTATGACATCCGTACGATTCAGCGAATTGCTGGGTCACCAAAGGGGTGGCGACGACGATGATCTATACTCACGTGCTGAACCGTGGCGGCAAAGGCGTCAGGAGTACCGGCGGACGCACTCTGAATCGCGTCGATTCGGGTTTATACGGATCCGCATAAAACCGAGCAGGCCAGTCCGGCATTCGACAATTTGTTGATAACCAGAGACTTGACAAAACGTAGCGTCATGGTTTTATACGGAAGAGAACTTAGGGCGCCCGGGTTCATACGGAACCAGATATACATTCGTTGGGCCGCGAGAGATGTCATGAAACGCACCTGGACGATCATCGGCGTAAGCGATGTGCCGAGTAGCTTCAAATGGTACCAGTCGCTCTTCGGCCAGCCCGAGACACAACCGGGCCATGCCTACTTTGGTCAGATCCTCGATTCGGATGGAACTGTCCTGCTCTGCCTCCACCAGTGGGGCGCGCACGAGCATCCGTCGTTGATGAGCCCGGACGCGGGCGACACCTGGCAACGGGCTCCTCTTGTTCTTCCGCGTCGACGATTTCGATATGGCACTGAAAAGGGCACGCGCTCTCGTCGCCCGGCTCGAAGAGGAGCCGCACGCGAACCCGAATACTGGAACAGAGGAGTTCTCGCTCCGGGATCCGGACGGATACTACGTCACGATTAGTGCGTTCTCTTCGCTCGAGCTGGGGGCCACGAGGCGCCGGGCTAACAAACGCAGGCCACATCTCAGGTGAAAGTACCGAGGGGTGCGCAGCGAATCGATTGCCTTTTGACTAAATGGGAACATTGCTTAGCTTCCGCCCCTAACTCACGTATACGTCATGCGACATCGCAAAGCACGAAATCGAGGCTTCGCCCTGAGCGCGAAAGAATCGCTGGCGTGCTATACCTGATTACCATCGTCGCCGGGCATCTTCTGAAACGGAGGCCGCATCGTCAATCGCGGCGGCCATCGAAAATCTCCGGGCCGGCAAGTGTTGGACAACGCGCATTGAAAAGACTGAGTCCGCAGAATCGACATCGATGCTGCTCATTTCAGTGCCGAGTTTTTTGTTTTGCTCCAAGAGCGAGACGGCTTTGCGGCAGCCGCCGCTCGCCCGTCTCCTCCTTCGCTGGCGTGCATGGATCCACCCAAGGTAAGTGCCTCGCGATAGACGGCGCGAGGCTGCGGCAGTTCGCCCAGGCCTTCGGGTTTCGCCATCAGGGCCTGTTTCGACGAATCGAGGGATATCATCCGAGACTCGCCCGTTGCTCTGCTCCAGGCGCGAGACGGCTTCCTCGCAAACCGCCGCTTGCGCGTCTCCTCTTCCTGGCGTCCATGATCCAGCCGCAATGTAATGCCGGCGACGGGACGTTGCGTGAGGTTCCGGAAGTTCTCCCAGGCCTTCGCGTTTGGCCAGCAGGGCGCTGTCTGACGAAGCGGGAATGTCGGCGTCGCCCTTGCTCTGTTCGCTCGTGCCTCTTCGCCGAGCATCACGAGGTCGACCTTCGCCAGCCCGGCCTCGGTCATTCGGCCTTCGCGTATCAGCTCGCGCAGCCTCCGTTTGTTCAGCGCCGACCACTTGGTGCGGTCGCGACGAGGAGTGAACTTCTGCGCGAACTTTTCGTCGTCGATCCTCTTGCCGATGCTATCGATCCAGCCGAAGCACAGGGCCTCCTCGACCGCCTCGTCGTAAGGAAATGCGCGGCCGACCGGTAATGTTTCTTGTAGTAGATAAGCGCAAACCTCAGTCTCAGACTGGTAATGCTTCGTGAGCCAGGCGCGCCATTCTTCCCGCGCTGGTTACATACAGCGTCTTGCGTATTTCCATTTCGCCCTCTTCGCTGCGTCGAGCGACCAACGATCGCGCCGAACGATCGAACCCACCGGACGCGGGCGAACAGCCTTCAACGAAGTCGTGTTCGGCGCGGGTTGTGACCAGCCTTCTCATCCTTATCTTTACGAAGAACGTCTCGCCGTTCCGCCTGAGGCTTAGCGTTGTACTCACGCCCTGGGCCGCTTCAGCATTTGATAGATTTCATCCTTGTTGACGGGGTCAGATCAACCTTCTCAACTTTAACTTAAGCTGCATCTTCTCTGCGCCTCTTATAATCTCCAGCAAGCACTCTTTGCCTTCCTGCCTGAACATTGTACTGATCTGCGAAAGCGAAAGACTCCGACGCGGGCCTGCCGTTGATTGCCGAGACCACATCGCCTTCGCGCACTCCAGCCTCAGTAGCCGGAGAATTCTCCACTACTCCGCTTACTCTCAGCGTTTTGAAGTCCTGGCCTTCAGCGCGCAGGCGGACTGCCGCTCATGTCATATTCAAAGGGCTCAGCGAGACTCGCATTGGGCTCAAGAATCATCCGCTTATGTGCGTAATCGAAGATCACTTTGAATCTGCGCAATAACTCTCCGCCGATCACTCCGCTAAACTCAGAACTAGCAAACGCACCCTTCGATCTTGAGCGAAGTGGACCACCGGGTTCCGTCAGAGTGAACCTTCCCAGTTGCAGACGAGGCAGGCGGCCAACGAGCAACTTTCACGTCTCCGCCCACGCCCTTTGCGCCAGGCTCTCTGATCGTCTTTTGCGGGGCCGCCAACAGGTTTATGGGATTCAACCAGAGGCGTATTGCAGAATTACGGTGAACCTTCCCGCCCCCATATCGACGATGAATTCACCCTCAAGAGGCTGGCGCCCCTCGAGCGGAATCTTAACTCGGCAAAGGGTACGTTGCTCAGAATTCGCACAGGGATGCTCTCACCCGGGCCGGTATATTGATAGGCCTCGGTTCATACAAATTAACAACTCTGGATTGGTAATCGACTTCGACGACGTAACGGCTGAATAGCGTGTAACCAATCACACCGTCTTCAGCTCTATCGAAAGCAGGAGGCATCCTTTCAGGAGGAAAACAATAAAGGTCTGATTGTTCATCTCAACGCCGCCGAAGATTCAGCGAGAGCCCCTTCACCGAGGTAGTGTCAAAGGTACCTTCTCCTGCCCCACCACCCTTGCCTTTGCCCTGGGGCTTGAGGCCGAGGGCTTGTGCGGCTTTGAAGTAAAGGACCAATCCTGATCCACGCGCCTGAATCCAGGAGAAACGTTCAACGGCGCCGAACCGTTGACACGGCCTTTGGATATAAACGTAGTTCCCTGCGTCAACCTCGAGGGGAATAGAGGCAACCTGGGCCTGAGGTGCGGGGCTTTGAGCGGAAGAACTGTTAACAACGCTTTGCTCGCCGGCGCAACAGGATAAAACTATGAGAGCAATTCCAACTCTCCGCAGAAGTAAAGAATGAAGACCTCTCATATTCGTAACCTCATAGCTGTCGAGAGGAGAGCGTTCAACATCTTAAGTATCTATCAAAGAGTGCTCGATAATACTCAGAAGAGCGGCATTATGCATCACCTGGCTGAAGAAGCTGATTGATTCAGAAGTCCCCTTATTTTGAGAGAGAGGAAGCATTAACCATTACATCTCTCCCCCGGATCCAGCGCGGTGGCTGGAGTCTTGTGTGAGCTCGAACTCGCTACTCCAGGTCTTAGAGGATGGGAACATATACCTGGCGAGAATTGTTCCTATAGGGGCTCATATCGGCGGCCATGAACCAGAACACGCGGCAGGTCCGTCTCTGGCGTTGACCCACCCGGATTCCTTCATCGCGGCCCCTTCTCTCGTTGTCGTTCCGCCGTGGCCAGCCACTGGGCCATCTTCTCGTTGTTCGCGGCGTGGCGGGCCCAGCCCTCGGCCGTGCCGCTCCCCAGCGGTAATCGACGATAGTCATGTCGATGCCACGGTCAATGAGGAACCGCATTGCTTCATAGTTCTCGTGAAGCCCCGCCAGCTCGTGCAGGATGCTCGCGGGCTCATGGGAGCTCCAGCGGGCGTTGATATCGGCGCAGCGCTCGAGAAGAAAATCGGCGACCGCGAAGTGGCTATTCAGGACTGCCCAGGCGAACGCGGTGTCCAGAACCTGCTGCACGCTTGACTCTCCCCACTGAAGGTCATTGCGAGTGCGCGCCCGGTTGGTCGGGAAGTGCCCAGCGAGATCGCCCAATGCGACCTTACCGGACTCGTCGAACCAGCGCTTGACGCGATCAAGATCTCCCATGCCGGCGGCATGCGGCAGATCATCAGGGATCGGCCAGATGCGGGTGAGCAAGGGGATGAGATGGGGTTTCACATATGTAAACGCGAACTCGATGGCCTGCGACTCTGGTGGCGGGCGCCGTCGCATCAGCGCGGGATTGAGGTCCAGCAGCGTACTAATGAAGGCTCCGCGATCGCGCAACGTGGCCCGCTGTATCAGGCCTACCTGAAAGCCTACGTGGGAGTCGCCCAGCAGCCAGGACTCACGTTGCAGCACGTCTCACAAAAGTTTCCCGATCGTTGTCGTGAATGGCGCGCACGACCTGGTTCATGAGTAACGCTTGCCTACGGCCCGTCAGGTACGGCATTCGTGAAGGTCAGTGTGTCTTCCATAAGGTACTGGATAAAGGCGGAGCGGCCCTCACCGACATCGACGTGTTTGCCAAACTCCGGGTCGAGCGCGATGGACCGGTCCAGTAGGAATAACGCAACGGCCTCGTGTTCTAGGCGGCACGCGCACATGAATGCTTCGTTTACGGTGGCCGAGATCCGTGCTGCCCGCTTCGAAACACTCGGACGCCCTGGGGTCACCCAGCGCAGCGAGAAACTTGAGTTTCCGAGGTAGCAGGTCTTTGCGTTGGAAGAGCTGCAACAGTCCTTTCGCCCGATCGCGAATGAGGTTGTCGCATACCGATGGCACGACTATCGCGCCGGCATCGATCAGCAGCTCGCAGCGCATGCTGCGCGTGTGAAATGTTGTTCGCGAAACGGATCGAAGCTGTCGCCGTAGGAGCTCGTGGCCATCCCCAGAACGCCGCCGTCGCTTCTCCTCCTCACCTCGCCATGAAAGCGAGGCGGTGGTAATCGAACCAACAGCCGCTTGAGGCTTTCAACATCGTTATCGTGAATGATGCGATGGGCCTGGGATGCGGCCCATTCGGAGACCCTTGCCGAGTCGTTTGTGTACTTCAGCAGTTAGATCCCGCCAACCTGCATAGCCATATTCGCGCGCGAGCACAAGTTGGGCATCGCGCTGGGTCAGCGGCGGTTCAGCATTTGGCAGTTGCGTACGCGCGCGTGTGATAGCGTCGGTGTTGCCAGCGGCTGCGTCACGGGCAAGTTTTTCGCTTGTTTGCGGAGAGATTCCACGGGACGGGCGAGCAGGTAAAGACTTTGACGCGGTCATGTAGACCTCCTTCATGAATCGCCTGTGCCCCGCTGATACCAGGCTGAAAGAAGGTGCAAAAGCACGCTACTCGGATCAAAACAGGTGGGATTCTTCCCTTGCCGCGGTAGGTGGCGTCCCCGTTAGCGCACTATCGGTAGTATCCATAACCCGTCGCTTTGCTGTCAACGCGGATTCGGAAGCGGACATAGACAACTCAGCCTCAGAAGTTGCCGGACCGGCAGGTTCGAGTCCTGACTCTCTCCGCCATTTCTATTGAAGGACCTACCACGAGTCACAACGATCAACTTCAATCGGTCCCGGTAGCGAGTTGAGCATTCATTTTACGCTGAGTGGCTTTTGACGCGAGGCCTGACCTTCCGAAAGTCCTGGGTCTGGTTCGCTCTGCGATTGCCGACGTGTCAGGCTGCTTCCCGGGCTGTCGCGCCAATCGGTCCCTGCCGGCGCGGCCGGCGACAAGACGCATCACAGCGTGCCCCAGCGCCACGATTCCGGCAATAGGTTGCCGCGTCCGCGAGGATGGGAGCAATGCCCGGTGCGAATACCATCCACTTCGGGAACATCGCCGCGATAAAGCAATCTCGCGGCGGGCCGATGACCGTCACGATGCTAATGAACACCGCCAGGTCGCGCCACCCGAACCGGCGCGCCAGCCGCCAGGTGACGGGGTAGATTGGCATCAGCGAGATTGCGACACCGAGGTAGAAGAGCGCCAGGAAATATGGCGTCGAGCCATATGGTAGCCCACCACCAACCCAGGTACTCGCACACAGCGATCGCAACCTTACGCCCAGCAATCCGGCAGCCGCTCCACCGGCCACTGCCCCCATGACGCGCCGCGGGGTCGCGCGCGTGAAGTAGACCACGATCACGAGTTCCACCAGGTACCCACAAGTCCAAAGGATAATCTGTTGTGGTGTCATGTGCCTTAGCTGACCAACCTAACGCTCAGGTTCAAGGGGTCGGCACGGCGGCGTTTAACGAAGGAAAATTATCTGACTGGCGCCGGCCCGACGTCGCTGAATGAAGCCTGAAAGTTGTGAGGGTGCAAGAGCTAGTTCGACGCCGGCTCTCGCTGCCGGTCCTGCAAGATCGATAAATATACTCGCCACGGCCCCACCGCATCCGCGTACACCTTCGCCATCGTCCGGGCAATCTGGCCCACATGGTCCAGGTCATGCACGACCCAGGTCGCCAGCAACTGCCCCAGCGTCACCTCCCCGAGCTCGGGATGCTGCCCGCTCCGGCTCAGATCCGCGCTCGTCAGGTTCATCCCGACCAGCGCTGCCACGTTTTCTCGTCGCAGTCCGGCAAACGTCAACAGCAACTCCGACAAGCTCCGCGCCCTGGCTTTGCGTGAATTGCGCTGTGCGATCGAATGAATCAAACGGCCGAGTCTCGCCTGCCAGGATGTGCCGCGCCCGCGACATCCAGTCGGTGCGTTCGCCGTGGATCAGATGGCCGATGACATCGTATGGCGACCACGTCTGATCGCCTTCCGTTGCGTTGATCCAGGTATCGGGCAACCCTCCAGCAGCGCCGTCAGACTGGCAGGTGTGCGCGCGAGAATCGCCACTACGTCGTCCAGATTGAGTCTGTGCTCGTTCATACGATCATTCTACTCGAATTGCCGGAAATTCATTGCGCATTCCTGAACACGGATGAAGCGTTATTTAGCTCCGTAGGAGCCGGATGTTTATAGCAATGGCCGACCCAACGCCCTAGCTCCTGTAGGAGCGAAATGTGTCTCACCGGATAATATTTCGCTCCTACGGAGCTTCGCCCAACTGATTTAGGGCCCATCTCTATAAACATTCTCGTCCCTACGGGACTAAGACCGTTCTCCAGCAAGCTGTTTGTTACCATGGACAGAAGCAACACACTAGCGGAGCATTACCCGCAGCCGAGAAATGCTTTCTGCCCATCGTGCTCGGGTGTAAACTGACCGCCGCTCAAACCAAAATTGAAATCAACGAATCGCTGAGGAGGTGCGTCTTGATAAAGAAGATCGAGTGTACCTGGATTGTCAAACTCTTATCTCTGGTTGTTATTGGCCTGCTCTTCTCGGCCGGACACTCTGCTGCGGGCCAGGACCAGCCAACAACCGCCAAAGACTCTGTTCAGGTGACGGCTTTCACCTTCGACGTTTACCACAAAAACTACGACATCTGGAGTTGGGTACCCAGAATGCAGTATCGGGTCAACGGGCCAATCGCCAGTGGCAGCCAACTCTACGTCGAATTCACGCTGCCGACAGGACCCTGGGTCAAGTTTGACTGTCATACAGGAGAGGTCCAGAAGGGTCGTTGGTGGAAGACCGAATGCGGCGGTCGTGACATTCCTGAAGATAAGAGCGCGACTTATACAGGTCCGGTCAGCTTCACCATACACTTACGAAATGAATTGGCCGGCAACGATCTAGCCCTGTTCACGGGCAAGATGAAGGTAGCTAAGGCCCACCCAATGAATCCGGTCCCAAGGTCGTAAACCACTTTGTCTATTACGTAGATGATGATTGGGATCTCACCGATCGGCTACATTTACCTTACGGGTGATGACGTGAACTGGCATGAAACTGCCTGGATTCAACATTGCCTTCTGGGTTCGCGGCGATCCCACGAATTTTCAGCCTCACCTGTTTTATCAAGGCAAGGAAGTCGGCAAGATATTTTACGACAGTGACGAAGCTGGCAGAGCTGGTTGCGGATCGGACATAGAAAACCTGGCAACTCATTCCGTCGACGACTCGCTGCCGCAAAAGGCGAAGTGGTCACGCGTAGTTTGCAGCTTTCCCAACATCAAAGCCTGGGACAAGACCGGGAAGAACCGAGGATGCTTCCCGGCCAGGTTGGAACCAGACATCTGCTCAGCACGAATCCCGGCGAATATGAGTTCAAGGTGTTATGGAATAATCACCTGGCGAGGTCCATAAAGTTCACTGTAGCAGCCGACGGAAAATTCGAAAATGGCATCGCCACCAACAACAAGCTTGGCAGCAACCGAGTCATTGTGCCAGTACAGATAATCGGAGATCAGGACGGCCAGTGGAACCGGGCGGCGTGGAAGACCGATGCGTTTTACGGTAACCCGCTCACCGGCTTCACCGCTGCGCCGTAGAGTCAAACGAGAGGACTATCTCCTGGGCGGGTCGGCGCAGAATGAATGTAAGCAGCGTTTTTCGTCGGTCATTCTCACGGCAGCAACAACTCAAAGATCGGCAAATCTACAAGTCAGGAAGGGTGGCAAGCGCAGCGCGCCCCGCTCTTGATTCACGCCACTCCAATCTGGAATTGACCAGCCAAGGCGAGCAGATTTGCAACTTGAGCGGGCGCGCTGCGCTTGCCACCCTTCCCAACCTGCAAATTTACCGCAGCTCTCTTTTGCTTTTCAGAAAGGCTCTACCTGGCACTGAGTCCGCACTTTTCCGGCAGAAAATTTTTGTTTGGCTTAGTGATGAGCAGTCCAATCGCTGATCACTGAGCCGGTCTTCACGCGCCAGCGTGTAGTCAACCAATCGCTGACAGGGCTTCAACTCAACAATGGTGTTCGCGGCCGCACCGTCACGCCGTAGTTTGGCTCGTGCCGCTGGGTCCCAGGCCAGTGGCCGTTGAGGTGTGGATCGGCTCTCAGAGACTGGATCAAGCCGGGCAAAGACTGAGTAACGGCCGGGAGCGAGGTTCGTAAACGCAAAGCTGCCGTCCGCGTGCTGACCAATGTCTCGCTGTAGCGCAGAGGAGATTGCTCTGGCGCGCTCACGCTTCTTCCGGAACGAGGTGCACGCTGCAAGCTCCGGGGGAATCGCTGACGCTTGCGGCATGGCAACGCGTCGCGCAAGCCGGCGGCATCCTGTCCCACCATAATCACAAAGGGGTTGAGGGCGTTCGCCGGATTTGAGAGTGACGACACCTGACCACCTGTCGCTTGGTGGCTGAGCTGTCGCTGCGGTTTGTGGTCCCTTTCGCCGAAGAAGCTGCCGGCGGAATGATCGCGCGAACATACCAGGCTTCAGTAGGCAGCGAGGTTGCTAATCTATACTTCGCTGGCGTCGAGATTGCGCGCCAGCGAACTTCTCCCTTTCATTCAACGTCGCACCGTTGAACCCAAGCAAAGTGGAATTCAGCCGACTCGACCCTTTCTTAGGATCGTCGGCAGGCGCGCTGATCACACGTTTCGATCAGTTGCGCTGCGCGTTTGTCGCATTTGTCTTCCGGTTTGATGGGATCAAGCGTGATGGTTCCGGCGATTCCGGCCAGCGGCACTAGTTTCAGTTCGATGCCTGTCACATCGCCACCGCGCACCGTGACGCGCCTTGTTGTTGCGACCGACGGGTTATCGTTCACCCCATACTGGAAAGCTGGCGAAAAGATCGTATCTCGCCGTCAGCCAGAGCTTCGAAGCTGAAGCTGCGCCGCGGTTCCGCGGCGCTTACGAAAGCCAGCGACAGGACTGAAGTCCGATCCCGCGGAAAAAGTTCAATGTCGACCTGGCCCGCCGCCATGGCCTCACTGATCGCACCCGTGACAACGCCGCTGACCGTATGACCCTCCGTCCCCCGGTACTTGATGTCGATGCTCTGCAGTTTCGTCTCCACCTCGTACCGTAACCGGAATAGCGGTATCGCGCGTGGCTGATGGATGGTAAGTTGGAGCATCCAGGTCAAATCCAGTCGCGTTGAACTTAGCAAACGGTCCGCTGCCGGCACTGACGGTGTACTGGCCCGGCAGTAAGCCACAGATCCTGTAGATGCCCCGGTCATCGGCTTCTCCCTGGCTTTGCAGGCCCTCAGCAGGTCCGACGCGAAAGCGGAAAGTTCATTGTAGGCGAAGTCGATCACGGAGACACCGACCACCGGATCTCCTCTCGGATTCAGTGACAGTGCCCGTGATCACTCCCCTTTAATCATCGTGATCTTCAGCTGCGCGCCAATCAAATAGCGCGGCCACTGACTCTGGTCGGCAAGGGTGATCGATTGATCGATGTAGCCTTTGGGGCAGTCGCGATCAGAATGTAGGCAGCTGTTGGTAGATCATCGAAGGCAAACTTTCCCGCTTCGTCTACGCGGGCCGGTTTTGTCACTGTCACGCCGGTAACGGCCCGGGCCATGATGATCGCGTTAGTAATCGGTCGGCCATCGTCAGGACGACGCGGCCCTTGATCGTTCCGCTGGCGGGCTTCGGCGACGGATTTTCACGAGCTCCCGGTTTCTGATCCGGCTTAGTAGCAGCCGACGTTGTGGGCTTTTGCTCCAGACTGCGATTGGCCCAGACAGCTCACCGTCGCAACGGGATTAATGAAGATAACGAGTCGCAGAGCAGACGATAAGTGGAGACGTCGGCGTAGCGATGCAACAAGATCACGCCGTGAACGCTCGCGACTCCGCATTGACTTGAGAAACCTGCTCTGCAGGCAGTGAAGGGCACCTCGCACGATTCGGCGATGAGCGCGGTTCAAGGTCACGGCAACTGAGATAGCGACAAATTGTTACAGAACCGGGACCGGATCCCACGCTCAACCAATAGGTCCGCAAAACAGTTTGCCGAAACGGGTGACTCAGATGTAGCATCCGGTCGCTATCGCTCCCGGTTCTGTAACAGTGTTTTTGAGCGGTGGCCACACAACGGCGCAAACAAGAGTTCTTCATGAATTATCCGGGCTAACTAGAACTTCGGTTTCTCTCGGTGAAGTTAACGGTGAGGATCACCTCGAGTCTCCCGTGCCGTTGGCGACGCTGATAGTGCGGCTCACTGGTTCGAACGCTGTCGTGCCTGGTTCAGGGTGAGGGTCAGTTGATACGTGCCAGTAGGGGAATATCCTTCAGCAACGAAGCGACGGCGAGCATCGACCTCGATGAAGCGACTGGACCTGATGAGCACCGTTTCCACCAGAGTTAAGGGACAAACGGAAATCTGGCTTCCCTCGGTGCTACTCCGCCTTCGACTCTTACTTCACCGCGAATCTCCCGGTGCCGTTGGGCGAAGACTAGCCGCACGCCCGTAATGTGAGCCCCTGCGGCTACCCCGAGTCCTTCCGACTGGTCCACCCCGTCAAGTTCTGTCCGCAGTAGTTGCACTCCTTTCGTTGGTGCCTCCAGCCGCAAAGAACGTCATGCTGATTCGCACCTTCCCGGGTGCGAGACCGGCAAAAGCGGAAGCTGCCAGCAATACGTAACTGAACGGGAAGCGGCCA
>ERZ1370068.2895-contig-2025_pt1 | contig 24061 bp, 25 predicted proteins | sample MGYA00561227_ERZ1370068 | MGnify/ENA primary metagenome ERZ1370068 (study PRJEB38410, sample SAMEA6850437) | metagenome | study: Metagenomic assessment of the ecological functions of the soil: analysis of the soil microbiota associated with the...
TCGAAGCTTCGGTCGATGGTCGTCCTCGAAGCCTGGCAAGAGCGCAGGCCTTTGACCGACCGCCGGTCTGAAGGGCCAGGCCCGTCAGCTTCCCTCCCGGTGCCGCCGTGGCACACCGAAGCGCCGGATCGACAACCTAACCCGCGGACACACGTCGCAACGGAAATCCAAGTCACATGTCTCAAGCTCAAGTCTGCCACGCTCGCGCCTCGCGCCCGATTCCTTCGCGGCGATGTTCGAGGAATCGCTGCAAGCAAGCCGAGATGCGCAGCCGGCGAGGTCATCACCGCCGAGGTGGTCCGCGTCGAGCACAGCTTCGTCGTCGTCAACGCCGGCCTGAAGTCGGAAGCCTACGTTCCGATCGACGAATTCAAGAACGACCAGGGCGAGCTCGAAGTCCAGCCCGGCGATTTCGTCTCGGTCGCGATCGACGCCGGTCGAGAACGGCTACGGCGACACCATCCTGTCGCGCGACAAGGCCAAGCGCCTGCGCCTCCTGGCTCTCGCTCGAGAACTCGCTCGAGTCCGGCGAGTTCGTCACCGGCACCGTCAACGGCAAGGTCAAGGGCGGCCTGACGGTCCTCGTCAACGGCATCCGCGCCTTCCTGCCCGGCTCGCTGCTCGACACGCGTCCGGTCAAGGACATGACGCCCGTTCGAGGGCAAGACCGATGGAGTTCAAGGTCATCAAGCTCGACCGCAAGCGCAACAACGTCGTGCTGTCGCGCCGCGCCGTGGTCGAAGCCTCGATGGGCGAAGAGCGCGCCAAGCTGATGGAGACGCTGCACGAAGGCGCGATCGTCCACGGCGTGGTCAAGAACATCACCGAGTACGGCGCGTTCGTCGACCTCGGCGGCATCGACGGCCTGCTGCACATCACCGACATGGCCTGGCGCCGTGTCCGCCACCCGAGCGAAGTGGTCCAGGTCGGCCAGGAGCTCACGGCCAAGGTCCTGAAGTTCGACGCCGAGAAGAACCGCGTCTCGCTCGGCATCAAGCAGCTGGGCGACGACCCGTGGCACGGCGTCTCGCGCCGCTACCCGCACGGGCACGCGCCTGTTCGGCAAGGTCACCAACATCGCCGACTACGGCGCGTTCGTCGAGATCGAGCCGGGCATCGAAGGCCTGGTGCACGTCTCGGAGATGGACTGGACCAACAAGAACGTCGCCCCGTCGAAGATCGTCTCGCTCGGCGACGAAGTCGAAGTCATGGTCCTCGAGATCGACGAAGACAAGCGCCGCATCTCGCCTGGGCATGAAGCAGTGCAAGGCCAACCCGTGGGAGGAGTTCTGCGCAGCACGGTGCAGCGCGGCGACCGCGTCAAGGGCCCCGTCAAGTCGATCACCGACTTCGGCGTGTTCGTCGGCCTGGCTGCCGGCATCGACGGCCTGGTGCACCTGTCCGACCTGTCGTGGAACGAGCCGGGCGAAGCCGCGGTGCGCAACTACAAGAAGGGCCAGGAAGTCGAGGCGATCGTGCTGGCCGTCGACGTCGACCGCGAGCGCATCTCGCTCGGCATCAAGCAGCTCGACAGCGATCCGTTCACCAGCTTCACGCTCGGTCAACGACCGCGGCGCGATCGGTCACCGGCAAGGTCAAGACGGTCGACGCGCGCGGCGCCGAGATCCAGCTCAACGACGACGTCACCGGCTACCTGCGCGCTTCCGAGATCAGCCGCGACCGCGTCGAGAGACGCGCCGCAACGTGCTGAAGGAAGGCGACGAGGTCACGGCCATGATCATCAACGTCGACCGCAAGACGCGCTCGATCCAGCTGTCGATCAAGGCCAAGGACAACGCCGACCAGCAGGAAGCGATGCAGCGCCTGTCGCAGACGAGCGAGCGCGAGAACGCCGGCACGACCAGCCTGGGCGCGCTGCTGCGCGCCAAGCTCGACAACAAAGCCACGGAGCTGAAGCGCAGCCGCGGCAGATCGGCTGCATGACCCGTTCCGACCTCGTGGTGCAGCTGGCCGAGCGCTTCGGCCAGCTGACCCATCGCGACACCGAGTTCGCGGTCAAGACGATCCTCGATGCGATGGCCTCGCGCCCTGGCGCGCGGCCACCGCATCGAGATCCGCGGCTTCGGCAGCTTCTCGATCAACCGGCGGCCGCCGCGCGTCGGCCGCAACCCGCGCTCGGGCGAGCAGGTCGTGATCTCGGAAAAGCTGGTGCCGCACTTCAAGCCCGGCAAGGCGCTTGCGCGAGGCGGTCGACGCCCGCGTCGGCGCTACGCGCGGCGCCGCAGCGAGCCGAGGCCGCCGACCGCCAGCGCGCGGCCGCTGCCGGCGACTGGACGCTAGCATCGCCGCGGCACGATGCGCACGCTCGTCTGGCTGTTCCGGGCCGCCGTCTTCTTCACCCTGTTCGCGTTCGCGCTGAACAACCGCGACGAGGCGACGTCAACTGGTTCTTCGGCTACGAGTGGCGCGCGCCGATGGTCTTCATCGTCCTCGCCGCGTTCGGCCTCGGCTGCGCCTTCGGCATCTTCGCGATGGTGCCGAGCTGGTGGCGGCATCGCCGCATGGCGCGCACGCCGCACGCGGCGCAGCGATCGACAGCGCTCGCACGTCGCCGCGCCGCCGGCCGTCAGCCGAGACCGCCGGCGCCGCATCCGCCGCGCGATGGACTTTGACCTGCAGTGGCTGCTGTGGCGGCCTGCCGCTCGGCGTTCGCGCTCGGCTGGATCGCCTCGCGCCTCGACGTGCGCCAGTGCCGGCGCGAGCAGAAGGACTCGCCCAAGGTCTACTACAAGGGCCTGAACCTGCTCCTCAACGAGCAGCACGACAAGGCGATCGACGCCTTCATCGAGGCGGTGCAGCAGGACCCCGACACCTCGGAGCTGCACTTCGCCCTCGGCAACCTGTTCCGCCGCCGCGGCGAGTACGAGCGCGCGGTGCGCGTGCACCAGCACCTGCTCGGCCGCGCCGACCTGCCCAAGAGACGAGCGCGACCGCGCCCAGCACGGGCTCGGCCCAGGACTACCTGAAGGCGGGCCTGTTCGACCGCGCCGAGGAGCGCCTACCAGGCGCTCGCCGGCAGCGCCGTTCGACACCGAGGCGCGCCTGGCGCTGCTCGACCTGCACGAGCGCTCGCGCGACTGGCGCGCCGGCGGTCGAGGTCGCCGCGCAGCTCGAGACGCAGCGGCAGCGGCTCGTTCGCCTCGCGCATCGCGCACTACTGGTGCGAGCTCGCGCTCGAGGCCGACGCGCGCGCACAGGCCGACGCCGCCGACGCCGGCGTTGCGCGCGGCGCGCGACGTCGCGCCGACGCGATGCGCGGCCGCTGCGTCGCTCGCCGGCGAGCGCGCCGCGGCGCGCGGCGACCACGCCGAGGCGCTGCGCCTGTGGAACACGCTGATGTCGGTGCAGCCGGCGGCGTTCAACCTCGTCGCCCGGCGCTATGCGGCGAGCGCGCGCGCGGCCGGCGAAAGCGGCTGCGGCGCTCGACCGGCTGCAGTCGCTCTACGACAAGGCGCCGACCGCTCGACCTGCTCGAGACGATCGCCGCGCTCGAGCCCGACGACGAGCGCGCGCCGCGAGCAGCTGCTGGCTCACCTGCGCGAGCATCCGACGCTGGCGGCGGCGCAGGCGCTGCTCGCGACGCGCAGGCGCGCTGCCGCGCTCCCGCGCGCCGACGGCCGCCGCCGGCCGACCGTCGGCCTGGCCGCCGAGGCGCGACGCCGTGCGCCGAGCGCGGTGCGGCGCGCCGCCCGGCCGCTGCATCGCTATCGTTGCGCCGCGTGCGGCTTCGAGGCCGAGCACTACTTCTGGCAATGCCCGGGCTGCCTCGGCTGGGACACTTATCCGCCGCAGCGGCTGGAAGACCTGATGAGCGCGCAACGCCGCACCCGCGAACAGCTCGCCGCAGGCGCGCGTCCTCGTCGTCGGCGACGCGATGCTCGACCGCTACTGGTTCGGCGCGGTCGAGCGGATCTCGCCCGAAGCGCCGGTGCCGGTGGTTCGCGTCAACGCCCGCAAGGAGCAGGAGCGCCTCGGCGGCGCGGCCAACGTCGCCTGGAACGTCAAGGCGCTCGGCGCGCATGCCAGCCTGCATGACCGCGATCGGCGACGACGAGCACGGGCACCGTCTCGAGGCGCTGCTCGGCAAGAGCGGCATCGAGACGCTGTTCAAGCGCGATCCGCGGCTGACGACGATCGTCAAGCTGCGCGTGATCGGCCGCTCGCAGCAACTGCTGCGCGTCGACTTCGAAGAGGAGCCCGACCACGAGGTGCTCGACGACATGCGCGCCTGCCTACGAGCGCGCGCTGGCCGATCTCGAACGCAGTGCCTGTTTTCCGACTACGGCAAGGGCGGCCTGACGCACATCCCGAGCATGATCGAGCAGGCGCGCACCGCCGGCCGCGCCGGTGCTGGTCGACCCGAAGGGCAGCGACTACGGCCGCTACCGCGGCGCGACCGTGATCACGCCGAACCGCACCGAGCTGGCGCAGGTGATCGGCGCCTGGTCGAGCGAGGCGCAGCTGCACGAGCGCGCGCAGGCGCTGCGCGCCGTCGCTCGGCCTCGACGCCCTGCTGCTGACGCGCTCCGAGGACGGCATGTCGCTGTTCGACGCCGCCGGCCAGCTCGAACGTCCCGGCCGAGGCGCGCGAGGTGTTCGACGTCACCGGTGCCGGCGACACCGTGATCGCGACGCTCGCCGCGATGCTCGCCTGCGGGCCTCGGCCTGCGCGAGGCGATGCCGATCGCCAACCGCGCCGGCGGCATCGTCGTCGGCAAGTTCGGCACCGCGAGCGTCAGCTACGACGAGCTGTTCGCCACGGGAGGCACGCGATGAGAGTCGTCGTCACCGGCGCCGCCGGGATGATCGGCGCCAACCTCGCTGCGCGGCCTGAACGCGATCGGCGTCGACGACATCGATCGCCGTCGACGACCTGAGCGACGGCCCGAAGTACGCGCAACCTCGCCGGCGCCTCGATCAGCGACTACTTCGACCGGCGCGACTTCTACGCCCGCTTCGCCGCGCGGCGAGCTCGGCCAGATCGACTGCCGTGTTCCACGAGGGCGCCTGCTCCGACACGATGGAGCACGACGGGCGGCTGATGCTCGACCTCAACTACCGCTCGCTCGAAGACGCTGCTCGACGCCTGCCAGGCGCAGGGCGTGCGCCTGCTCTACGCGTCGTCGGCGGCGGCACCTACGGCGGCTCGGCGTCGTTTCGCGAGGAGCCCGCGTTCGAGCGCCCGCTCAACGTCTACGGCTAGTCGAAGCTGCTGTTCGACAACGTCGTGCCGGCGCGTGCTGCCGACGGCGAAGACGCAGGTCGCGGGCTTTCGCTACTTCAACGTCTACGGCCCGCACGAGCAGCACAAGGGGCGGATGGCGTCGGTCGCGTTCCACCACTTCAACCAGTTGCAGCGCCGACGGCCGGGTCAAGCTGTTCGGCGCACTACGGCGGCTACGCGGCCGGCGAGCAGGCGCGCGACTTCGTCGTCGTCGAGCGACGTCGTCGCGGTCAATCTCTGGTTCCTCGCGCATCCCGAGGCGAGCGGCATCTTCAACCTCGGCAGCGGCCGGGCCGCAGCCGTTCAACGACGTCGCCGCTGGCGGTCGTCAACGCCTGCCGCGCCGAGCGCGGCGAGGCGCCGCTGTCGCTCGCCGAGATGGTCGACGCCGGGGTCAGTCGAGTACATCGACTTCCCGCCGGCGCTGGTCGGCAAGTACCAGTGCTTCACCGAGGCCGATCTCGGCCGATTGCGCGCGGTCGGCTGCGCATCATCCCTTTGCCGACGTGGCCACGGCAGTCGCCCGGTACGCCGCTGCGCTGCGCGCCCGGCACCTGAGGCGGGGCCGGGTCAACCCCGTCGCCCGGCGCCCGTTACGGGTGGCTGCCGCGCCATCGAGGGGTGCGGCCAGCCGGCGGCGATCGGCCGCCGGCTCATCCATCACCAGAGGACATCTCGCATGTTCAAGACAATTCGTCGCAGCGCTCGCTGCGCTGCTCGTCGACCGCCAGGCGTTCGCCGCGGTCGACGTCAACAAGGCCGACGCAGGCCGAGCTCGAAGCGATCAAGGGCATCGGCCCGACGATCTCGGCCAGCATCGTCGATGAACGGCAAGAAGAGCGAATACAAGGACTGGACCGACCTGGTCACGCGCGTCAAGGGCATCGGCGATCGCAGCGCCGCGAATTTTCCGCCGCCGGCCTGACGGTCAACGGCAGGCCTACCCCGGCGCACGGTGGCCGCCGCCAGCCCGTCGGCCTCGACCACCGACAGGCCGTCGCCTCGGTCAAGAGCGGTGCCAACAGCGTCGCCTCGGGCGCCAAGTCGGCGGCCACGCCGTCGCCGAAAGCTCGCGCGAGCGAAGGCTGCGTTCAACGAGAACCTGGCCGAGTCGAAGAAGACCCACGGCAACACCAAGGCCGCGAGCGCACCCGCAGCTAAGACCGCAGCCGCGAGCGCGCCCGCCACGAAGACCGCTGCCGCCAGCGCGCCCAGAAGTAACGCTTCGGGCCATCCGGCCGCGCTACCGCGCCACACGCGGTCGCGAGGCCTCTTTCTTCGAGGCGAGCGAAAAGCCTCGCTCTAGGAGCCAGCGGCAGTCGTCGCCGCCGCGACCTCGCCCAGTCGAAGAAGGCGCGCACCTCGTCGACGCGGGCGAGCGTGTCGCGCATGCCGAGCGCGATCAGCTCGCGCGTGTAAGGCGCTTCGAACAGCAGGTAGCTGGCCAGCGCGGCGCCGCGCGCGTCGTCGCCCTGGCCCGAGACGCCGAGACCGCCGCAGCATGGCGCGAATCGGCAGCGGCAGGCTCTTCAGATGGCGTCCGGCGATGTCGTCGAGCCGCTCGCTCGGCGAGATCACGAGCACCTTGATCGGCTTCAGGCTGGTCTCGGCGAGCGAGCGCGGCGGCAGCAGAGCCAGCGTCGCGTTGATGCGCTGCAGCCGCTCGACGTCGACCGCGAGCGCGTCGAGGAAGATGTTCGACAGCGCATGGCCGGCGATCTGCGCCAGGTTCGGATACTCGCTGCTGCTGGCGCGCGCTCGCCGGCCGGCTCGTGCATCCGGCCGGCGCCGACGACCAGGATCCGCTCGGCGCCGAGGTGGATCGCCGGCGAGATCGGCGCCGACTGGCGCATCGAGCCGTCGCCGCAGTACTTCGGTATGGCCGGCGACGTCGAGCGCGACCGCCGGAAAGACGAACGGGATCGCCGACGACGCGAGCAGATGCGCGATCGTGATCTCGCTGCGCACCGCCAGGCGCTGCGAGCGCGTCCACGGCACGATGTCGCCGAGCGCGTCGTAGAAGGTCACGTGCAGACCCGAGCCGTAGCTCGACGCGGTGACCGCGAGCGCATGCAGATGACCTCGGCCATCACGCGGTGCAGGCGGCTGGTGCTCGATCAGCTCGCCGAGCAGCGCCTCGAGCGGCGAGTTGTCGAGCAGCGAGCGCGGCCGCGCCCGGCGCCAGCGCGCGATCACCCAGCCGATCGACATCATCGTCAGCCAGCGCGCGCCGGTGCGGATCACGCCGAACGAATCGGAGCGATAGACCTGCTCGGCGCGGAAGTTCTGCCAGATGTCGACCAGCCCGGCGACCGCGGCATCGAAGGCGTCGGCGCGGCAGGCGAGCGCCGCGGCGTTGATCGCGCCCGCCGACGTGCCGGCGATCACCGGAAAGGGATTGCTCGCGGGTGCCCGGCTCTCGCGCCGGATCTGGGCAATCGCCTGGATGCACGCCGACCTGGTAGGCGGCGCGCGCCGCCGCCGGTGAGAACGAGGCCGGTTTTGCTTGTCAAATCGGTCATCGCCGCGCCGGTTCGCCTCGGGGCGGATCGCGGCGATGATAGGTCAGCGTTGCGCGGCGGTGCGTGACGAACCGCACGCTCGCGCGTGCGCGCGCTCACTCGTAGACGATCGCGATCCGGCCGTGCGCGGCGCCCGTCTGCCAGCGCTCGAGGGCGCTTTCGCTCGGATAGAAGCGCACCGCGTCGCCGAGGTCGAGCTCGCCCGTCGCCGCGCCGCGATGCAGCTGCAGGCGAACGCGCAGTCCTTCCTGGATCTCGCCGTGCTCGGTCTGCGAGCGGCGCGAAGGGAAGTCGCGCAGCACCTCGGCGACCGGCGGCACGCTGCCGTTGATCTCGACCCGCAGGTACTTGCCGAAGCGGCAGCGCGCCGCGGCGAGGTCCCACACGCTCTGCACGTTGAAGCGGACGCCGCCGGTGAAGCGATCGGGCTGGACGCGGCCCTGGACGATCACGCAGCTCGTCGTCCTTGAGCAGCTCGCGGTTGGCGTTGAGCAGCTCCTCGTTGGCGACCGCCTCGATCGAGTCGCTCATGTCGTCGAGCTTGAAGAGCGCGACCCGGCCGCGCTGGCCGTTGACGACGCGCAGGTCGCTGACGATGCCGGCCAGCAGCAGCGGCTCGCGCGTGTCGATCAGGTCGGCGATGCTTGCAGCTTGGCGAAGCGGCGCACCTCGGCCGCGCTCTGGTCGAACAGGTGGCCCGACAGGTAGAAGCCGAGCGCCGACTTCTCCAGCGTGAGCCGCTCCCTGATGCTCCAGCTCGCGCGCCGCAACCAGCGGCGGCAGCTCGGTGCTCGCGCCGTGGCCGTCGCCATCGTCGAACAGGCGTCGAAGAGGCCGCCCTGGTCGGCGTGCGCGGCCTGCGTCTCGGCCCAGTCGAAGCGCGAGGCCGACGCTCGCCAGCAGCGACGCGCGGCCGACGTGGATGCGCGTCGAAGGCGCCGGCCTTGATCAGCGCCTCGACGACGCGGCGGTTGATCCGGCCGCGATCGACGCGGGCGCAGAAATCGAACAGGCTGGTGAACGGCGCCGCCCGACTTCGCGCGCCGCGACGATCGCCTCGATCGCGCCCTGCCCGGTTCCCTTGATCGCGCCGAGGCCGTAGCGCACGCGTCGTCGCCGACATCGGCTCAAACGCGGTAGGTGCCGCGCGTTGACGTCGGGAGTGGCGATCGTCACGCCGAAGGTCTGGGCGTCGAACAGCAGCGCCTTCAGCTTGTCGCTGTTGTCGATCTCGACCGACATGTTGGCGGCGAAGAACTCGGCCGCGAAGTGGACCTTGATCCAGGCCGTGTGGTAGGCGAGCAGCGAGTACGCGGTCGGCGTGCGCCTTGTTGAAGCCGTAGCCGGCGAACTTCTCCATCAGGTCGAAGACCTCGTCGGCGACCTCGGCGCGCGATGCCCTTCTTCGCCGCGCCGTCGCGAAAGATCGCGCGGTGCGTCGCCATCTCCTCGGGCTTCTTCTTGCCCATCGCCTTGCGCAGCAGGTCGGCGCCGCCGAGCGAGTAGCCGCCGAGGATCTGCGCCGGCCTGCATCACCTGCTCCTGGTAGACCATGATCCCGTAGGTCTCGCCGAGCACCGTCTCGAGCAGCGGATGCGGGTAGCGCACCTCCTCGCGGCCGTGCTTGCGCGCGCAGAAGCTCGGGATGTTCTCCATCGGCCCGGGCCGGAACATCGCGTTGAGCGCGATCAGGTCCTCGAGGCGGTTCGGCTTGGCGTCGCTGCAGCATGCGCCGCATGCCGCCGCTTTCGAACTGGAACACCGACTCGGTGCGGCCTTCGGTGAAGAGCGCGATAGACCTCGGGTCGTCGAGCGGCAGCGTCGTCGTAGTCGAAGTCGCGCTCGCTCGGGATGGCGGGCGACGATGAAGTCCTTGGCGAGCTCGAGGATGGTGAGCGTCGCCAGGCCGAGGAAGTCGAACTTGACCAGGCCGATCGCCTCGACGTCGTCCTTGTCGAACTGGCTGACCGCGCTGGCGCTGCCCGGCTGCATGTAGAGCGGGCAGAAGTCGGTGATCTTGCCCGGCGCGATCAGCACGCCGCCGGCGTGCATGCCGACGTTGCGCACCAGGCCTTCGACGCGCTCGGCGAGCGCGAGCAGCTCGGCGACCTCTTCCTCGCTGCTTCTCGCGCTGCTCGATCTCGGGCGCCTCGCGGCGCGCGTAGATGACGCCTGCTGTCGGGCCGCTCGGGCGCGGCGCTTCAGCGTCACCGTCTTGCCCGGCGGCGCCGGCACCAGCTTGGCGATCGAGTCGACGTGGCCGTAGCTCATGCCGAGCACGCGGCCGACGTCGCGCAGCGCCGCCTTGCGCCGCCATCGTGCCGAAGGTGGCGATCTGGCTCACCGCGTCGCGCGCCGTACTTCTGCCTTGACGTAGTCGATCACGCGGTCGCGGCTGGCCTGGCAGAAGTCGATGTCGAAGTCGGGCATCGACACGCGCTCGGGATTGAGGAAGCGCTCGAACAGCAGGTCGTAGCGCAGCGGATCGAGGTCGGTGATGCCGCAGCGCATAGGCGACCAGCGAGCCCGCGCCCGAGCCGCGCCCCGGCCCGACCGGGCATGCCGTTGCGTCCTTCGCCCAGTTGATGAAGTCGGCGACGATCAGGAAGTAGCCGGGAAGCCCATCTTCAGGATCGTCTCGATCTCGAAGTCGAGCCGCTCGACGTAGCGCGGCGCGCTCGCGCTCGCGCGTCGCCGGCGTCGGGGTAGAGTTGCGCCAGGCGCGCCTCGAGCCCCTCGTGCGAGGCGATCCGGAAGTACTCGGCCATCGGCACGCGCACGCCGTCCTCGATCGGCGTCTCGAAGTCGGGCAGCTGCGGCTTGCCGAGCACCAGGCTCAGGTTGCAGCGCTTGGCGATCTCGACCGAGTTGGCGAGCGCGCTCGGCAGATCGGCGAAGAGCTGCTCCATCTGCGCCTGCGTCTTGAAGTACTGCTCGCGGCTGAAGCGCTTGACGCGCCGCGGGTTGGCGAGCATCTCGCCGTCGGCGACGCAGACCCGCGCCTCGTGCGCCTCGTGATCGTCGGCGGTCGAGGAACTGCACCGTGTGCGTCGCGACGACCGGCAGCGCGAGTCGCGCCGCGAGCTGCGACGGCAGCGCGCACGTGCGCCTCGTTGCCCGGCAATGCCCGCGCGCTGCACCTCGATGATAGAAGCGGCGCGGGAAGCACGCGCCGCAGCGCGTCGCGAGGGCTTCGGCACGCGCGTCGTCGCCGGCCAGGAGAGCGCCTGGCCGACCGCGCCGGCGTCGGCGCCCGAAAGCGCGATCAACCCGTCGCCGCATTCGCCGAGCCACGGCCACTCGATCGCCGCGTGGCCGCTCGCCGCGTTGTCGCAGCCAGCCGCGCGACAGCAGCTCGCACAGGTTCAGGTAGCCGGCGCGGTTCTGCACCAGGAGCACCAGCCGGCTCGGTGCCTTCTCGGCCGCTTCGGCCGCCATGCAGCACCTCGGCGCCGAGGATCGGCTTGACGCCGGCGGCGACGCGCCGCGCTGTAGAACTTGACCGCGCCGAAGAGGTTGCTGAGGTCGGTGATCGCCAGCGCGCCCTGGCCGTCGGCGGCGGCCGCGGCGACGGCGTCGTCGATCCCGCAGCGTTCCGTCGACGACCGAAAACTCGGTGTGCGCGCGCAGATGAACGAAGGCCATCGGCCGATTCTAGAGAGCGCAGCGACGCACGTTCGCGCCGCGGATCGTGTTACGAGCGACGCCGGCACGGGCTTGCCGCGAGCCCTTCTCACACCGCGGCGACCACTTCCGGCTACCCTGCCCAGTCCGCCCTCAGAAGCGCCTGAGCGCGTCGAGGAGAGCCATGACACCCCACCTTCATCGCGCCCGCGCAGCGCGCCGTTGTCGGCCCGCTGTCGGCGCGCTACGCGAGCGTCCGCGGCGCGAGCCTGGGCCTTGCCGCGCCGCTTTCGGCCGAGGACTGCCAGGTGCAGTCGATGGCCGACGCGAGCCCGACCAAGTGGCACCTCGCCCACGTCACCTGGTTCTTCGAGACCTTCCTGCTCGAGCGCTTCGAAGCCGGCTTCGCGCCGTTCGATCCGGCCTTTCGCGTGCTGTTCAACAGCTACTACCAGGGCGTCGGCGCGCAGCACCCGCGCGCGCAGCGCGGCCTGATCACGCGGCCCGACTCTGGCCGAGGTGCATGCGCTATCGCGCTCGACGTCGACGAGCGCATGCAGGCGCTGCTCGCGGCACGCGCCGGCGATGACCGAGATCGCGGCGCTGATCGGCCTCGGCCTGCAGCACGAGCAGCAGCACCAGGAGCTGCTGCTCACCGACATCAAGCACGCGCTGTCGTTCAATCCGCTCGCCTCGGCGTATGCGAAGCGCTGGCCGATGGCGCAGGTGCGACCGCAGCCGCTGCGCTGGTTCGGCTACGCCGGCGGCCTGGTCGAGCTCGGCCACGACCGCCGGCGCCGACGGCGCGTTCTGCTTCGACAACGAGACGCCGCGCCACCGCGCCTACGCGGCGCCGTTCGAGCTCGCCTCGCGGCCGGCGACCTACGGCGACTTCCTCGCCTTCATCGACGACGGCGGCTATCGCGCGGCCCGAGCTCTGGCTGTCGATGGGCTGGGACTGGGTCCGCGGCCGGCGGCCGCGCGGCGCCGCTCTACTGGCGCGCGACGGCGACCGCTGGTGCAGCCACACGCTGCAGGGCACGGTCGAGATCGACCCGCACACGCCGGTCTGCCACCTCAGCTACTTCGAGGCCGACGCGTTCGCGCGCTGGTCCGGTGCGCGCCTGCCGACCGAGCTCGAGTGGGAGCTCGCGGCGCGCGCGCTGCGCGCGACCGCGCGCGGCAACTTCGCCGACCGCGGCGCATTCCATCCGCTGCCGCAGAAGGACCCGGTCGGCGACGAGCCGGTGCAGATGTTCGGCGACGTCTGGGAGTGGACCGCAGTCGGCGTACCTGCCGTACCCCGGCTACCGGCCGCTGCCGGCGCGCGTCGGCGAGTACAACGGCAAGTTCATGTGCAACCAGTTCGTCCTGCGCGGCGGCTCGTGCGCGACGCCGGCCGGCCACGTGCGCGCGAGCTACCGCAACTTCTTCCCGCCCGACGCGCAATGGCAGTTCAGCGGCGTCCGCCTGGCGCGCGACGCGTGAAGCGAGACGTCCGCACCGCACCTCAGGCGAGGCTGCGGCGGGCATCGACGCTGATCGTTCCGCGGGCCGAACGCGGCCAGGACGAGCATGCCACCGGCGATCGACAGGTTCTTCAGGAAGTTGATCTGCTGGCGCCATCTGCTCGGCCTGCGGGAGCGGCCCAGAAGGGCGTGGAAGATGAAGCCGGCGAGCACCGTGAAGATGGCGAGAAGCGACCGCCGTCTGCCGGGTGAAGAAGCCGGTGACGAGCGCGAGGCCGCCGCCGAGCTCGATCAGGATCGTCAGCGCCGCGACCAGCGTACGGCAGCGGCAGATGCTGCCAGGCGATGTAGCCGACGGTGCCTTCGAAGCCGGCGATCTTGCCGAATCCCGAGAGGATGAAGATCAGGCCGAGCAGGATCCGGCCGACGAGAACGACTGAGCTGTTGAAACGGGGTTTGCATGATGGCTCCGATGAGTTGCTGAAGTGGACCGGTGAAGAACGAGGTCTGGTCAGGCGAGATCGAAGACGAGCACCTCGGCGTTGTCGCCGTTCGCCGAGGCTGAGCGACTCTCGCCGCTCAGCGCCGCGGCATCGCCCGCCGAGAGGCGGTCGGCCGTTGACGTCGACGCTGCCGCGAACGACGCTGGACATAGGCCTTGCGCGTCGGGTCGAGCTCGCGCTCGATCGTCTCGCGCACCGTCGAGCAGGCGTCGGCCGCAGATCGACGCATCGGCGTGGATGCGTCACCGAGCCGTCGCGGCCGTCGGGCGAGGCGACCAGGCGCAGCGTGCCGCGCTTGGCGGCGTCGTCGAAGCGCTTCTGCTCGTAGCTCGGGCTCGATGCCGCGAACGTTCGGGCTCGATCCAGATCTGCAGGAAGTGCGTCGGTCTGGTCGGCGGCGTGGTTGAACTCGCTGTGCTGCACGCCGCGGCCGGCGCTCATGCGCTGCACGTCGCCGGGCGGATGACGCCGTCGCGCGCCCGAGCCGTTGCCCATGCTGTCCTTGTGCGCCAGCTCGCCGTCGAGCACGTAGCTGACGATCTCCATGTCGCGGTGGCCGTGCGTGCCGAAGCCGCTGCCCGGGGCGATGCGGTCCTCGTTGATGACGCGCAGGTTGCCGAAGCCCATGTGGCGCCGGGTCGTGGTAGTCGGCGAAGCGAAAAGCTGTGCCAGCTCTTCGAGCCAGCCGTGGTCGGCATGGCCGCGTTCGGATGATTTGCGCAGCGGTGATCATGGTGCGTCTCCTGTGGAGACCAATGTAGGTGGCGGTCGCCCGGCTCGACGCGCACGAGCCGCGCGTTGAAGCTTCCATTCAAATAAGATGAAGGCGTGACCCGCCTCGACCACTGCCATGCCCAGCCGCGCAACGTCCTCACCCCCGAAGCGCTGACGATGATGGACGCGATCGCGCGCCAGCGGCAGCTTCGCCGCGGCGGCGCGCGAGCTCGGCAAGGTGCCGTCGGCGCTGACCTACAGCGTGCGCCAGCTCGAGGACGCGCTCGACGTGCTGCTGTTCGACCGCCGCTCGCGCCAGGCGACGCTGACCGCCGCCGGCAGCGAGCTGCTCGACGAAGGCCGGCGCCTGCTCGCAGCAGATGGACGCCGTGGCCAACCGCGTCAAGCGGGTCGCCACCGGCTGGGAGACGCAGCTCAGCGATCGCCGTCGACGACGTGATCTCGCGCTCGACGATGCTCGAGCTGTGCGCCGCTTCTATCGACACGTGCGCCGTCGCGCCGCGCGGCCGAGCGCGACGCCGGCCGAGCGGCCCCCGGCCGACGCGGCTGCGCCTGCGCACCGAGGTGCTGGCCGGCACCTGGGAGGCGCTGGTCACGCGGCCAGGCCGATCTCGCCATCGGCGTCGGCGCGAGCCGCGAGCTGCCCGAGCCGGCGTGCGAATCGAGCGAGCTCGGCGACGCTGCAGCTTCGTGTTCGCGGTCGCGCCGCACCACCCGCTGGCCGCGGCGACCGAGCCGATCGCCGACGGCGAGCTGGTGCGCCACCGCGCCGTCGCGGTCGCCGACTCGGCGCAGCGCGCTGACGCCGGTCACGGTCAACCTGCTGCCGGGCCAGGACGTGCTGACCGTGCAGCGAGCATGCAGCGCCAAGATCGAAGCGCTGCTGCGCGGCATGGGCTGCGGCTTCGTGCCCGAGCCGATGGCGCGCGAGCACATCGCGGCCGGCCGGCTGGTCGTCAAGACCGTGCAGCGCGCGCGCGCGCCGGCGCGCTTGGCTACGCCTGGCGCTGCCGCGCCGGCGCAGGGCGCGCAGGCAGCCGGCTCGGGCCTGGCGCTGCGCTGGTGGCTCGAGCAGCTCGAGAGCGCGACGACGCGGCGCGCGCTGCTCGAGCGCCACGGCGCCGGCGCCAGCGCGCGGCGCCGCTGAGCGGCGAGACGCGGCAGGCGTGAGCCGCGCGCTACCGTCGGCCGCTTCGCGCCGTCGCCCGACCGGCCCGCTGCACGCCGGCTCGCTGGTCGCCGCGCTGGCCTCGCTGGCTCGACGCGCGCGCCCACGGCGGACGCTGGCTGGTGCGCATCGAGGACGTCGACACGCCGCGCTGCGTCGCCGGCGCCGACCGAGGCGATCCTGCGCGCAGCTCGCCGCCTGCGGGCTGCGCCCGACGAGCCGCCGTTCGTGGCAGTCGCAGCGCGACGCGCTGCTACGCAGCGGCGCTGCAGCGGCTGCTGGCGAGCGGCGCGCGCCTATCCCTGCGCGCTGCACGCGCGACGCGACGTCGCAGCTCGCGCGTCGCGGCGCGCGGCGCCGCGCGACGGCGACGCGCCGCGCGAGCTGCGTCTATCCCGGCACCTGCCGCGCCGGCCTGCGGCGGCAAGGCGCGCGCTCGATGCGCCTGCGCGTCGAGCGCGCGACGGCAGCGGCGATGCGCGCATCGCCTGGCACGACCGCCGCCTCGGCGCGCAGCAGCAGGACGTGGCGCGCGCGGTCGGCGACTTCGTGCTGCAAGCGCGCCGACGGCGCTCTTCGCCTACCAGCTCGCGGTCGTCGTCGACGACGCGGCGCAAGGCATCACGCGACGTCGTGCGCGGCGAGGACCTCGCCGACAACACGCGCGCGCCAGATCCTGCTGCAGCGCGCTGCTCGGCGCTGGCGACGCCGCGCTACCTGCACACGCCGCTGGTGCTGCGGCGCCGACGGCGCGAAGCTGTCGAAGCAGACCGGCGCCGACAGCCGCTCGTCCTCGACGATCCGCTCGCGACGCTGCGCTGAGGCCGGCGCGGTGCTCGGCTCGCGCGCGCAGGCACGACGTTGCCTGATTGGCTCGCCGCGGCGGCGCGTGCTGGCGCGAGCGTGCCGTGGCGGCTTGAGCGAGTCGCCGCGCTCGGGCATGATCGCGCGGTTCGGCGCGATGCCGCGACCGACTCCTCACATCACGCCAGGACTTCCCATGCAGACCACCGCCTCCGGGCTCCAGTACGACGACACCGTCGTCGGCAGCGGCGCAAGCGCGCCGAGGCCGGCCGCAACGTCTCGGTCCACTACACCGGCTGGCTCTACGACAACGGCGCGAAGGGCGCCAAGTTCGACTCGAGCAAGGACCGCAACGACCCGTTCGAGTTCGAGCTCGGCGGCGGCATGGTGATCCGCGGCTGGGACGAAGGCGTGCAAGGCATGCAGGTAGGCGGCACGCGCGTGCTCGTCATCCCGCCGCGCGCTCGGCTACGGCGCGCGCGGCGCCGGCGGCGTGATCCCGCCCAACGCGACGCTGCTGTTCGAGGTCGAGCTGCTGCGCGCCTGAGCCGCCGCGCGCGACCGCGACGGCGCCTCGCCATGCCCGTTCGCTACGACATCAAGCACACGACGATCTACCGCTACCGGCAGCCGGTGCGCTTCGGCGAGCACCGCGTGATGTTCCGGCCGCGCGACAGCCACGACCTGCGCGTGCTCGCGACCGACCTCGACGTCAGCCCGGACGCCATCGGTGCGCATGATCCAGGATCCGCTCTCGAACTCGGTCGCGCTGGTGCAGCCGCTCGAGCCGCGCCGACAAGCTCGAGATCGTGTGCAGCTTTCGCATCGAGCACGCGCACACCAACAACCTCGAGCTGCCGCTGTCGACCAGCGCCGAGGTCTGTCCCGTTCGCCTACACGCTCGAGGAGCGCCTACGACCTCGAGCACTACCTGCGCCCGCACCACGACGATCCCGACGGCGAGCTGACCGCCTGGGCGCGCCAGTTCATCCGCACCGACGGGCCGACCGGAACGCGCGACCTGCTGGTCGCGATGAACCAGCACATCCGCGACAACCTGCGCTACCTCGGGCGCGACGAGGAGGGCACGCAGACGCCGCGGCGGAGACGCTGCAAGGCTGGGCAGCGGCTCGTGCCGCGACTTCGCGCTGCTGATGATGGAAGCGGCGCGCCGGCTCGGCTTCGCGACGCGCTTCGTCTCGGGCTATCTGTACGACCCGGCGCTCGACGGCGAGGGCGACTCGAGCGATCGCTCGGCGCCGGCTTCACCCACGCCTGGCTGCAGGCCTACCTGCCGGGCGCCGGCTGGGTGCCGTTCGATCCGACCAACAACCTGCTCGGCGGCACGCAGCTGATCCGCGTCGGCATCGCCGCGCGACCCGTCGCAGGCAGCGCCGATCTCGGGCAGCTGGTTCGGCGAGAGCGACGACTACCTCGGCATGACCGTCAGCGTGACGGTCAAGCGCCGCGCGCTGAGCGCGCCAGCGTCTTACGCGCCGCGGCGGCTGCGCGCGACGGCGGTGTCGCCGCAGCGGGGTCAGCGCGAGAAGCCGCCCGCGCGCGGCGCCGCTGCCGGCTTGCCGCGGCCCTTGAAGGCAGCGGGACCCGGACGACGCGCCGGCGCCGAGCGGTCCACGCTCGTCGCGAACCGGCGGCGCGCGATCGAACAGGATTGCCGCGCGTCGGCGCCCGCGCGACGAACTCGCGCGGCGCGCTGCGCTCGCGCGAGCGGCTGGCCGCCGCGTCGCCCGGCCGGTGCGCGTGCAGGGCGAGTGCGCCATCGGGACGGCCGCGGCCGGCCGGCGCGTGCGCGAACATCTTCGGCTGCGCGGCTCTTCGGCTCGAGGCCGCCGATCGTCGCGACCGGGATCGGCTGCGTCGTGAACTGCTGGATGCGGCGGATCATGCCGGCGTCCATGCGCTCGGCCAGCGTCACCGCCAGGCCGTCGCGGCCGGCGCGGCCGGTGCGGCCGATGCGGTGCACGTAGTCCTCGGCCTTCATCGGCAGGCCGTAGTTGACGACGTGGCTGATCGTCGGCACGTCGATGCCGCGCGCGGCGACGTCGGTGGCGACCAGGATGCGCAGCTTGCGCGAGCGCAGGCCCTGCAGCACGCGGTTGCGCCGGCCCTGCGGCATGCCGCCGTGCAGCGACGCGACCGCGTGGCCGATGCTCGCGCCAGGCGGTCGGCGAGCCGGTCGGCGTCGACGCTGCGTGCTCGTGAACACGAGCGCCTGCTCGACCTCGCGCTCGGTCAGGATGTGGTCGAGCAGCGCGTTCTTGTGCGGCGAAGTTGTCGGCCCAGTGCAGGCGCTGCTCGATGTTGGCGTGCGTGTCGGTGTGCGAGGCGACGTCGACGCGCTGCGGATCGCGCAGCAGGTTCTGCGCGAGGCGGCCGACGTGGCCGGCGAAGGTGGCGCTGTACATCACGCGTCTGGCGCGCGGTCGGCAGGTGGTCGGCGATCGTCGTGGATGTCGTCGATGAAGCCCATGTCGAGCATGCGATCGGCTTCGTCGAGCACGCAGCATCTCGACGTTGCTCGAGCACGGCCTTGCCGGTCTGCAGGTGGTCGAGCAGGCGGCCGGGCGTCGAGATCAGGATGTCGAGCGGGCCGCGCAGCGCGTCGCATCTGCGCCGGATACGGCACGCCGCCGACGACGGTCGCGACGCGCAGGCCCGGCACGTGGCGGCCGTAGATGGCCGCGCGCCTTGGCGACCTGCATCGCCAGTTCGCGCGTCGGCGTCAGCACGAGGATGCGCGGGCCGTAGATCGTGCCCTTCTCGCGGCGCTTGGTGGTGTCGGCGCGCGCGGCAGCGACGCGCTGCAGCGCCGGCAGGATGAACGACGCGGTCTTGCCGCTGCCGGTGCTGGCCGACGACCATCAGGTCGGCGCCGGCGAGCGCCGGCGGAATAGCCGCCGACTGGACGTCGGTCGGCGCGGCGTAGCCGGCATCGGCGACGGCGCGCGGACGAGGGCTCGGGCAGGCCGAGGGATTCGAAGGTCATGGTCAGGCTCTCAGTCGCACGCTGCCGGCTCGTGCAGCGGAAGCGCTGCCTTCGCAAGCGCAGGCGGATCGGGTCGCGGAAGGAAGCCCCGGTGGCTCGAATGCCGAGCCGGCACGAGAGGGCCTCGGCGACGGCATCGCCGCCGACCTTGCGTGCAGAGCTCGATGTGCGCGACGCTTCGGCGAAGCCGAAGGCGTGCGACCGAGACGGTCAGAGGGGATGAACGAGATCGCCGCGAGTCGCCTGGCCCAGGTGCAAGGACAGATTGCGGCAAGCCCATGATTCTACACCGCCGGCGTGGTTCGCGCGAGGCTCTGCCACGGCGGCGCGCGCAGGAAGTGCTCGCGGTAGTACGCGAGCTCGTCGATCGACTCGTGGATGTCGGCGAGCGCCGTGTGCGCCTGCGCCTTGCTGGAAGCCGGCGAGGAGCTCGGGCCGCCAGCGCTCGCGCCAGCTCCTTCAGCGTGCTGACGTCGAGGTTGCGGTAGTGGAAGAACGCCTCGAGCTTCGGCATCGTGCGCGGCGAGGAAGCGCCGGTCCTGGCAGATGCTGTTGCCGCACATCGGCGACGCGCCTTCCTGGGCACGTAGCGCTGCAGGAACTCGATCACCTGGCGCTCGGCCTCGGCCTCGTCGACGGTCGAGGCGCGCACGCGATCGGTCAGGCCGCTGCGGCCGTGCGTGCCGGTGTTCCAGGCGTCCATCGCGTCGAGCGTCGCGTCGCTCTGGTGGATCGCGAGCACCGGGCCCTCGGTGCGCACGGCCGAGCTGCGCGTCGGTGACGACGACGGCGATCTCGATGATCCGGTCGCGCTCGGGATCGAGGCCGGTCATCTCGAGGTCGATCCAGACCAGGTTGTGGTCGTCGGCGGTCAGCGCGGTTTCGGTCATCGTGCAGGGCTCCCAGGCGCAAATTCTCGCAGCACTCGATGGCGCTCGCGCCGCACCTACACTCGGCGCCCATGACCTTCCTCGTCTGGACCCGACCCTCTTCGCCTCCGCGCTGGTGCGCGTCGCTCGCGATCCGCGCCTGGCTGGCGTCGCGCCAGGTGCGCCACGTCGCCGCGGCACCGCGACGAAGTGCCGGCGGCAGTTCCGCGCATCGGTCGCGCTCGCCGCGCATCGACGTGCCGCCGACTACACGCTCGCCAAGGCGCGGCTGGCGCACTGGCACGATGGTCGCTCGGCCGCCGCGATCCCTGCTCGGCTGGACGCTGCTCGGCGGCCTCGACGATCGCTGAACGGCGCGCTGCGCGACGACGCGGTCAGCTCCGCGCTGCGGCCGCATGGCGTACCGAGCTCGCGCTGCGTGGCCGCGTTCGCATTGCACGATCGGCGGGGCGTCATCGAGCATGCCGTTCGACCTGGTGCGGCGACGTTCCGCCTCGAGCAGCACGCTTCGGCTTCAACCGCGTCACCTGGCAGCCTCTGGCTGGCCGACCTGGCCGAAGGGCCTCGCGGTGGGCGCCGCTGGCTCGTCGGCCTGCCGATCGCCCGGCGCCTGATCCTGTGGATCATGGCGGCGCGCGGGCAGCGGTGCGGTGGCTTCCAATGGGCCTGGGCGGCGTGGGTCGGCTGATCATCGCTCGCCGACGCAGGTGCTGGTGCCGACTGGTCATCGCGCCGCTGTTCAGCCAGCTTCGAGGCGCTGGCGGACGCGGCGCTGGGGACCGCGTGCAGGCGCTGATGGCGCGCTGCCGGGTTCGCCGCGCGCAAGGGCCTGTTCGTGATGGACGGCAGCGGGCGCAGCGCGCGCACGGCAGCGCGTTCTTCGCCGAAGCCTGGGCAGCCGCCAAGCGCGTCGTCTTCTTCGACACGCTGCTGGCGCAAGCCTGAGCCGCCGGCGAGGTCGAGGCGGTGCGCGCCCACGAGCTCAGGCACTTCAAGCTAGCGCGCGCATCAAGGAGCACGCATGCTCGGGCTGCGCGGCGATCGCGCTCGCCGGCTTCGCGCTGCTCGGGCTGGCTGGCCGGCACGGAGGCCTGGTTCTACGCGGCGACTCGGCCGTGACGCCCGACCGATGACCGCTGCCGAACGACGCCCTCGCGCTGCTGCTGCTCCTGCTGGTCGTGACCTCGGTGTTCAGCGTGCTTCGCGTCGCCGCTGCTCGCGCGGCTGTTCGCGCCGGCGACGAGTTCAGGCCATTGCCTACGCGCTGCGCGTCAGGCCGACGGCCGAAACGGCCTGGCGCTCGCCGCGCGCTGCTGCAGGAAGCTGCACGAGGACAACGCCTCGACGCTGACGCCGGACCCCGCTGTACGCGCGGGCTTCCACCTACTACTCGCACCCGCCCGCCGGCGAGCGCCTCGCGGCGCTCGCGCCGCCCACCACCGCCCAGCGGGGTGACACACGCTGACCGAACCTGCTGCACCGCCAGTGCCAGGCGCTGCGCCGCGCGGCATGGCCGATGCAGGCAGCGCGACCATCCGCCGCCGCCTCAACGAGGTGCCGGGCTGGCAGCGACGCCTCGGACGCGCGATCGAGAAAGACCTTCAGCGTTCAAGGGCTGGCCACGAGACGGTGGCGTTCGTCTCGAACGCGCGCTGGCGTGGATCTGCCACGTCGAGGACCACCATCCGCCGACCTGCACGTGAGCTTCGACCGCTGCAGGGCTGCGCTTTCGACACGCACTCGGCGGGCGGCGGCGATGTCGGTCGAGCGACTTCATCTGCGCGGCCAAGGCCGAACGCCCTGGTGGCGTTCCTCGGCTATGAGCATTCCGCGTTGCGCAGGCCTGTCCCGGCGCCCGACAAGGGGCTGGACCTCGGGCTCGGTGGCCAGGCCACGGCCACGCCAGGCTACGTCGTCGAGGCGACCGGACGGCCGCCGCGTGACTCTGCCACCCGCGCGGCAAGCAGCAGCAGGCTGCGTGGTCGGCGACCGCGTGCGCTGGCGGCGGTCGGGCGACGGAGGCGTGATCGAGCGAAGTCCTGCCGCGCCGCAACCTGCTTATCGCCAGGACGAACTGGAAGACCAAGGCATTCGCGGCGAACATCGACCAGCTGCCTCGTCGTCGTGCGCCAGCCGAGCCGGGTGTTCATGACGAGTGCAGCTCGCACGCGCCCTGATCGCCGCCGCGAGGCCGGCATCCCGGCGCGCATCGTCCTCAACAAGCGCGACCTGCGCGATCGTTCGGGCGGCGCCGCGGCCTGCTGCCCTACTCGCGATGCGGCGTCGACGTCGTCGAGCTGGCGCTGAAGGCCGAGCCGCGACGCCGCGCGCGCCCGCCTTGCGCCGCTGCTCGCCGGCCGCGCCACGCTGGTGCTCGGGCCGAGCGGCGCCGGCAAGAGCACGCTCGTCAACCTGATGGTCGCCGACGCGAAGGCGCAGATCGGCGAGATCTCGCAGGCGCTCAACACCGGCCGCCACACGACGACGGCGACGCAGTGGTACTGGCTCGACGGCGCGCGCAGCGCCGCTGGATCGACGACTCGCCCGGCTTCCAGAATTCGGCCTGCGCCGCGGTCGACACGCAGGCGCTTGCGCGGCGCTGATGCCCGACATCGCGCGCACGCGAGCGCGTGCCGCTTCTACAACTGCACGACGCACCGGCGGGGAGCCGGAGCTCGCGGCGTCGTCGCCGCGCTCGGCCGCGGCGAGAGATCGCTACCGCATCAGCGCTACGCGGATCTACCGCGAGATCTTCGCCGAGCTCGTCGGCGCAGGCGCTAGCCGACCACGGGTTGGCGAGCGACGGCAGCGCCAGCAGCAGCATCCAGAGGACGACCGAGCGCCAGACCAGGCCGACGACGCTGCTGCAGGTGGCCCGGCTGCGGCGGCACGCGCCCGGCGTCGAGCCCTTCGGCCGCAGCCGAGTCTCGGCAGCGCGCCGCGGCTTCGAAGGTCTTGGAGCGATCGGGCGTCACGCCCGGTGCCGACGCCGCCGCCGAGCTGCACGCCGACCGCACCGGCCGCGGCGGCGAGGATGACGCCTTCGTTCGCGTGCTTCCAGAGGCGCGCGTCGCGGCGCCAGCACGTTGACTGCCTCTTCGAAGTTGCCGACCACCGCGAAGCCGAGCGCGGTCAGGCGCGCCGGCACGTGGTCGATCAGGCTGGAACAGGCGCTGCGACAGCGCCATCAGCCGCTCGTTGATCGGCGACGCCGACGGCTGCCGCTGCGGTACGACCAGTAGCGGCTCGCGAACTCGGCCATCCGGTAGAGCACCGCGCCCGCCGGGCCGGGGCCGAAGCGTCGAGAGCACGACGAACCAGAAGAACACGCCGAACACGTGGCGGTGCGCGGCGAGCAGCGAATGCTCGATCACGTGGCGCAGCAGCTCGGTGCGCGGCAGGCTCAGCTCGCGTCGAGGTGGCGCCACTCGGCGAGCAGGCGCCGCGCCTCGATCTCGTCGCCGCGTTCGAGCGCGGCGCGGATGTCGGTGAAGTAGTGGCTGAACTGGCGAAAGCCGAGCGTCAGGTAGCAGCACGGCGACGTCGAACGGCGAGGCCGAGGAACGAGCGGAACGATCGCAGCGCGAGGTAGACGGCGCGCGCACGCGAGCGTCGGCGCGAGCACGGTGACGAACCAGACGACCCACGCGTGGCTGCGGCTTGCCGGCGTCGAAGTTGCGGCCGCGTCCAGCGCGATCCACGACGGTCGAGCGCGTCGTGCACGACGTTGTCCGCGCGGCAGCGGCGGTCTGCTCGAGCAGCAGCGCCAGCAGGACGGCGATGAAACCATCGCGGCCGATCGCAGCGCGGCCCCGAGGAGTCGGCGCGCGCCGGGCGGCGCGTCAGGCGGCGAGGGAAGCGGTAGAGGTTGCGCAGCATCGCCGCGAGTCGCGCCCCAGATGAAGTACTGGCGCGGCGCGCCGCCGGCGTCGTGCCCTGCCACGGCATCGACAGGAACTCGCCCGCGTCGCGCCGCCGAATCTCGAGCGCGTGGCGCTGGTGGTTAGCCGGCTTCATCAGCCAGGCGAGCGGCACCTCGAAGACTCTCGGCGACCTCGATGCGGATCGGGCCGCAGCACCAGCCAATACGTAAC